>Ga0208019_1000905_pt1 | contig 16114 bp, 18 predicted proteins | sample CB_VirMetaG_5_FD_184540 | JGI IMG/M metagenome (GOLD analysis project Ga0208019, IMG submission 184540) | Freshwater to marine saline gradient viral communities from Chesapeake Bay - CB_1508_1D Viral MetaG (SPAdes) (version 4) | ecosystem: Environmental > Aquatic > Marine > Coastal | place: USA...
TGATACCAAAGAACTTGATAAACTGCTTAAGGCTGCTGCTGTTTATCAACTTCCTGACCTGTCTGTGGTTGGTGAAGCAGGTGTGGTGAAACTCGTTGTTCGTGATAAGAAGAACGATACATCTAACGATTTCTCTGTGGTTGTTGGTGAAACTGATGAGGTGTTCACTTTCAACTTTAAGGTTGAAAACATCAAAATCATTCCCGGTAACTATGAGGTGGTCATCTCAAGTAAACTTCTGTCACAGTTTAAAAATACATCCTATGATGTAACTTACTGGATTGCTTTAGAACCAGATAGTCAGTTTGGCTGATTGTTAAAGTATCCTATTATATAAATAGTAATGTAATAGGATACTTTTATGTTTATCTATAAAATAACCAACACACAAACTCAAGAATTTTATATAGGACAAACTATAAAAAATATTGAGTATAGGTTTAGAAAACATAAAGAGATGTCTATTCGTGGCGGCGGGTATAAACTTCACAATGCTATGAGAAAGTATGGTGTAGAAAATTTTATTATTGAAATCTTAGACACTGCCACTAATTTAAATGAACTAAATGAAAAAGAAGTTTATTACATAGACATACATAAACCTTATTACAATATTCTTCCTGGAGGTCAAATTAGACTAACTGAAAACTCAATTGAAAAAATGAGGCAAAGTTTAACGGGGAAAAAGCACTCAAAAGAACTTATAGAAAAAAGATTCAAAAAAATAAGGGAACTTGAAAATGACAAACAATTTCTTTTAACAAGAGGTAAAGGAATAAGTCAAGCAAAGAAAAAAACCTATCTTATTGAAAACACTTATTTTACTGGTTTGGAAGAAGTTGCTAGTTATCACAACATAAGTTATAGTTGTGCTAGGGCACGAGTAAAATCATCTTCCCCAACTTGGAAAAATTGGATTAAACTTTAATCTCTACATTATGAATATATTTGTTACATCCCCGTGGCCTGCAGAAAGTGCAATCGTACTTCCGGATAAGCACATATGTAAAATGCCTTTAGAGGCGTGCCAAATGCTTTCTATCGTGGCATCAGAGAAGTGGGGACACGGATACGGCACTCTCTCTAAGGCAGATGGAACCCCCTACAAGACCGAGAAAGGAGCATTCCGCAATCATCCCTGCACCAAGTGGGCCCTGGAGAGTATCCATAATGCCTACTGGTTAATCAAGTGGGGATTGAACTTGTCTGATGAATACTGCCTGCGGTATAATAAAACTCACTCCTGTTATAAAACTCTTGTAGATGCATACTATTTGTTTCCAAAGGGTAAAATTACAGAAGTGACTCCATTTGCTCGTGCTATGCCTGAGGAATGGAAGTTTGACAAAACTATTGATACATTTGAAGCGTATCGAAGATATATTGCATCCAAACCTTGGGTGTCTGAAAACTATCTTCGTATGCCACAAAGAAAACCTGATTGGATTTGATTATGAGTGAAGTTAATTTCAAGAAGCATAGAGTGTTTCGTGAAACTGATTCTGTTATTTTTTATGATATTTCGGTAGAGGATTCGAACGCTTCCGATCTTGTTGTCCACACTGGACCTGCTATTTCACCACCAAATGATATAGTTGGTGCAAAGCAGTTCTATATTCATTATCACCAAACCGATCATAATCGTGTCTTGTCTGGTATTCGTACATTTGAATTGGTGAATCCTTCCTGGAAATATCCCTATCATATAGTGCATTTAAATCGTAGTTCTGGTGCCCTTGTGATTCCTGTTTGCACTTATCATCGCAGTATTTCTGGCGAGGATGGATCTATTGTTATCAACCAGGCAATTCGTGATGATGAGTTTAATCCAGAAACAGAATTTGTTCCAGTTTCTGCTGGACAGAACGCAGAGTTGTATCGTATACTGGCAAACGAAAAACCAGTGATTCATACTATTGGGGAATAATTTATTATGTCAAGTGAATTTCTTCTGACAGAAAAATACAGACCGCAAGTAATTGAGGATTGTATTCTTCCTGATGAAACTAAAAAAACTTTTAAGGAGTTTGTAGAGAAGGGTGAGATTCCAAATCTCCTTCTTGCAGGTCCTCCTGGTATTGGTAAAACCACTATCGCAAAAGCACTGTGCAATGAATTGGGGGCAGATTATTATGTCATCAACGGATCCGACGAAGGGCGTTTCCTGGATACTGTACGAAACCAAGCAAAGAACTTCGCTTCGACCGTCTCACTTACGGGATCTTCTAAACACAAAGTCATCATCATCGATGAAGCTGACAACACAGGCAACGACGTACAACTCCTACTACGGGCGAATATTGAGGCATTTTATAACAACTGCCGATTTATCTTCACCTGCAACTACAAGAACAAAATTATTGAACCCCTTCACTCCCGATGTGCGGTCATCGACTTCACCATCAAAGGGAAGCAAAGAGTTCAACTTGCAGGTTCTTTCTTTCAACGACTTCAATCAATCTTGGATCAAGAAAAGATTGAGTATGATGAAAAAGTCGTTGCGGAACTGGTATCAAAACATTTCCCTGATTTCCGAAGAGTTCTAAATGAAATTCAAAGGTATTCTACAGGAGGAAAAATCGACGCGGGCATTCTTGCATCTTTCTCAGACGTTTCTGTAAATGAACTTACCAAAAACCTTAAGGAGAAAAATTTTCCCGAAGTTCGTAAATGGGTCGTTAATAATCTTGATAATGATTCTAGCGTATTGCTTCGCAATATTTACGATGCTCTTTATGTATCCCTTGAAAACGCTAGTATTCCTGCTGCTGTGCTTATTATTGCTAAGTATCAGTATCAAATAGCTTTTGTTGCTGACCAGGAAATTAATCTCTTAGCGGCACTAACTGAAATTATGTGTGAATGTGAATTTAAATAAAGGAGAAAAAAATGAATGTAAAACTAATTCGTATGTGGTCAGGTGAAGATGTTGTTGCTGACCAAGTTGAAGATTTGGAAGACCGAATTGTCATTCGTAATCCTATTGTTGCTATTCCTACAGGAAACGGTCAGATGGGATTTGCGCCTTGGTCTCCACTACTAAAAGATAAAGATGTAGATTTGGAAATTACTAAATCATATGTTGTTTATATTTCAGAGGCTCAGGAGCAGATTGTCGAACAATATCAAAATATGTTTTCTGTGATTAAAGCACCAAGTAAAAAACTGATTGTTTGATAATGATTATTTCTGAACAAGATGCTCAGTGGGCAGCAGATGAGTTTATCAAGTATTTCTCTCAGATGGGAAATATTGAAGACTATTTGCGTTTTGTGAAGAAAGAAGTTATTCGAGGAACTAATACTCTCGCTCCACTTCATGATGAGTTTTTTAACGAAGATATTCATCCCGAAGATATGGAGTTTGATATTAAGTTTATTGGTGATAGATTTCAACAATCTTTACCCCAAGAACATTACAACACTCTTCTTAGGGTAGTATCATCTCATAATAATGAGTCCAATATTCCAGGAAGAGAACTTCGTTGGATGGTATTTGAGAAGAACACCAAGAAAGTTCTTGGTTTTATTCGTTTTGGTTCTCCGACTATTAACTCAAAACCAAGAAACGAATGGTTGGGAAAAGTTCCTAATCTTTCCATCTTTAATCGACACGCAGCAATGGGATTTGTGATTGTTCCATCTCAACCATTTGGATATAATTATCTTGGTGGAAAACTTCTTGCACTTCTTTGTTGCTCTCATTACGCAAGGGAAACTCTTAATGGGGTGTTTGAAAAGGATATTGCTTTGTTTGAAACCACATCGTTGTATGGTTCAACAACAGATGCGTCTCAGTATGATGGTTTAAAACCATTCATGAGATATAAAGGTCTAACCGAAAGTAAGTTTCTACCTCTTCTTCATGATGAAGCATTTCACACTCTACATGATAGATTTACTCTTCTTAATAACAATACTCCTCTTACTGATAATAAAGCGTCCTCAAAAAAGATGAAGCGACAGACCAAGATGATTTCTATTATTCGCAACTCGCTTCAAGACAAAGAAAAACTTGTTGAGTTCAATGAGGTGATTAATGCTGCATTTACTCTTACTCAAAAGAAAAGATTTTATATCTGTGACTATGGGTATTCAAATGTTCGTGAAGTAATTCTTGGAGAACAAGAAGATCTTATTCGCGGTCCAAATTGGGATAAGTTTTATTTGGAAAATATCATTTCGTGGTGGAAAAAGAAAGCAACTAAGCGTTACGAAAAACTCAAGCAAGAGGGTAGGTTCAGGAGTAAAGTAGAACTCTGGACTGATGATGATGAAATTCAAATTATACGATAATGGAACTCAAAGATTGGTTAAATTCGATTAACTTTACTAAAGAAGATTTGTCTGAAGACATTAAAGAATACCCTTCATATATTATTAATAAATGTTTGTCTGGTCAGATTGATTCTGTTCTTTTCGCAAATGAAATGAATATGAATCACCATCTTGATAAAGATATGCAATATTCTTTTTATCTAAATAGTCTCAGGAAAAGGAAGAGATTTTCTCCCTGGCTCCGTAAGGATAAAATCAAAGACTTAGAATGTGTAAAACAATACTATGGTTATAGTAATGAAAAAGCATCTCAAGCACTGAAAATCCTGACAAACGAACAGATTAACTTTATTAAAAAACGACTTGATATTGGAGGATCAAAATGACTACTACGGTAGAACCTACTGTTGAATGGTCTCAGGACCAAATGGTAGAAGTAATTCTTAATGAACCTGATGACTTTCTGAAAGTTCGTGAAACTTTGACCCGCATCGGAGTTGCATCGAGAAAGGAGAAAAAACTCTATCAGTCTTGCCATATTTTACATAAGCAAGGTAGATATTTCATTGTTCACTTTAAGGAACTATTTGCCCTTGACGGTAAGCACGCAAATCTTACGGTAAACGATGTTCAGCGTCGTAATCGTATTGCTCGTTTGCTTGCTGATTGGGGACTTATTAGTGTTGTAAATCAGGACCAAGTTTCTGACATTGCTCCATTGAACCAAATCAAAGTTCTTTCCTATAAGGACAAGGGTGATTGGATCTTGGAGCAAAAGTATAACATTGGTAAGAAAGGAAAGGGTGTAGAACCCGAATAAATATCGTTGAGACCTTTCGTGCGGTCTCTACAAAAGTCGGAACACCCTAAAAAGAGGTTCGGTTTTACCGATACCTCTTTTTTTCGTTTCTTGTATAATTAGTATTGATCGCCTCATAGGGATCACACAATCAAACCTCGCTTTTAAAGGAGCTACCATAATGAACAACCTCACAAGGTATACTGCTGCAGATCTTCCTGCTCTGATGGAGAGGATTACTCGCAATAGCATTGGTATGGATGAATACTTTGATCGATTGTTTCATCTTCACGAAACAACTTCCAACTATCCCCCATATAACCTAGTTCAAGTAAGCAACGTAGAATCACGACTTGAACTCGCTCTTGCTGGATTTAAGAAGAATGAGGTCTATGTCTATACACAAGATGGGAAATTATTCGTCGAAGGACAAAAAGAGGATAAGGAATCCGACACCAACTACGTCCATAAGGGACTGGCTCAACGATCTTTCAAAAGAGCATGGACAATGGCAGACGATACAGAAGTCGCAGATGTCTCCTTTGAAGACGGACTCCTCTCTGTCAACTTGAAGAAAATTGTACCCGACCACCATAAGCGTAAAGATTATCTATAAATAGCATTGAATATCGTCGGCGCGAGGAGCACCTGGCAAAATCCAGGTTGACTCCTCCTTTTTTTCTTGCTATAATACCAAGGAGGTATGCGATTACTATGTCTGTACGTTTAGCACTATTGAGATCGGGTGAGTATGTTATTTCCGATATCAGTGAAATGATTAAAGATGAGAGGATGATTGGATATATCCTATCAAAACCTTGTGTGGTTGAAGTTAAGGATGTTGTTCCTATTTCTCGTAGCATTTTAGATAAGAGTAAGTCAACCCAAAAAAGATTAAGTATCAATTTATTTCCTTGGATTCCATTTTCTTCTGATGAAGATGTGTTGGTTCCTATGGATTGGGTAGTGACTTTTGTTGCCCCATTTCAAGATCTTAAAGAAATTTACGAAAGAGATGTGACTAATTATGGAAAAGAAACTGACGAAAATACTAGCACTAATAAACAACCAGATACTGATCAGTCGGATTGAAGAAGTTGGGGCAGATATTGGAGAACCTGACTGTAAACTGATTAAACCATTTGTTATTAGGAAGGACCAAACATTAGAACCATTTCTTTGTGGATACACTAAAGAAGATACATTTATGATGAGTTCGGATAAGATTCTTACTCTTGCCGACCCAACTCCCACTCTACTTGAAAAATACGAGGATCTTATTAAAGAATGAGTTTGCGATTTTACACAAACGTTCAAATGGTCGGGGATCACTTCTTGGTTCGTGGTTATGAAGGTGGTAAGCACTTTATGACCCGTGAGAAGTTTTACCCGACTCTTTTTGTTCCTACAAATAAAAGTACAAAGTATCAAACTCTGAGTGGAGAACCAGTAGAAGAAATTAAACCTGGTACAGTTAGAGAGTGTCGCGAGTTTATTAAAAAATATGAGAACGTAGAAAATTTCAAAATCTACGGAAATACCGGATATATCTATCAGTATATTTCAGACACTTATTCTGAAGATGAAATTAAATTTGATATCAATAAAATCAAAGTAACTACTCTTGATATTGAGGTTGCATCGGAAAATGGATTCCCCGATGTGGAGTCTGCATCAGAAGAAATTCTACTGATTACTATTCAAGACTATGCAACTAAACAGATTCGCACTTGGGGATTAGGTCCATTTAACAATAAACAAGATAATGTTATCTACCGTTCATTTTCTACTGAATATGATCTTTTAAATGATTTCATCAACTGGTGGATGATTGAAGAGAATACACCTGAAGTAGTGACTGGGTGGAACATTGAACTATACGATATTCCATATCTTGTTCGGAGACTTGACCGAGTGCTTGGTGAGAAACTCATGAAGCGCATGTCTCCTTGGGGACTTGTGACTGAAAGTGAAATATACATTTCTGGACGCAAACATACTTCATATGATGTAGGTGGAATCACTCAACTTGATTATCTTAATCTTTATAAAAAGTTTACTTATAAAGCACAGGAATCCTATCGTCTAGACTACATTGCTGAAGTTGAATTGGGTCAGAAAAAACTAGACCACTCTGAGTTTGATACCTTTAAGGATTTCTATACTAAAGGATGGCAGAAGTTTGTTGAATATAACATTGTTGACGTGGAACTTGTTGACCGAATGGAAGACAAGATGAAGTTGATTGAACTTGCGTTAACGATGGCATATGACGCTAAGGTTAATTATGCTGATGTGTTTTCTCAGGTTAGGATGTGGGATACTATTATCTACAATTACCTGAAAAAGAGAAACATTGTCATTCCACCAAAAGTCAGGTCGGAAAAAGAAGAAAAATACGCGGGCGCTTATGTAAAAGAACCAATTCCTGGGGTTTATGATTGGGTCGTGAGTTTTGACTTGAACTCACTATATCCCCACTTAATCATGCAGTATAATATTTCTCCAGAAACTCTCATGGATGAAAAGCATCCATCTGTAAATGTGGATAAAATCCTTAATAAGGATCTCACCTTTGAGATGTATAAAGATTATGCAGTTTGTGCTAATGGTGCAATGTTCCGTAAGGATGTTCGTGGATTTCTTCCTGAGTTGATGGAGAAAATCTATAATGAACGTGTAATCTTTAAGAAGAAGATGCTTGCTGCCGAGCAAGAGTATGAAAAGACCAAAAACAAACAATTGGTCAAAGAGATTGCCCGCTGTAATAACATTCAGATGGCGCGTAAGATTCAACTTAACTCTGCCTATGGTGCTATTGGTAATCAGTATTTCCGATATTTCAAACTAGCGAACGCTGAGGCAATCACTCTTTCTGGGCAAGTATCTATTCAATGGATTATGAATTCCATGAATTCTTATTTGAATAAAATATTAAAGACGGAAGGTGAAGATTATGTTATTGCTTCAGATACTGATTCTCTTTACATTAATATGGGTCCTTTGGTTGACCGTATATTCGAAGGAAGAACGAAAACTACTGAAGGCATTGTTTCATTCCTTGATAAGATCTGTCAGATGGAACTTGAAAAGTATATTGAAGGTTCTTACCAAGAATTGGCTGAGTATGTGAATGCATACGATCAAAAGATGTTTATGAAGCGCGAGTGTATTGCCGAACGTGGTATCTGGACTGCAAAGAAGCGATATATTCTGAGTGTATGGGACAGTGAAGGTGTTAGGTACGAAGAACCTAAACTGAAAATCAAAGGTATTGAGGCAATCAAATCTTCTACACCTGCACCATGTCGTAGTATGTTTAAGGAAACCTTTAAAATAATGATGAGTGGTAGTGAAGATGATGTCATTGATTTCATTGATAAATGTAGAATGAAATTCAAAACTCTTCCTCCAGAGGAAGTTGCGTTCCCTCGCTCTGCATCAGATGTTCGTAAGTATACCTCCTCTTCTGACATTTATATTAAGGGAACTCCAATTCACGTTAGGGGAGCACTTTTATTCAATCATTATGTGAAGAAGCATAAGTTGACTGGCAAATACTCTCTTATTCAGAATGGGGAAAAAATAAAATTTGTTTATCTTAAAAAACCGAATATTATTTACGAAAACGTAATATCATTTATTCAAGAATTTCCTAAGGAATTGAATCTTGACAAATACATTGATTATGATTTACAATTTGAGAAAGCATTTCTAGAACCTCTTAGGATTATTCTCGACGCCGTTGGGTGGAATGTGGAAAAAACTGCAAACCTTGAATCATTTTTTTCTTGATGATGAAACTACCTCTTTCCGAAAAAGAATTAGACGAAATAATTGAAATATTGAGAAAAACTAATAGTAAAATTTATGCTAAACTTTGGTCTTATAAAATTAACTACTTGATTGGGGAAAAAAGTAATGGACTTTCTTAAAGATATTGTAAAAGAGATTGGTGATGACTACACCAAACTAGCATCTGATATTGACGAAACAGAAACTTATGTTGATACGGGTTCATACATTTTTAATGCACTGGTTTCAGGTAGCATATTTGGTGGTGTATCTGGGAATAAGATTACTGCTATTGCTGGAGAGTCTTCTACTGGAAAGACTTTCTTCTCTCTCGCAGTGGTTAAGAACTTTCTTGATGCTAATCCCGATGGTTACTGTCTCTACTTTGACACTGAGGCTGCTATCACTAAATCGCTTGTAGAATCTCGTGGTATTGATACTTCTCGCCTGGTAGTTGTGAATGTTGTCACGATTGAAGAGTTTCGTGGCAAGGCATTAAAGGCAGTAGATTTGTACCTTAAGAAACCTGCGGAGGAACGCAAACCTTGTATGTTTGTGCTAGACTCTCTAGGTATGCTTTCCACTGAAAAGGAAATTACTGATGCACTGAATGATAAACAAGTTCGTGATATGACTAAATCACAACTCGTCAAAGGTGCTTTCCGAATGCTCACACTCAAACTAGGTCAAGCAAATGTTCCACTCCTGGTCACGAATCATACATACGATGTCATCGGAGCTTATGTACCAACGAAAGAAATGGGGGGAGGTTCTGGACTCAAATACGCAGCAAGTACAATCATTTATCTCAGCAAAAAGAAAGAAAAGGATGGAACAGAAGTGGTCGGCAATATTATCAAAGCTAAGACTGCTAAGTCGCGTTTGAGTAAGGAAAATAAAGATGTGGAGATTCGTCTTTTTTATGATGAACGCGGTCTTGATAGATATTACGGACTACTTGAACTCGGTGAGATTGGAGGTCTGTGGAAAAATGTCGCAGGTCGTTATGAGATTGATGGGAAGAAAATCTACGCCAAGCAGATTCTCAAAGAACCTGAAGTATATTTCACTGAAGAAGTAATGCAACAATTGGACGAAATCGCACGCAAGGAATTTAGTTATGGAGAAGGTTGAGTTTCTAATTCTTAGAAACCTGTTATATAATGAAAAGTATGTAAGAAAGGTAATTCCATTCATAAAATCTGAATACTTCGAAGATCAAAATCAAAAAATTGTATTTGAGGAAATACTTACATTCATTCAACAATATAATCAATTGGTAACTAAAGAGATTCTTTGTATTGAGGTAGAAAATAGAAAAGATATTTCTGAACAGTCATTTAAAGAGATTATTCACCTGATTGGGTGTTTGGAAGATGTTCCTGTTGAAAATGAATGGTTAATTGATACAACAGAAAAGTGGTGTCGTGACCGTGCCATTTACCTGGCACTTATGGAATCAATTCATATTGCTGATGGGAATGATGATAAAAAGAATAGGGATAGCATTCCAACTATTCTTTCCGATGCCCTTGCTGTAAGTTTTGATAATCATGTAGGACACGATTACCTACAAGATTATGAACAACGATACGAGTCTTATCATAAAAAGGAGGATAAAATTGAATTTGATCTTGAATACTTTAATAAAATCACGAAAGGCGGTCTCCCTAACAAAACTCTTAACATCGCTCTTGCTGGTACGGGTGTCGGCAAGTCTTTATTCATGTGCCATGTGGCTAGCTCCGTCTTGCTCCAAGGGAGGAACGTTCTGTACATTACGATGGAAATGGCAGAAGAACGCATTGCTGAAAGAATTGATGCAAACCTCCTGAATGTTCCTATTCAAGATATCGTAGAACTTCCTAAGAATATCTTTGAAACTAAGGTGAATAACCTTGCGAAGAAAACTCAAGGAACTCTAATCATCAAAGAGTATCCAACTGCATCTGCTCACGCAGGACATTTCAAATCACTATTGAATGAACTCGCCCTTAAGAAATCATTCAAACCTGATATTATCTTTATTGACTACTTGAACATCTGTGCTTCTAGTAGGTATAAGGGTAATAGCAACATCAACTCGTACACATTCGTAAAAGCAATCGCAGAAGAACTTCGTGGTCTTGCTGTGGAGTTTAATGTTCCTATCGTAAGTGCGACACAAACGACAAGAAGCGGATTTGGTTCTTCTGATGTAGAATTAACTGATACTTCAGAATCGTTTGGTCTTCCTGCTACTGCTGACTTGATGTTTGCCCTTATTTCAACTGAAGAACTTGAGGGACTCGGACAGATTCTTGTAAAACAACTTAAGAATCGTTATAATGACCCTACCATTCATAAGCGTTTTGTGATTGGTATTGATAGGGCGAAGATGCGTCTTTATGACTGCGAACAATCAGCTCAACAAGACATCCTTGACAATGGAAAGGATGAAGAGTATGATTATGAAGAGAAAAAACCTAAGAAAACATTTGAGGGATTTAAATTCTAATGACTATTGATTTAAACAAATATGTCGAATTCGTTAATACCACTACCTCTAATCCTAGCAAAGACCACACATCTTTCATCAATCGCCTTATGGAACTACGGGAACAAGAGTTTCCTACCGAGCGATTGCTTACTGCTGCTGTAGGCATGAGTGCAGAGGCAGGTGAATTTACTGAGATTGTAAAGAAGATTGTATTTCAAGGCAAACCTGTAAACCAAGAAAATCTATTTCACCTGAAGCGTGAACTTGGTGATATTATGTGGTATGTTTCTCAGGCATGTATTGGACTTGATATTTCACTTGAGGAAGTAATCCAAATGAACTTTGAGAAACTGAGTGCTCGTTATCCTGAGGGTGCTTTTACTATTGAACGTTCCGAAAATAGAAAATCTGGAGATATTTGAAAATGACTAAAGAAAAACAAGTAACACTTAACCTTGATGCTCGTGCAGCAGCTGCAGTTCGTCAAGTTCTCTTTGATGCACAAAAAGGATATACTTATGATGAAGTGAGTGTTCCTCCTCGGGTGGTTGATATTCGTAATGTAATTCAACAACTTGATGATAATATTAGTGACGTTCTTGGTGTTTGATAAATAACCACGGAAGGTTGCTCCAACCCCTTGACTTCTTAGTCTTGGGGTTTTATAATATCTTTATTGGGGATATAGCTCAGTTGGTAGTAGCACTTGCTTTGCAAGCAAGATGTCATCGGTTCGAGTCCGATTATCTCCATTCTAAATACTTAAAAAGTATTTGAGCATATGGCAAACGTAGGAGACGCTGCTGAAGGAGCATTTGCAATAAGTCTTGCTCTGTTTGTACTTGAAAATGACCAAATTAAATCTAATTCTAGATTATTTCATAGTAAAGAAAATGTAAAATATTGGATGAAACAAATTGACCCAAATATATTTGCTAGAGGTGGAACTTGGAGAAAACAAATTTATAATGGATATGCCACACTTGCCAAAAAAGTAGGAAAAACCCCAACAACAGAAAATACTACAAGTAAATCTTCCAAAACAATACCTTATGATATTGCTGAAGTTAATGTTGAAGTAAGTTTGAAAGCTGAGGCTGTTAAAGATGTTTTTGGTAGAGAGTTTAAAAGTCCTACTTTAGACGGAATTATTAATCAGATGATATCTAATTCTGGAAGATATAAGAGTATTATTAATTCTTATAAAAATAAATTTATGACTAATAATAAGGCTGAATATTTTAGGATAACTATATCTACGATTGGAAAAGAAGGTGAGCAGTCTGGCGGCGCTTTGAAGGGCGATATTCAGATGCAAATGTCTATTCAGGCGGTTGATTTGAAAACTAGAAAACCATTAGGGACTGAACGTAAATTAAAAGTTCCTATGTATTTCTCATTAAAAGCATCTGCTCAACCACCAAAAACAATTAGTAATGAAAGTCCAATTTCCTCTCTCAATAAATTATCCGCGGCTTTTGGAGTAAATGTTATAAATTCTGAATACAATAAGCAGATAAAAATGTTGTCTGAAAAGACAGCATTTACTACTACTGCAAAAAAACAGAGACAGCAGTGGGAAATTTCTTTATTTGGAAATTCTGGATTAGGTAGAACAGGAAAAAGCGGCGAAAGATATATGATAGTCGGCGGACAAGAATATCCAGTAGGTGATTATAAATTGTTTGATTTAATAGACCCAAATAAATTTCCTGCTTTAAAAAATGCAAAAACTTCTGGAGATAAAGTTTGGAAGAGTTTTGTGATACAAAAATTTGTAGATGCTGTTTTTTCTTTATTTCCTTCTGGATCTTTAAATGATTCGCAGTCATCTTTGGTTTGGAAATATTTGTTTGATTCTGCTTTTGGTTTAGGTGATTATGCAAGTCAAACTATGTTGCTTGCATTTGGTCAGAAAAGTTATCAAGATTCTAGTCTTGCTTATGTTAAAGAAGTTCAAAGAGTTACAAATAATAAGATTTTTTGTCAAAAATCTGGTGGGTTAGTAAATTTTTATGTTGGTGATTCTGTCAAATCTAACGCTAAACTCTTTCATATAAGATATAAAAATAGAACATCATATTCTGGAGATATTGGTGCGTCTAGAAATTTTAATTTGGCTGACGTAGCAAAACTTGAATTAAAGATAATGCCAGAAACTGGACCTGCTTTTAAAGAAAAACCAGGATGGAGACCAGGAACAGAACTGCAATTTAATAGTATCGATGGAACTCTATCTATTAAAAAATCATAAATACATAAAGAAAAAGAAGTGTCCTAAAATACATTAATGAAGAGTTTCGTACAATTTTTATCAGAAGCAACTCAATCTCAAGCCGCTATGCAAGCCAAAAAACTTGGTTTGCGTGGAGATGGTCATGGTGGTTGGGTAGACCGCTCAGGTAAAGTAGTAGCAAGAACTGAGAATGGGAAACTAAAATTTACCCAAGAGAGAAAATCTTCAGGTAAAGGTGAACCAACAGCAGCAGAACCCAAGCAACAAGATGCTTTGATTCAACCACAATCCCAAGCGGCACAAACTCCTCCACCCGAAGTTCCTGCACAACAGGTTTCTCCAGAAGAACAACCACAACAAGAACCACTACCAACTTTAACGATTGTATTTGGGCGTTTTAATCCTCCAACAGTAGGACACGAAAAACTATTAAAAGCAGCAGATAGAGCATCCGCTGGCGGAGATTTAAAAATTTATCCATCGAGAAGTCAAGATCCAAAGAAAAATCCTTTGGACCCAGATACAAAGATTTCTTATATGAGAAAGATGTTCCCAGAATATGGGGAAAGAATCATTAACGACTATAAGATGAAGACGATTTTTGATGTTCTTGTGACTGCAAATGAAGAGGGATATGGTAATGTAAATATCGTTGTTGGTTCAGACCGCCAATCCGAATTTGACAATCTAGCACAAAAATACAATGGAGAACTTTATAACTTTGATTTAATCAATGTAATTTCTGCAGGTGTCCGTGATGCTGATTCTGAAGGTGTTGAAGGAATGTCAGCATCCAAGATGAGAAAGTCTGTAATGGATGATGATTACCAATCATTCCGTAGAGGAACTCCAAAAACTTTAGATGACGCTGATACACAAGCACTCTTTAATCTTGTTCGCCAAGGAATGGGCGTGAAGAAGGCAAAGGTTAAAAAGGAAAATTATAATCTTTGGGAAATCTCTCCAAAGTCGGACATGAAGAATTTGCGTGAAAATTACATAAAAGGAAAGATTTTTAGACTGGGAGATAAAGTTCAAAACTTAAACACTGGATTGATTGGTGAAGTAATACGTAGAGGAACTAATCATCTAATTTGTGTGTCTGAGGAAGGTTATATGTTTAAATCTTGGATTAGAGACTTGATGGAATATAATGAAGTTAAGGTGGAAAGAAAAACAAGAGTTCCTGGAAAACCAAATACTCTGGTTGGAACCGGTGGATACTTTAAGTATGCAGTAGATATGACACCTGGATTTAATCCTGGAGACAAAACAAATCTTCAATTTGGTGCAAAACCATATAGGGGGTATAAACAAATAAAGGAATTAATAAATAAGTATAAGGCAAAGAAAGCAAGTACTTATTAAGATGTCTATTAATCCTCTGAACGATATTACTAGAGTATATCTCGACCAGGTTGCTGTTGATGAAGCAAAAATCGAACCTCCTAGAGAAAAATTAAAGACTGATAGGGATATGTTTAATATTCCTAAGGGTGAGAGAGATGCTGCTAGAGAGAGACTTCTTGCAAAGGCAAAAGCAAGGCGCGAGAAGATGAAGGAAGAAATTGAAATAGAAGAAGAATCATATTCTGCGAAGAAAGCAAGAGCAGGTAAGGATATTGGTAAACCTGGCAAGATGTTTGCAAAGATTGCTAAATCTGCTGGCGAAAGATATGGGTCTGAGGAAAGAGGTAAGAAAGTTGCTGGTGCAGTATTAGCAAAACTTCGTAAGGAAGAGACTGAAATCGAAGAAGCAGTAAAGGGTGCTGACCCAGAGATGAGAAAAGCAGCATCTGATGAAAGAAGATCAGGTGATAAGAGACTTTCTCGTTCTAAAGGAAAAGGTTATGCGGACCAACAAAAGCAACAGATTGCATATATGGATAAAGTAACCAAGAAGAACAAGAATGTAGTTGGTCTTGTTACTAAAGAAGCACTAGACCCAGTAGGTAGTGAAGATTCTGATGTTGATAATGATGGTAAAAAGAATACCAAATCTGATAAGTATCTCTTAAATCGTAGAAAGGCAATTGGTAAGGCACTTGCAAAAGAGGCACTAGACCCAGTAGGTAAAGAGGATTCTGATATTGATAATGATGGCGATACTGATAAATCAGATAAGTACCTATTAAATCGTAGAAAAGTTCGTGGTGCGGTCATTTCCAAGAGAAAAAATATAAAGGAAGGTTACTCTAATTGGAGGTCTGACCTTATTGAAGTTATGGATGTGATTGATAAGAAGGAAAAAAATGATGATAAGATTGTAGAAAAGAAAGTAAAAAATAAAATCAAAATTAATCCAACAATGGGTGAAGCAATAGAAAATCTTGGTGGTGTTCTCCTTGAGATGGAAGAACTTGATGAAAAGGCTTATAGAGGTCTTGGTGTTGGTAGAGTAGAAAAAGTAAGTAGTGGTTCGTATCAAGCACCAGAAACAACAGGTGCTGCAGCCAAAAGAAAAAAGGCAGAAGAACCAAAACCTGTAGTTGCTGTTAAGAGAAAGAAGGCAGAACAACCAAAACCTG
>Ga0208019_1000911_pt1 | contig 16071 bp, 25 predicted proteins | sample CB_VirMetaG_5_FD_184540 | JGI IMG/M metagenome (GOLD analysis project Ga0208019, IMG submission 184540) | Freshwater to marine saline gradient viral communities from Chesapeake Bay - CB_1508_1D Viral MetaG (SPAdes) (version 4) | ecosystem: Environmental > Aquatic > Marine > Coastal | place: USA...
TACGATTGCTGGTGGTGCCTCTCTGGTTAATGTTGATGATAAAGCAGCACTGCAACTTGGAAGATCTGGTATTGGTACAATCAGTGATACTTATACTCTTGCATGTGCTTCTCCTAACACCAACAAAGCAGCACTTGCGGTACTTAACTGGATTGAACAGAGATAACCATAAATAGATTTGCTCACTTTGAGGCTCATACAATGTTTGCCGTTTTACTACCACTAGCATCTAAGATTATCACTGATGCAGTTGCAAAGGTTCCTGACAACGAGGAACTTGGAGAAAAACTAATCGAGATTTGTCTAGTTATCCTTGGTAAAGCAGTTAAACTAACCAAGACTGATATGGACGATAAACTTCTTGAGACGGTTGCAGCAGCAATCAGAAACAGAGAAGAAGGTTGAATGGTAAAGGAGATCACAAAGTAAGGTCTCCTTTTTTTATAAATATCAATATATAACAGGATTTTAGAAGGAGAGTTAACATGTCTCTTTGGGGCAATACAGACTTAGTAACTAGCACAGGAACTATTGCAATTGATTTTGCTAGCAAGACTGTAACTGGTTCTGGAACTACATTCACCGACCATGGAGTTTCTCAAGGGGACGTGATCAATGTTGGTGCTGGAGCAACCTACGGTTTCGCTGTAGTCAATGAAGTTGCAAGTAATGGTTCACTGACAATTTATAACACTGACTATTTCGTTTCGGGAATCACAACTGTTCCCGCAGGAACTGCGTTTGAGATTTCTCAGGAACCACTCTATGCGATGGCAGATACTGCTTATGCAGCACCTGAAGTTCAAACTGGACTTTCAACCAACCCTGTAACTCGTGTAATTTATGGTGTTGATCACCTGGAAGTCGGAGTCGCAGCAACCACTGCATACGCAGTCGGTCACTCTGGTTGGGTTGGTATTACCTCATATGTTGACCAGCATGGAAACCTGAGAGTCAAGCACGAAGTATTAGTTGCTGGTGGAATTAGCACAACTGCTGATAACACTGCTGAAGATTTAATCTGATAATTGACTAATATTTTATGAGATTTGATGAACTGAACGAATCTAATTATATAATGTTTGCGATAAAACATTATGAAAATCCTCAAGCAGTAACGCAAGAGGATTTTTATGATGATATGAAACGATTCAAATGGATTAAGAGACTTCTGAATAAGTACAAAAATACAGGTGAACTTAATGTTCACCTTTTATTGAATCATTTTATAATTTTATACAATGTATTTGGTGAAGCAACAACTCCTCTTTTATTTTATAAAATTGATAGAGATCTTTGGAGTATCTTAAAAACCTTTATTGTGTATCTTGAAAGACTTCCAGAGTATCCTGTTTCTAAATTGCATGATATTTCAGTTGATGAAAAGTGTTTAGAGATACTTAACGACCTATGACTGATCCAAGACTTCAAAAAGTTATTAATCTCATTCATAGTCTGAATGAAGAAATGGTTGCCAACGCTCCTGGCACTAGTGGTGGGTTTGGTCAGAGTTCTGCCCCAGCAGGCCCAACTGCTGGACTTGATCATGTTATGAGTAAAATGCGTAGAAGAAAAAAGATAATTGGATTGGGAAGTGGATCAAGAAAACGCTGGATGAAGTAAAATGGCATTTGGTCTTCAAAAGTTAGCGGTCCTTGAAAGTAAACTTAACATCTATGAAGATTTGTCAAAAGAAATGCTCGATAAGCTTGAAAGAGCAGTTGCGACTATTAGTGAAAATAGTAACAGGGTCGCAATTATTCTAGAACGTCATGAGAATCGCTTGAACGAAAGTGATAAGAATGATGTTGCCATTATGAGATTGGTAGAAAAAGTAGAAGAAAAAATTGATAATGTAGAAAAAAGAGTTAATGATCTCTCAAAGTTTCGTTGGATTACAATCGGGGTTTGTTTTTCTGCCGTGACAATCCTGAAAGCACCAGAAATATTCAGTCATATATTGACGCCACCCCCTCAACAGGTTATAATAGAAACAGGCAAGTAGTCTTTAGAATGAGTTTCGTTGATTCAAAGTACATTGGACTGGTTTCAGTTCGGTTGCAAAAGTTTAGTAAGAAAAAAGAGGGACTCTACACATTCAGGTGTCCTTATTGTGGAGACTCCGAAAAGAATAAGAATAGAACTAGAGGATATATTTACAAACATAAAAACGACCACAACTTCAAGTGTCATAACTGTGGTCTGTCCAGGAGTTTTACTAACTTCCTGAAGGATCAAGATGTCTCTCTTTATGATCAATATGTAATGGAGAGATACAAATCTGGATTGACTGGTAAAATGTCAAACACTCCCAATCCAGTTATTCCATCAAGTAAACCAGTATTTGCTAAAAAGGACTTTGATCTTCCAAGAATCACAGAACTAAATAATTCGCACCCAGCGAAAGTTTATCTAAAAAGTAGGCAAATCCCTGAAAAACGTTTGCAGGAATTTTATTTCTGCGAAGAGTTTAAGAAGTGGACTAATCAACAAAAACATACATTTGATAATACAGATAATGATGAACCCAGGATTATCATTCCACTGAAAGATAAGAATGGGATATTTGGTTTTCAGGGAAGAACTTTAAATCCAAAGTCTAAACTGAGATACATAACTGTTATGTTGGATGATGACAAACCAAAAATCTATGGTTTAGATAAAATTGATGACAATGAAACAATCTACGTCACAGAAGGACCATTTGACTCCACTTTCATTAGGAACAGTATTGCTATGTGCGGTAGCGATGTTAACCTCAGCAGTGACAATCATCGCTATGTATTCGTCTTTGACAATGAACCAAGAAACAAACAAATCGTTGATAGAATTGAAAAGACAATACAAAAGGGACATCAAGTAGTCATATGGAAAAATGACATCCTAGAGAAAGATCTCAATGATATGGTTCTCGCTGGACTAGATGTGCAAGGCGTGGTAGAATGCAATACCTACCACGGATTAGAAGCAAAAGTAAAATTTATCGGATGGAAAAGAGTATGACCAACGGAACAAAAGTTCTAAAACGAAACGGCAATACAGAGACTTTGGATCTGGATAAGATTCATAAAATGGTTGAGAGTGCCTGTGAAGGACTCGCAGGAGTTTCTGCATCCCAGGTTGAGATGCAATCTGGTATTCAATTTTATAATGGTATCACAACGCAAGAGATCCAAGAGATTCTTGTTCGTTCTGCTTCTGATCTAATTAATCTTGATTCTCCAAACTACCAGTTTGTTGCTGCAAGACTTCTTCTGTTTGGACTTTATAAACAGGTCTTTGGATCATCCTGGAATCAGGGATTCCCAAATATTTTGACTCACCTTACCAGTGGAGCAGATAAGAATATCTATGACAAGGAACTTTCTCTTAAGTATTCTGAAGAAGAATGGAACAAGATTGATAGTTGGATTGATCATGATCGTGACATGCTGTTCACTTATGCGGGTCTACGTCAGGTCGTTGATAAGTACCTCGTGCAAGATAGAAGCAGTGGTGAACTCTATGAGACTCCACAGTATATGTACATGTTAATCTCTGCGACAATGTTTGCAGGGTATCCAAAAGAGACTAGACTAGACTACGTTCGTAGGTACTACAATGCAATCTCCAAACACAAAATCAACATTCCCACACCTATCATGGCGGGAGTGCGAACTCCACTTCGACAATTTGCTAGCTGTGTTCTTGTTGATGTTGATGACTCCCTCGATTCTATCTTTAGCTCTGATATGGCTATTGGCAGATACGTTGCACAAAGGGCGGGCATCGGTATCAACGCAGGCAGAATCCGTGGCATCAACAGTAAGATCCGAGGTGGAGAAGTTCAGCACACGGGTGTTGTACCGTTCCTCAAAAAGTTTGAGTCAACTGTCCGATGCTGTACACAGAATGGCATCCGAGGTGGATCAGCGACAGTACACTTCCCCATCTGGCACCAAGAGATCGAAGACATCATCGTCCTGAAGAATAATAAAGGAACTGAAGATAATCGTGTCCGAAAACTTGATTACTCCATCCAGATCTCCAAACTTTTCTACGAAAGGTTTATCTCAAATGGGGACATTACTCTCTTTAGTCCTCACGATGTGCCTGGGCTTTATGACGCTTTCGGTACTCCTGAGTTTGATGGACTATATGTACGATACGAAGCAGATGAGACGATCCCAAGAAAAACCATTAGTGCTCAAGAACTGATCCTTGATCTTCTTAAGGAACGTGCAGAGACTGGTCGTCTTTATCTGATGAACATTGACCACTGTAATTCACACTCTTCCTTTAAGGATAAGGTTGAGATGAGCAACCTGTGTCAGGAAATTACTCTTCCAACGATTCCTCTTCAACATATTGATGATCCTAATGGTGAGATAGCACTTTGCATTCTGAGTGCCATCAACATCGGTAAGATTCGTGATGCTGATGACCTGGAAGAACTTTGTGATCTTTCTGTTCGTTCTCTTGATGAATTGATCGATTATCAGGACTATCCTATCATCGCTGCTGAGGTTGGAACCAAGAATCGTAGATCTCTTGGAATCGGTTATATTGGTCTTGCACACTACCTTGCTAAACTTGGGTTCAAATACGACTCTCAAGAGGCATGGGACGCCACTCACAAACTCTCTGAGGCGTTCCAGTACTACCTTCTGAAGTCTTCCAATAAACTTGCAGAAGAAAAGGGAGCATGTGGGTATTTTGATCGTACCAAATATGCTTCAGGTATTCTTCCTATTGACACCTACAAGAAAGATGTAGACGAAATCTCTAATCCTGGATACCACTATGACTGGGAAGCACTACGCCGAGATATTATGGACAAGGGTCTACGGCACTCCACCTTGTCTGCTCAGATGCCATCAGAGAGCAGTTCCGTTGTGTCAAATGCCACAAACGGAATTGAGCCGCCTAGAGGGTATCTGTCCATTAAAAAATCTAAAAAAGGTCCACTCAAGCAAATCGTTCCAGGGTACCAATATCTCAAGAACAACTATACGCTTCTGTGGGATATGCTTGATAACACTGGTTATATTAATGTTGTTGCTGTAATGCAGAAGTTCTTTGATCAAGCAATCAGTGGCAACTGGTCTTATAACCCAATGAATTATCCTGATAATGAAGTCCCAACGTCTGTTATGGCACAAGACTTCTTGAAGACTTACAAGTACGGTTGGAAGACTTCTTATTATCAGAATACATATGATATCAAGTCTGACGAAAATCTAGAAGAATCAAATTCAATAGATAATCTTGTAAGTGAACTTCTTCAAGCAGAAGAAGATTGTGAAAGTTGCAAAATTTAATCATGGAAGAGTATAAGTTTAAAACACAGGAGAAACAAATGAAGGGAATGACTGTCTTTAATGCTGATAAGGTGAATACCAAAAAGCAACCAATGTTCTTTGGTAAACCTCTAGGCATTCAGAGATATGATTTTTATAAGTATCCCGTATTTGATAGATTGACCCAACAGCAACTTGGATACTTTTGGAGACCCGAGGAGGTCTCCCTTCAAAAAGATCGTTCAGATTATGCTCATCTTCGCCCTGAGCAGAAGCATATCTTTACTTCTAACCTGAAGTATCAGATCCTTCTGGATTCTGTTCAGGGTCGTGGTCCTGGTATGGCATTCATTCCATACTGCTCACTTCCCGAACTGGAAGCATGTATGGAAGTCTGGGGATTCATGGAGATGATCCACAGTCGCTCTTACACCTACATCATCAAGAACGTCTATCCAGACGCCTCTGAGGTCTTTGACACCATCTTAGATAACCAGAGGATCATTGATAGGGCCAAAAGCGTCACAGAGGCATATGATGATTTCGTTAATGCTGCACACGAATGGAGTTCTGGTAACCAGTGGGAACATGCTATTGAGAACGTTCCTGCAGCAAAAGAAACACGCATTGAACTCAAGCGTAAACTTTATCGTGCAATCATGAACGTGAATATCCTTGAGGGTATTCGTTTCTATGTTTCATTCGCCTGCTCATTTGCGTTTGGTGAACTGAAACTGATGGAAGGATCTGCAAAGATTATTTCATTGATTGCTCGTGATGAGAACCAGCACCTTGTCCTGACTCAGAATATTATCAATAAGTGGAGAGAAGGTGATGACCCAGAGATGCTGGAGATCATCAAGGAAGAGGAAGAGAATGTTTATGAGATGTTCAGAAATACTGTAGACCAGGAAAAGGACTGGGCAGAGTATCTGTTCAAAGACGGATCTATGATTGGTCTGAATGATAAGTTGCTGCATCAGTATGTTGAGTGGATTGCTAACAGACGTATGAGGTCTATCGGTATGAAAGCAATCTATGATGTTCCAGCAAAGAATAATCCTCTGCCATGGACTGAACACTGGATCTCATCCAAGGGTCTTCAGGTTGCTCCTCAAGAGACAGAGGTTGAATCCTACATTGTCGGGGGTATTAAGCAAGATGTCACAAAAGACACATTCTCAGGATTCCAACTGTAAGGGTAATTGTAAATGTAGTTGTATTACAGTTGAAGAATCACTGCAGATTTATAGAGATGCTGCACTAGCAGATGATTATCTCTTTGGAGATTGTGATTACTCCGAAGAGTGGTTGGACAACACTAAAGAAGATTCTGAAGGGGCTTGACACCCCTTCTTTTTTTGTGTACAATAACTCTGTCAGGGTTCATAGATAACTAGTATATAAAGATCTTGAATACTTGATGAAGACGCAGAGTGCTAAAGCAAAAGGTCGCAGATTGCAGCAATGGGTTGTAAAACAACTGATTGAAACCTTTGATATCCACCCAGAAGACATTAAATCATGTTCTATGGGTGCTGGTGGAGAAGATGTGGTGATGGCAAGAGCAGCGAGAGAGAAGTTTCCTTATAGTGTTGAGTGCAAGAATGTAGAGAAACTCAATGTATGGGATGCTTATGATCAAGCAAAAGCAAATGCTAAAGACTATGAACCAATAGTTGTTATGAAAAAGAATGGTAAGAAACCATTAGTTATCGTTGATGCAGAATACTTTATCAATCTAAATAAAGAAAAGAAAGCAAGAAAATGAAACCAACACCCAGAGAGATCAAAGAAGCAAAAGAGTATTATGAGAAGGTAGTTGATCACCTGATCTCAGAGGGTTATACAAGGGATAGAGAAGGTGCTGAGAACATTATTAGTGGAATGAGCGAGGAATGGTACAGTTTAATTATCAGAGGTTGATTCTAGGGGCATTTAGAAGGGGATTGACATAAGAGAGGGACTGTACTATAATATCAGGGTTGAAACGAAATAAACCCAACTCCTTGACTCAGTAGCTCAGTTGGATAGAGCATCTGCCTTCTAAGCAGTTGGTCGGGGGTTCAAGTCCCTCCTGAGTCGTTGACAATTTTATTATCTTGTGATAAGATTGTCGTAATGCGAATGTGGTGTAGCGGTAACATCCCATCCTTCCAAGTTGGTGTCACGGGTTCGATCCCCGTCATTCGCTTCCCCATCATTTGGGTTTTTATTATGATTATGGAGTTCAATACAGATTGGAGTATTTCGCTAATGAAAATTCAATTATGGTATTGCTCTCATATGAAAAAGTGGAGATGGACTTTGACTGATGATCGTCGCCCTATGTGTAGACAGGAATCAGGACAACAACCATTTCTCCGTGATGCAATGAATGATGTGGCGAATACGGTGGAGTATATGCTAAATATTTCTCCACCTGAATAACAATGAGACCATCAAGTGAATTTAAACACAAAGGTCTTCCAGTTAAGTCAGTAAATATTCTGAGACTAATCTCCGAGTTAGAAGGATCATATCAATTACTCCATTACATGGGATTTGATGAAGATCGTGACTTAATTAATGAATTGAAGCAGAAGTATCATAAACTCTACTTCAAGTTGAATAAAGAAGAAAAAAATAATCCTCTGTAGCTCAGCGGTAGAGCCATCGACTGTTAATCGATTGGTCCCTGGTTCGAATCCAGGTGGAGGAGTCGGGCGATTAACTCAGCGGTAGAGTGCCTCCTTTACACGGAGTAGGTCGGGGGTTCGAATCCCTCATCGCCCATACAATCAAAACTTAATAAAAATGATTAGCGTAAGATGCAAACAATGCAATAGAGAACTTACAAGTTCAAATAAATTTCAAACCTGTGGTTGTCCCAACATGTTAACTCTGAGTGGGGATAATATCACTGCGGTTGATCTTAGTAAAGTTGTTCTGACTAATTCTGATAAGTCTAATTCAAATAAAGCACTTACTGCTCAGGACATGCAGTTCCAAGAAGAAAGACGTAAGCGTAAAGTTCGTAGACTAGATTTTGAGGTCAGATGAAGAATTAATTTAACAATCTCTTCAACACTTTCTTGAAATCAACACAAAGTTGACGTTCTGAAACTACTCACTAGAATAACTAGTAGTATCAAACGAAAAAGACCTATGGATCAACACACCTATGATAACTGGGTGAAGATCAAGGAGACTTTTGAAAAGTCTGGCAACACAGACAATATGTTTTACAAAAGATCTTGCGCTATCGTAAGTGGAAAACCTGATCCTCTAGCAAAAATGCTTGGCGATGAAAAATGATGAACGCCTGATAACTCAAAAAGAATGTCAGGAGATGATCGATGCAGCAATACGACGACACAACCGTAATGCTTCTATCATTAGTATGTGCGTCGGTTGGGTGGTTCTTGCTTTATTTGCTGAGGGACTACTAAGGCTTGTCGGAGTCATACCACCTGTGCTACCATGGTTAGACATTACCCTGAAATAATTGGTATTGTTCTCTTGCTTATCTTTGCCGCCACGATGTTCTATCAAGGCACAATGATAATCAGAGGTAAGCGTGGTTACATTCACATGGACCATGAGAAGCAAAAGATGCTAGATACACGTAAGCGTGTTGAAGAATTATTGAAAGAAAAATGACAGTACCGTTTTTTATTGAAGAACCTATCACTTGGAAAAAAATTGAGGTTCCTTATGATATTGTTCAGTATTGTGACATGACCACAATAGACGCAGATCGTGAAGACCTTCGTTATATTGACTGTGTATGGATGCATATGGGTTACTACGGTGTCCCTAAGCATGTTATGAAAGCAGTCAGAGAAGAATTCAATCCGCCAGTACAACCAATCTTCGAATAAATGAACCTTACCAACGAACAAACAGAACTTCTCATTGATGCTATCTGGAAGCGTCAGCATCACTTCATTGCTGGTGATAGAAGGTATCGTGAGTATGGAGAACTTCTGGAGACACTGGAAGCATCTCTGCCTTACAAGTACACCAGAGACGAGTTTAGATAAATGGAGCACTTGTTAGGAAAAGCACTCATTATAGTTGCAATACCCTTTGTAATCGCTACAATTTACTTCGGTTCTAAGAAGGGGCACTATTATGAATCCGAACACTATAAGGGAAATGGCACCGCCCACTAGACGGCGGTTTCACTTTGCAGCATCATCTTTTTCAAGAATGTTTGGTGTGGATAAAGTAACACCAGAGATGATTGATTTCTGTGCTGGATGGGCAGAGCAAACTATGCCTGCTCCACTAGGAGGACTGAACGAAGTAGACATTTACTTTAGAAAACTATGGGATCTGAGATCATCGTTCAATTAGGTATACTTATTTTTATGTGTTTATTTGGTTTGTTTTTATTTGTAGTTTCTATTTTAACGGATTGGTAATGGGACACTTCGCAGCAGCAGCATTAAACAATCCCTTTGTCTTAGGATTCTTTTGTTATATCTTGGTCTTTGTGCCTATCCTAGGAATCTGGGCAGTCCATAAGTATAACTGGCAACACTGGGAACCATTTGACAAATCACATAAGTAGTAGTATAATTAACCAGTTCAAAATTTTTAAATGAACGAGAAACAACAAAAACGCAGAGATGCTGTTAATCTCTTTATTGAAAGCGTTTATAAACCTGATTCTGAACTCAGGCAGTGTGCCCATGAGCAAAAGTGTTATCACGAACTCATGGAGTGGAGAGACGAAGTTCTTCAATACCTTTATGTAAGGAGAAGCGAAGAATTTAACGTTTGATCAAAACTTGACTTAAGTTTTAAAATGTATTATAATACTTAAGTTATTGACGGAACGTAGCTCAGTTTGGTAGAGCTCTCGCTTTGGGAGCGAGTGGCCGTAGGTTCAAATCCTATCGTTCCGACTTATAAATATCACAACTATGGAAGTATTTACTTTGAAAGAGTGGGAAGAAAACTTTGATGCTCTCCTGGAACGTGTAGAAAATGGGGAGCATATTGGTATCGTTGGGGAAGACGGTACAGCAGCAGTTATGATACCTTATGACGATGAACTTTACCGAATATACATGGATGGTAATAATGAAGCACAGTAAGTTCATCTGTGGGAATGTCGCCTAATGGTTAAGGCCCTCTGCTTATAACGGAGTGAATCGGGTTCAATTCCCGACATTCCTATCTGCTCCTTTAGCAATCTGGTGAATGCAGCGAACTCATAATTCGCCTGAGGCGTGTTCGATCCACGCAAGGAGCACTTGACAGAACCCCTGTCAATCCACTATAATAGTCAGGTCAACATTCAAAACAATGACTCTCGCAACTAAGTTCAAGAAAGACATTAACACTCTTCGTGCTGCTTCTAGTGGTGAAATTTACCTTGATGTAAAGAATCCGAAACTCTACAAAAAGGTACGTCGTTATTATGAAAATGAGGGAGTAGTCTTTTCAGGTGATCCTCTTGATGATTATGAAATGTTGATGGATTACATTGCACAAGACCTGGAAACTCTTGAGGTTGCATGAACGATTTAGATCCTAAGTCGGTTGCTTCAACTGAGACTGTTATTATTCATGAACGATTTCCTTATCGGTTTGTTCAAAAAGGTCACATTCAATTAAATGGAAATCCTGATTTCCGTATGCAAAAAGCACATGAGTATACTAAAAAATATTCTGATGTTTATTTGTTTGACAATGGGGACCAAATGCTTCTTGCCATTGAAGACATTGAATATGCTAAATGGTTAGATCCAGAAGGTGTTCCTTGTTATGTTCGTGACGATGAAGACACGGAGAGTCTCTAAAAGTACTGGTGGAGTCATCCCTAATAAATGCCCATGATGGAGACATGTAAAAAACCCTGGTCGGGACCCCCTCGATAACACACACACATACACACAGGAGATTATTATGTCCAAAACACCTTACGAGATTCGCTTTGAAATCTTCAAGCAAGCATACAATATGCTACAAGATAACTACGCCATGGAGTTTGAAGTAGCACAGCGACAAAATCCAGATGGTTTGATCTCGGCAGATTTTGCTGAGAAATATCCTTCCTTGGAAGATGTACTTCAACAAGCAGAAGTCATCAACAACTTTGTTTCCGAGACAAGGTAGGTTTCCAATTTCCTAAAAGAATTGGTGGTGCGGATGGGGCAACCCCGCCTAGTTTCTTGCTTCTAGTCAAAGAGCAAGTGGCGAGCCTGCAAACCTAAACGGAATCAAGGACGGTCTATACAACCGTCCTTTTTTCATAAATAAAAATAAAAAATGAAAACCTTTTCTCAGTTTGTCACTCTATTACAAGAGAAAGAAATTGCTTGGAATAGTGGCAAGTTGATTGGTAGTGGGAAAAGTCCTTCAGATACAGCAAAGACAAAAATTGCACAGTTGTCTAGAGAGAGGGATCCTCAAAAAATAGTTGCTGCAGCACAAAGAATCAAGAGAATGAGAGGTATTGTTGCTGGTGCAGACGAAGTTGCGAAGTCAAAGGATCCTAAGACTTCAAGAACTTCTGGAATGCAGACCAGAGCAAATACAGGAAGGGCATCAAAACCAGCAGATACCAGGGGGAGATCTGGTAGTCTTCCTAATATTGCTTCTCCTGCTGGTGAGGGAAGTGGAAGTAGAGTCGCTGGTAAGTATGGTGACTTGAGAAAGGGATCTTCAAATAATATCGGGTCTACTCAGATCAATACTGGTAGGGGATATACTGGGAAGAAATTTGGAAAAGGCGGAAACAGATAGCATTTACAAAACACTCTTTTTTTAGTATAATACATACTATAGAGTTTATCATTTTTGATGGGTCAGTATGTTAAGAAGGCACTCGTTCTAGGTGCTGGTGGTTTCATTGGAAGTCATATGGTTAAACGCCTTCGTTCTGAAGGTTACTGGGTGCGTGGTGTAGACCTTAAGTATCCAGAGTATTCCCCCACTGAAGCGAATGAATTTGTTCAGGGGGATCTTAGAGATGAAGATTTTGTTCGTCGAGTACTAGAGTACAAAGGAGATAGGGGTAATTTTTATAACTCAGTTCCTTATCGTTACATTCAACCATTTGATGAAATCTATCAGTTCGCTGCTGATATGGGTGGTGCAGGTTTCGTTTTCACTGGAGAGAACGACGCAGACATTATGCACAACTCTGTTACCATCAATCTGAACGTTCTGGAAATGCAACGTCAGATGAATGAGAGAGTTGGTAAAAACACAACTAAGATTTTCTATTCTGGATCTGCTTGCATGTATCCAGAGCATAATCAACTGGATCCTGACAACCCCGACTGCCGTGAAGAATCCGCATACCCCGCCAACCCAGACTCCGAATACGGATGGGAAAAACTATTCTCTGAGCGACTTTATTTTGCATACCATAGGAATTATGGTATTCCTGTTCGTGTTACCCGTTATCACAATATCTTTGGGCCAGAGGGAACCTGGGACGGTGGAAGAGAGAAGGCACCAGCTGCAATCTGCCGTAAAGTCGCTCTCCTCCCAGAGGAAGGTGGAACCATTGAGGTGTGGGGAGACGGTCTACAGACTCGTTCCTTCCTGTACATTGACGAATGCATTGAAGCGTCTAGACGACTGATGGATTCTAACTTCATCGGACCTGTAAACATTGGTTCCGAAGAAATGGTTACTATTAACCAACTCGTTGAGACTGCTGCTAAAGTTGCAGGTAAGAACGTGGAGAAGAATCATATTGATGGTCCCCTGGGTGTTCGTGGACGTAACTCCAACAATGATGTAGTTCGTAGAGAATTGGGTTGGGATTATTCTCAGACCCTTGAGGAGGGTATCCGCAAGACATACAATTGGATCAGTGAGCAAATTTATTCAAAAGAGAACAACAAATGAAATCACTTCGCACTCCAAATAAAACTGAAGTAACAACCGTACTCGGTAATGCAGAAAAATTTGATCCTGTCAGGAATGCTGTAGATCCTGAAGCATACGATGAATATCGTAGACTTTGGGATGAGACTTCTAAACTTCAAACTGTTACCGATTTTCCTCTGCAGTTGGATTTTGAATTAAATTACTCTTGTAATTTTTCTTGTCCGATGTGTACATGGAATGCTGAAACGACCTCAAGATTTGGTAAGGACAAGTGGTTCCCCTTTGAGGTTTGGAAAGAACTCATTGATGAAGCAATCCCCAAAGGACTTAAATCAATCAGACTTAATCAAATTAATGAACCTCTGATTCGTCAGGACATTGTTAAGTTTGTAGAGTATGCTAGAAGTAAAGGTATTCTTGATATCTACTTTTCTACTAATGGATCACTCCTTACTGAAAAGATTTCCAGAGGTTTAATTGAAGCAGGTTTGATGAGACTTCAGGTTTCTTTGGATGCTGCAACTGAAGAAACATATAATAAGATTAGAATTGGTGGAGACTACCACAAAATTCTTAATAACATTGATAATTTCCTTCGTATTAGAGACGAGATGGGTTCTAAACTTCCCACTTTGCGAGTTAATTTTGTGAAGACTCCAGAGAATGTCCATGAACTTGATCAGTTTGTTAAAATGTGGGAGGGTAAAGCAGATTTCATTGGTATTCAGGACCTGCTTGGCATTGTTGATAAGTTTGATAAGTCCAAGGAAGAAGGATATGATGCTTCAATTGAAGACTTTAAGTGTGCTCAACCTTATCAGCACATGACTGTAAGGTCGAATGGACACATTCTTCCTTGCTGCTCTTTCTTTGGACCAGATACACCTATTGCTAAACTCAAACATAACATTGAGGGTGTAGAAATGACTGGCGAAGATGGTATTCTTGTATCTGATGAGACGAAAGAAACCATTGCAAACCTTATGGTAAAGAGTATTGAGGAAGCTTGGAATAGTGATGAGATGAAATTCTTTAGAGAAATTCATAAAAATGGAGAATATTGGAAGCATCCTGTATGTAAGAAGTGCGTTCAGTCAACATCGCACGTAGATGAAACTCAGTGAGGGTATAAATGTTTTGCTTTTCTTGTAAATATTTTGATGGTTCTCCAGTAAGAAGAACTGTAGATTCCATCAAAAAATTTCATCCCTCCGAAAAAATTGTCATCGTTGATTCTATGTCTGACGACAAGAGTTACTATGACTTCTTTTCAGATGATGATAACGTACATATATTAGATGACTGTAATCAGCATAGAGTTCCTGGTGCATTTTATCAGACATTAAAACACTTTCCCGACGAACCATATTATATTAATATTCAAGATTCTTTTATTATCAAAAAATCTTGGCAAGAATATATCGATATGGATCATCAGTTCATTTCTATTGGTTACTTTCCTGATGTAACTCATTCAGAAAGTACACATCAGTATCAATACATGAAAAAGGTATTTGATGGCACACCATATACTTGTCCTCCACCAAACTCAAGATTTGATGCATGTTGGGGTCCTGTTTATATCATTAAAAATTCATTTGCCATGGAACTTTATGATAATGGAGTTCTTTCTAATATGAAATCTACCTGTAAAGTAGATGATGAAATGGGAGAGAGACTCTTTGGTATTATTGCTGAAGCACATGGATGGTCGCCTAAAAGATTTAATATCGAAGGTGATATCATAGCAAGATGGCATCAGATGGAAGTAGATAATCTTGAGTATTACACCAAAATATTTGGTTCTAGACTCGGGAGGAAGTAATTGACATCGATTGTATATTGTATTATAATCTGAAAGTATAATTAAAAATTAGGGTATGAATATTTTATTTCCAATTGCTGGACTTGGAACTCGCTTTAAAAAGAATGGATATGTTGACCCCAAACCCTTTGTAAAGTTTAAGGGAAAACCTCTGATCGAGTGGGCACTGTCTTCCTTTAAATTGACTGGTAAGTATTATGTCATTGTGAACGGACTTGAAAAAAATTATCAACAAGTTCTTCATATGATTCGTGATAAGTATTTTCTCGATCTTGAAATCGTTGACATTGGTGCGTCAACCAGAGGTCAGGCAGAGACTTGTTTGAAAGCAATTCAAAAGTTTAATATTGATACAACTGTTCCTCTTATCATTACCAATTGTGATCAGTATACTCCTTGGAATCATAATCGTTTTTTGAGTTTCATTAGAGATAGTGATCCTGATGGTGCTGTGAGCACTTATAATCGTCCAGAAATTCCTGAAGGATCAGAAAGTCCATATAGTCACATGCTTCTTGGTGATGACGGATATGCAGTTAAGTTTGCAGAAAAAGTTGCCATTTCTCCTATTTCACTGAATGGGATTTTTTACTGGAAAACTGGTCAACTGTTTGTTGATAGTGCAATCAAAATGATGAATGATGATTCCGATGCTGGTTGGGGATTCGGTTCATTCTCACATAGTCGAGAAAAGTATGTTGCTCCCACTTACAATTATCTTATTGAGGAAGGCAAAAAGATTTTGAATTATCATATGAGAGATGACGAGTATATTTCTCTTGGAAGTCCTCAGGATATCATGCTCCATGTAAAAAGGGAAAATGTAAAACAAGCAGTCGAAGATCTCCGTAATGGTAAACCAATTGTTATGGTGGATGATTATGATCGTGAGTTTGAAGGTGATATCGTTCTTTCTGCAGAGAAGGCAACTGAAGAAAATCTTTTGTTTGCTATGAGACATGCTCGTGGACTTATGTGTCTCCCTTGTAATCAAGAAAAACTGGATCAGTTTGAGATTCCAATGATGAACTCCAATGGTTGTGATGAGTTTGGGACACCTTTTGCTACTAGTATCGATGCAGTTTTTGGTGCCACCACTGGCATGTCTGTCTCTGACCGTTTAGCAAC
>Ga0208019_1000912_pt1 | contig 16071 bp, 4 predicted proteins | sample CB_VirMetaG_5_FD_184540 | JGI IMG/M metagenome (GOLD analysis project Ga0208019, IMG submission 184540) | Freshwater to marine saline gradient viral communities from Chesapeake Bay - CB_1508_1D Viral MetaG (SPAdes) (version 4) | ecosystem: Environmental > Aquatic > Marine > Coastal | place: USA...
TATTGATGGCTGGCAATCTAGTGTAAATTTTGGTGTTCTAGATCCAAATGATGGGTTTTATGTTGGTATTGAACAAGTCTTAAATGCAACTACTCTTGGAACTGGTGTTACTGCTTCTAACTTAAGAAGTTTCAATCCAGGTGCTATTTCCGATAGACCTGAAGAGCAAGCACAACCAGAAGATTACATATTATATTATGATGTAACAGATGGTCAGTTAAAGAAAGATACTATCTTGAGTGCCGCTCTACAAGGTGCTCAAGGTCTTCAAGGTAATCAAGGACTTCAAGGTAACCAAGGTCTCCAAGGACTTCAAGGCAACCAAGGAAATCAAGGACTCCAAGGTAATCAAGGATTACAAGGTCTCCAAGGTAACCAAGGTCTTCAAGGTAATCAAGGTCTTCAAGGTCTTCAGGGTCTTCAGGGACTCCAAGGTGTTGCTGGACCTGTTGAGGGTGATGTAGATCAAATCATTTATAAAAATACTTCAAATTTACCTACTGGTTCAGATAATCTTAGATTTATTAATGATCAAGATCTTTATGTTTCTGGAATCATTAGTGCAACTTCTTTAGAATTAGGTGAAGAAGGTCAAGCAATCATTATTACTAATGATTCTATCACTGGACCATCAACAATTACTATTGACCCTTCTGGTATTGGAGATAATAGTGGTGCAGTAAGAATTCGTGGTGATTTAATTGTAGATGGTGATCAACTCGTAGTTAGTACTGGTGAATTAAATATTGATGATTTTCTTGTAGGAATTTCAAAAACTATTGGAGAAAATACTTTACTTGATGGATCTGGTATTGGTATTGGTTCTACCGCAATTAGAAAAACATTTACTTATAATTTTGCATCAGATTCTTTAAGATCTAATGTTAACTTAAGTGTTCCTGTAGGAGAATCTTTTAAAGTTGGGACTAGTGCAGTATTATCTGAAACTTCACTTGGAGTAGGTGTTACAGATTCCAATTTAAGAAATTTAAATCCAGGTATTATTGATGATAGGGATCAATTAACTGGAGATATTCAGGGGCAAGATTATTTACTATTATATGATGTAAGTGACACTACTCTTAAGAAAGCAACAATTACTGACGTATCTATTCAGGGTGTTCAGGGAACACAAGGTCGTCAGGGTCGTCAGGGTAACCAAGGACTCCAAGGTAATCAAGGAACACAGGGTAATCAAGGTCGTCAGGGTAACCAAGGACTCCAAGGTAATCAAGGAACACAGGGTAACCAAGGATTAGGTGCTCAAGGTCTCCAAGGTTTACAAGGTAATCAAGGTCTCCAAGGTAATCAGGGATTGCAGGGTGCAGGATCTCAAGGTCTTCAAGGTCTTCAAGGCAACCAAGGTAATCAAGGTCTCCAGGGTAATCAAGGTCTTCAGGGTGTAGGTGCTCAAGGTCTTCAAGGTCTTCAAGGATTGAGTAATCAGGGTGTACAAGGTAATCAAGGACTCCAGGGCAATCAAGGTCTTCAAGGTCTTCAGGGGGGTATTGGAGATCGTGGTGGCATTAGATATGAATTTAATCAATCAACATCAGATACTGACCCAGGTTCAGGTAACTTCTCATACGATAGTACTTCTATCAGTGCAGTAACTGAAATTTATATTAGTAATTTCGATGATCTATCAAATGATCAGACTAATTGGTATAATGTCTGGGATGATACTGAAAATCCAGATAGGGGATACTTGTACTTTATATCTGCGGATATATTATCTGGAACTACTGTTAATATTTTTAGAATCGTTGATTCTAACGATATTGCTAGTGGATACTATAAAATAAAAGTACAACATATTTCTGGAGATCGTCCTTCTGATGGAAGCATTTTAACACTTTTCCACACAAGAACTGGTATCCAAGGTGTTCAAGGTCTTCAAGGTAATCAAGGATTACAAGGAAATCAAGGATTACAAGGAAATCAAGGATTACAAGGTAACCAAGGACTTCAAGGTAACCAAGGTCTTCAGGGTAATCAAGGATTGCAAGGTCTCCAAGGCAACCAAGGTCTTCAAGGAAATATTGGTAATCGTGGGGGAATTCCCTATTCTTATGTTGAAACTGGACCACTTTCTTCTGGTCAATTATTATACAATGAAGACAGTGGAAATGTAATTTCCATTACTATACATGATTCTGATGCTTTAAATAATAATCAATCAAACTGGATTGAAAGTTGGGATGATACTACATTAACTGGTGGTCTTAATAGAGGTTACATTTATATTACCTCAGCACTTTCTTCAGGTAACACAGTAAATATTTTTGAAGTATCTGGAGATATTACTGATAACGAAACTTCTTATACGATTCCAGTAAATCTTTTGAGTGGTACATCACCATCAAATAGTGAAGAAGTAACTATTTCTTTCACAAGATCTGGTGTCCAAGGTCTCCAAGGTAACCAAGGAAGACAGGGTAATCAAGGTCTTCAAGGTCTCCAAGGTTTACAAGGAAATCAGGGTCTTTCTGGTAAAACTGGTGAATCGGCAAATGTTTATATTTTTAATAGTTCTACAACAGGTGATCCTGGAATAGGTTCGGTTAGATTTAACGATCCTGACCAAAGTGCTGCTACAGAATTTTATATTAGTGAGACTGATTATGATCAATTAGATCTTTCTGGATTTCTTGCTGGAATACCTAACTATGGTGCTCCAACTAGAAATGCATTATGTAGAGTAGCAGATTCTCAAGATGAAAATAATTATCATTTATTCGTAATTGGTAATGCTTCTGATCAAGGACAATATTGGTCTTTTGATATTCAAGAGTTTTACTATTCTTTTGGTGATTTTTCTAATTCTGATAGAGTATTTGTTAGTTTTTCATTAATAGGACCTCAAGGTCTTCAAGGTCTTCAAGGCAATCAAGGTAACCAAGGATTACAAGGTAACCAAGGATTACAAGGTAACCAGGGAAGGCAAGGTAACCAAGGATTGCAAGGTAACCAAGGTCTCCAGGGTAATCAAGGTCTCCAAGGTAATCAAGGACTCCAAGGTAATCAAGGACTCCAAGGTAATCAAGGTAATCAAGGTAATCAAGGTAATCAAGGTCTCCAAGGACTCCAAGGTAATCAAGGACTCCAAGGTAATCAAGGACTTCAAGGTAATCAGGGAAGACAAGGTAATCAAGGTCTTCAGGGTAACCAAGGTCTTCAGGGCAACCAAGGACTTCAAGGTAATCAAGGACTCCAAGGTAATCAAGGACTTCAAGGTAATCAAGGTCTTCAAGGTCTCCAGGGTATGCTTGGTGATCGTGGTGGTATTCCTTACTTATTTGATGATAATACAGAAGAAGGTTCTGGTGGTCAAGGTGTAGTAAGATTTAATAGTAATAGTGATATAACATCCGTTAATCAATTATATTTTGATGACACCGATGAATTTGGTGTTAATCAAGGTGCTTGGTATGAAACTTGGGACGATACTCAATTAAATACTGGATTAAACAGGGGATATATCTACATAACAACCGCTGATAGTGGAACGAATGTAACTGCAATATTCTATGTTTCTGGTGATGTTGTAGATAATACTGCATATTTTACTATTCCTGTTACTTACGTAAGTGGTAGTTTACCATCTGACGGACAAGAATTAAGTATATTTTTCACAAAGAGTGGTACTCAGGGTCTACAAGGACTTCAAGGTAACCAAGGACTTCAAGGTAATCAAGGTAATCAAGGTCTCCAAGGACTCCAAGGTAACCAAGGACTTCAAGGTAATCAAGGACTTCAAGGTAATCAAGGTAATCAAGGTCTCCAAGGACTTCAAGGTAATCAAGGACTCCAAGGTAATCAAGGACTTCAAGGTAATCAGGGAAGACAAGGTAATCAAGGTCTCCAGGGTTTACAAGGTAACCAGGGACTTTCTGGAAGAAATGCTGAAACAACTTATGTTTATACTTTTACTAGTTCTGAAGAAGCAGCTGATCCTGGAACTGGTAATTTAAGATTTAATAATTTTACTACACAGTCTAGTGCTACAAAACTTTATATTGATGATCTTGATTCTGGATCAACATCTCTTGCTAGTTTCTTCTCTGATATATCTCAATATGGTACGCCAGAAAGGCAAGCATTATGTAAAATAGTTGATCCAATAAATTCATCACAATACCATTTATTTGTTATTGGAAATGCTTCAAATGAAACTGGATGGTGGTCTTTTGATATTACAGAATTTTATGCAACTTCTGGTAACTTTGGTGCTAATGATACTGTATTCATTTCATTCTCTCTGATTGGTCCTCAGGGCGTACAAGGTCTCCAAGGTCTACAAGGCAATCAAGGTAATCAAGGAAATCAAGGAAGACAGGGTAACCAAGGTCTCCAAGGTAACCAAGGACTTCAAGGTAATCAAGGACTTCAAGGCAATCAAGGACTTCAAGGCAATCAAGGACTCCAGGGTAACCAAGGTCTCCAAGGTAACCAGGGTCTCCAAGGTAATCAAGGTCTTCAGGGTAACCAAGGACTTCAAGGTAATCAAGGAAGACAGGGTAACCAAGGTCTCCAAGGTAACCAAGGACTTCAAGGTAATCAAGGTCTTCAGGGTAACCAAGGACTTCAAGGTAATCAAGGAAGACAGGGTAACCAAGGTCTCCAAGGTAACCAAGGACTCCAAGGTAACCAGGGTCTCCAGGGTCTTCAGGGTAACTATGGCAACCGTGGTGGTGTACCTTATATCTTCTCTACAGAGATCGGAGATTCAGATCCTGGCAATGGATTCTTAAGGTATAATGACGGAACTATAGGTTCTGTCGATTACCTTCATATTGATAATCTGGATGACTTAGGTAATAGTCAAACTGGTTGGTATGATACATGGGATGACACAAATAATACAAATAGGGGTTATTTGTATATAACTTCTGCAGACAGTGCTGATACTAATGTAAATGTCTTTATAGTAACTGGAGCAGTATCCGATGTCAGTGGATATTATAAGATTCCTGTACAAAATATATCTGGATCTTTACCGTCTGATAATGAAAAAGTAGTTATAACTTTCACTAAGAGTGGTACTCAAGGATTCCAAGGACTTCAAGGTCTCCAGGGTAATCAAGGACTCCAGGGTAATCAAGGACTCCAAGGTAATCAAGGTCTTCAGGGCAACCAAGGACTCCAAGGCAACCAGGGACTTCAAGGTAACCAAGGTCTTCAAGGTAATCAAGGAAGACAGGGTAATCAAGGTCTCCAAGGCAACCAAGGTCTCCAAGGTAATCAAGGACTTCAAGGTAACCAAGGTCTCCAGGGTCTCCAAGGAAATATTGGTAATCGTGGTGGTGTCCCATATCTTTATGGTGGAACTGGAACTCCAACTACTGGTTATATCACTTATAGTGGTACTCCTCTTGGAAGTATAACTTATATTAGAGTTCATGATGTTGATGCTTTAAATAATGACCAATCAAATTGGATTACGAGTTGGGATGATACGACATTAACTGGTGGTCTTAATAGAGGTTACATTTATATTATTTCTGCCAATTCTTCCGAAAATACGGTTAATATATTTGAAGTTGATGGTAATATTACAGATAATGGTACATACTATGAAATTCCAGTCAATCCTATCAGTGGAGAAGTACCTAGTAATGGTCAAGAAGTCACTTTAGCATTTACAAGGTCTGGTGTTCAGGGTCTTCAAGGACTACAAGGCAATCAAGGACTTCAGGGTAATCAGGGGATAAAAGGAAGAGATTCTGAAAACAGTTATAATTATTTTTATAATAATACAACTACTAAAGATAATCCTGGAAGCACATCAGCAAGATTTGATAATGTAAATCTTCAAAGTGCTACAGAAATTTACTTCAGCAATACAAATAGCGATTTAGTCAATCTTGATAGTTTCTTCCAATCACTTGATGAATATGGTTCATCTAATAAGAAGGGATATATTCGAGTTGGTCTTGCTAATGATCTTACTGTTTATAATGTATATGAAATTACTGGAATAACACAAGAAGCATCTGGTTCTAGTGGTTGGCATTCATTTACTATTAGTAGTGTAGTTAATTCCGCAACTACATTTGCAAATTCTTCTGAAATATTAATAAGTATATCTGTTGCTGGTCCACAAGGAGTTCAAGGTCTCCAAGGTAACCAAGGTAACCAAGGTCTTCAAGGTAACCAAGGTAATCAAGGTCTCCAAGGTAACCAAGGTCTCCAAGGTATGCTTGGTGATCGTGGTGGTATTCCTTACCTATTTGACACAACTATAGCAGCAGGTTCTGGTGGTCAAGGAAGATTAAGATTTGATAATGGAACAATAGATGATGTTGAAACGATGTATTTTGATGATACCGATGAGTTTGGTGTTAATCAAGGTGCTTGGTATGAAACTTGGGATGATACTATAGTAGATAGTGGTGTAAATAGAGGTTACATTTATATAACTTCTGCTGATAGTTCAACAAATATCACCGCAGTATTTGAAGTTAATGGTTTAGTTAATAATAATACCTCATATTATAGTGTACCTGTTAATTACCTAACGGGTAATCTTCCATCCAATGGTCAAGAAGTAACAGTATTCTTTACTAAAACTGGTATTCAAGGACTCCAAGGTAATCAAGGTCTCCAGGGTAATCAAGGATTACAAGGCAACCAAGGTCTCCAAGGCAACCAAGGTAACCAAGGTCTTCAAGGTAATCAGGGTCTTCAAGGTAATCAAGGACTTCAGGGTAACCAAGGTAACCAGGGAAGGCAAGGTAACCAAGGTCTTCAGGGTAACCAAGGTCTCCAGGGTAACCAAGGACTTCAGGGTAATCAAGGTAACCAAGGACTTCAGGGTAACCAAGGTATTGCTGCAGCAAGATCCCTAGGTTCTATATTTGAATATAACTCGTCAACGGCTAATACTAATCCTGGAAATGGTCATATTGGATTTAACGCTGCACCAACAGCAAACTTTACACAGTTTAGAATCAGTGAGATTGATATTGAAACTGCTGATGTGCAGGGTATTCTTGCTTCTATTGACTATTCAGATAACAACCCAAGATCGGTTATTACAGTTCAAAGAGAAGCAAATAACTTAGATTATATTGTCTTCTACGTTGAATCTGATAGAAATGATCAAGGTACTTGGAGATACTTTACTGTCACAAAGATTGCACAGACTGGTACATTTACCGATGGTGACAGAGTATTTGTTGTTATTCAACCAGTTGGTAACCAAGGTGTTCAAGGTAACCAAGGTCTCCAAGGTAACCAAGGATTGCAAGGTCTCCAAGGTAACCAAGGACTCCAAGGTAATCAGGGTCTCCAAGGAAATATTGGTAATCGTGGCGGAGTCCCTTATGACTTCCAAGATTCTGATGGAGGAGTTCCTGGATCAGGTACAGTTACATATGATAGTGAGACATTCTCTAATATTAGTGAACTTAGAATCAATGATTTTGATGCTTTAAATAATGACCAATCAAACTGGATTGCAAGTTGGGATGATACGGCATTAACTGGTGGTCTTAATAGAGGTTACATTTATATTATTTCCGCAAATTCTTCCGAAAATACGGTCAATATATTTGAAGTTAATGGTTCTGCTACAAATGATGGCGATTATTATACAATTCCAGTCAATCCTATCAGTGGAGAAGTACCTAGTAATGGTCAAGAAGTCACTTTAGCATTTACAAGGTCTGGTGTTCAGGGTCTCCAAGGTCTCCAAGGCAATCAAGGTCTCCAGGGTAACCAAGGTCTCCAAGGTAACCAGGGTCTCCAAGGCAATCAAGGATTGCAAGGTAACCAAGGATTGCAAGGTAACCAAGGATTACAAGGTAACCAGGGAAGGCAAGGTAACCAAGGTCTCCAGGGTAACCAAGGACTCCAAGGTAATCAGGGATTACAAGGTAACCAAGGTCTCCAAGGCAATCAGGGATTACAAGGAAATCAAGGTAATCAAGGTCTGCAAGGTAATATCGGCAACCGTGGTGGAGTTCCTTATGCTTATGGTGGCACTGGAGTTCCAACTTCTGGACAGGTAAGATTTAATACTGCAACTGCATCTTCAGTGACTTCTATTACAGTCAATGATCTCGATGCTCTCAGTAATGATCAATCTGGATGGATTGCAAGTTGGGATGATACTACATTAACTGGTGGTCTTAATAGAGGTTATATTTACATAATTTCTGCGTTATCATCTGGAACTACCGTAACTATTTTTGAAGTTGATGGTAATATTACTGATAATACTACTTACTATACAATTCCTGTTAATCATTTGTCTGGCGATTCCCCATCAAATAGTGAAGAAGTAACTATTTCTTTCACAAGATCTGGTGTTCAGGGTCTCCAAGGTCTCCAAGGCAACCAGGGACTTCAAGGTAACCAAGGTCTCCAAGGTAACCAAGGTCTCCAAGGAAATCAAGGACTCCAAGGTAATCAAGGACTCCAAGGTAATCAAGGTCTTCAGGGCAACCAAGGACTCCAAGGTAATCAAGGACTACAGGGTAATCAGGGAAGACAAGGTAATCAAGGATTACAAGGTAATCAAGGACTCCAAGGAAATCAAGGTCTCCAAGGAAATCAGGGAAGACAGGGTAACCAAGGTCTCCAAGGCAATCAAGGATTACAAGGTAACCAAGGTCTCCAAGGTAATCAAGGACTTCAAGGTAATCAAGGACTCCAAGGTAACCAAGGTCTACAAGGAAACCAAGGACTCCAAGGTTTGCAAGGTGTTAATGGAGTTAGTTCTGATAGTACATTTGAATATGTATTCAGCACTTCAACTACTGCAAGTGATCCTGGAGCAGGATTCTTAAGAGTTAATGATGCAACTATAGGAAGTGCTACAAAAATCTATATTGATAATAAGGACAATAGAGGTGCTAACTTAGAAGGTCTATTCGATCTTATTGGATTCTATGGGTCACCAAACCAAAAGGGTCTGATTAAGATTGCAGATCTCAACAATCCAGCAAACTATTATATTTGGGAGATTTCTGATTCTAGTGTCAATACAATTGGTGCTGATGGTTGGGCGACTATTGATTTGGCATCTAATGTAGTTACTGGTAGTGGATTAGTTAATAATAATGGTCTTTTGTTGAGTATTGCTCTTGCTGGTACACAGGGTCTTCAAGGTCTCCAAGGTAATCAAGGATTGCAAGGAAACCAAGGTCTACAAGGTAACCAAGGTTTGCAAGGCAACCAAGGTCTCCAAGGTAATCAAGGACTCCAAGGTAACCAAGGACTCCAGGGTAATCAAGGACTCCAAGGTAACCAAGGACTCCAGGGTAATCAAGGATTACAAGGCAACCAAGGTCTCCAAGGCAATCAGGGATTACAAGGTAACCAAGGTCTCCAAGGTAATCAAGGACTCCAGGGCAATCAAGGTCTCCAAGGTAATCAAGGATTACAAGGTAATCAAGGACTCCAAGGTAATCAGGGTCTACAGGGACTCCAAGGCAACCAGGGATTACAAGGTAATCAGGGTAACCAAGGATTACAAGGTAATATTGGTAACCGTGGTGGAGTTCCTTACTCTTGGATATCTGACACTAGCGTTACTGGTTCTTTCCCAGGAGAAATTTTATATAATTCTTTAACTATTAGTACTGTAGATAAAATATATGTAAATGATATTGATGGGTTATCAAATGACCAATCAAATTGGATTGCAAGTTGGGATGATACCACACTCACTGGTGGTCTCAATAGAGGATATATTTACATCACTTCTGCATTGTCTAGTGATACTACTGTCAATATATTTGAAGTTAAAGGTGCTATTACTGATAATGGTTCATATTATACTATACCAGTAAATTATATTAGTGGAGATTTACCAGATCAAGACGAAGAAATTACTATAACATTTACAAGATCTGGTGTACAAGGACTTCAAGGACTCCAAGGTAACCAAGGTCTACAAGGTAACCAAGGTCTTCAAGGTAATCAAGGTCTTCAAGGAAACCAAGGACTCCAAGGTCTCCAAGGTAACCAGGGCCTCCAAGGTAACCAGGGACTTCAAGGTAACCAAGGATTACAAGGTAACCAAGGTCTCCAGGGTAATCAAGGACTTCAAGGTAACCAAGGACTCCAGGGTAATCAAGGTCTACAAGGAAACCAGGGCCTCCAAGGTAACCAGGGACTTCAAGGTAATCAAGGACTCCAAGGTTTAAGTAATCAAGGTACTCAGGGATTACAAGGTCGTCAAGGTAACCAAGGTAATCAGGGCACTCAGGGATTACAAGGTCGTCAAGGTCGCCAAGGTACTCAGGGATTACAAGGTCGTCAAGGTAACCAAGGTACTCAGGGATTACAAGGTCGTCAAGGTCGCCAAGGTAATCAGGGCACTCAGGGATTACAAGGTCGCCAAGGTACTCAGGGATTACAAGGTCGCCAAGGCACACAAGGTTTAAGTAATCAAGGTGTTCAAGGTAACCAGGGTCTCCAAGGTAACCAAGGTCTCCAAGGTAACCAAGGACTCCAAGGTAATCAAGGACTTCAAGGTAACCAAGGACTCCAGGGTAATCAAGGACTTCAAGGTGACCAAGGACTCCAAGGTTTAAGTAATCAAGGTGTTCAAGGTAACCAAGGTAATCAGGGCACTCAGGGATTACAAGGTCGTCAAGGTCGCCAAGGTACTCAGGGATTACAAGGTCGTCAAGGTCGCCAAGGTACTCAGGGATTACAAGGTCGTCAAGGTAACCAAGGTAATCAGGGCACTCAGGGATTACAAGGTCGCCAAGGTACTCAGGGATTACAAGGTCGCCAAGGCACACAAGGTTTAAGTAATCAAGGTGTTCAAGGTAACCAGGGTCTCCAAGGTAACCAAGGTCTCCAAGGTCTCCAAGGTAATCAAGGATTACAAGGTAACCAAGGTCTCAGTAATCAAGGTGTTCAAGGACTTCAGGGCAACTTAGGAAATCCAACTTCTGTTCCACCAAATTCACAAACAGCAGCATACACTCTTGTTCTTAATGATGTAGGTAAATATATTTCAATTACTACTGGTGGAGTAACCGTTCCATCTGGTGTGTTTAGTGCTGGTGATATTGTTTCTATATACAATAATTCTACAAACAATCAAACTATTACAGAAGGAGCATCAGTTACAATGTATCTTGTCGGTACATCATCAACAGGCAATAGAACTCTTGCTCAAAGAGGAGTTGCTACAGTTCTTTGTGTTGGAACTAATGAATTTGTAATTTCTGGAGGAGGTTTATACTAATATGAGCATTATTCAAAATATGATGTTAAACCCATTTGCTTCTGGGGGTGAAATTTTTGAATATGATACTGGAACGGAAATAGAAAGATGGCATTTTTTTAAAAATGTTGGTACTGAGATATTTCAAGTTTATTATCCTATTCAAATGGATTACATAGTAGTTGCTGGAGGTGGCGGTGGTGGAGTATGGAGAGGAGGCGGCGGAGGTGCTGGCGGAAGAAAAACCGCACTTAATGCTAAGTTTATTCCTGGAGCATATCAGATAACAGTTGGTGCTGGTGGTGCTGGAGGTCTTGGTGGATTAGATGGAGTCGCAACGGCAGGTTCTAATGGAGAAGATTCATCTATATATCTTTCTAATGGACTTAATATTATTGTGTATACTGCAACTGGTGGTGGCGGTGGTGGAATAGGTCAGAGTGGTAACAATTTTGGTAACAGTGGTGGATCTGGTGGTGGTGCTGGTGGGGAAACAACATCTGCAACTGCAGGATCTGGAACTGCAGGGCAAGGAAATGATGGTGGTAATTATTTTGGTAATAATATAAACACATCTGCTGGTGGAGGTGGAGGTGGGGCATCTGCTGTTGGTGAAAATGCATCTACTTCTCAAGGTGGAGATGGTGGAGACGGAATATCAAATAGTGTCATGGGAGTTACTACATATTATGCTGGAGGTGGTGGTGGAGCGTCAAATAATGGTGGAGATGGAAATGGTGGATTAGGTGGTGGTGGAGATGGAAATACCAATGGTGACGCAGATGATGGAGAAGCAAATACTGGAGGTGGTGGTGGAGGTGCTGGTGGTGGTTTTGAATCTCTTTACAATGGTGGTGATGGGGGATCAGGTATCGTTATTTTCAAGTATACCTTATATACACCATAAAAATAAGCACTTGACAAATCCTTAAAGTCTAAGTAGAATCTGTTTGTTCCCGTTGAAGAAAAATAATATTTTTAAAACCTTATAGATACTATATGTAATTTTTGAACTTATGAGAACAATTCATACAGGATTAAACAGTATAAACTTTGTAAAAGATTGTATTGAGAATGGTGGTAGTATTCATCCATTAGTAACAGATTCATCAATACTTAAAGGACCATCATTAACAAATCCATCTATTTACTTGGATGGAGATAAGATTTTAGTTAATCTGAGAAATATTAATTATACTTTATATCATTCAGAAAAGAAAAAGTATGAACATCCATGGGGACCATTAGTTTATATTCACCCTGAGAATGATTGGAAACTTCGTACCAAAAACATTCTTTGTGAATATGATTCTAATATGAATCCAGTATGGCAAAGACATATCGATACTTCAAAACATCCTGATAAAGAACTTTGGGACTTCGTAGGTCTTGAAGATGCAAGAATTGTCCGTTGGGATGGAAGACTCTTTATGTGTGGTGTCAGAAGAGATTTAGACACTATCGGTACTGGTAGAATGGAATTATCGGAGATTGAAATTGGTCCAGATTATGTAAAGGAGATTGCTCAATATCGTATTCCAACACCAGGAAATAATCCATCTTATTGTGAAAAAAATTGGATGCCTATCATTGATATGCCATACCATTTTGTTAAGTGGACTAATGGTACTGAAGTTGTAAAGTATAATATTGATTCTGATACCACAGAAACTGTTGTATTAAAAAATTGGAGAGATCTTGGATGTATTGATTTAAGAGGTGGTTCTCAAGTTCTTCCTTTTGGTGAAGGTCATATTACATTATGTCATGAGACTTATCTAACAAAAAGCGAACAAGATCGTAAAGATGGCATCTATCGACATCGTTTTATTGTATGGGATAAGAATTGGGATATCGTTCAAGTATCTCCTCAGTTTTCTTTTATGGAAGCAGAGATTGAATTTGCTGTTGGTATGTGTGAATATGGTGATGATTATTTAATTACTTTCGGTTTTCAGGATAATGCTTCGTATCTTTTAAGAGTATCTAAGAGTTTAGTTTGGAATTTTGTAATAGGATAACATGAATAATAAGAAAATATTTTTGAGTGGTGGAACTGGATTTTTAGGTAAAAATATTATTAAAAAATATTATGAAGATAATGATATAACAGTATATTCTAGGGATGAAGCAAAACAATATTATCTTAAGAAACAATTTCCAAACATTAACTGTATTTGTGGAGATGTAAGAAATTATGATTTAATGTTAAGATCAAGTAAAAATCATGATGTTGGAATTTTTGCCGCTTCTTTTAAGCAAATAGAAGCATGTCATGATAATTATGAAGAAGCAAATCAAGTTATTGTAAAGGGTTCATTTAATAGTAGAAGATGTGCAGAAGAAAATAATTTTGAATCTGCATGTTTTATTTCGAGTGATAAAAGTAGATCAGCAACAACAATTTATGGTGCTATGAAATATGTTGCTGGAGAGTCTTTTATTTCAAACAGTAAAAAGTCATCCGTAAATCTTACTACTGCCATATATGGAAATGTTCTTAATAGCACTGGAAGTATTATTCCTTTAATTTGGGACACGATTAAAAATGATAGGGAGTTAACTCTTTTCAGTGATGAAATGACAAGATTTTTTATAGATGTTAATGATGCTATTGATTTAATTAGTATTTCAATTAATTATGATGGTTATAATGTAATTCCAGTTTTAAGTAGTATGAAAATTATTGATTTGTTTGAAATTTATAAAGAAGAGTTTGGACTAAAATATAAAATAACACAACCAAGACCATGTGAAAAAATTCATGAGATTATGGCATCTGAAGATGAAATTCCTAGAATGAAGAGAGAAGGTACAATATTTTTAATGCATCAAAAAGATATTTACAATCAATTAAAATTTGAAAATAATCAATACTCATCTAAAAATCAAACAATTAGTTCTATTGAACTGTATAACTATTTGAAATCTAAACAATTTTATAGGTAATAAAATGAAAGTTTTTATTTTTGGTTCAAGTGGAATGCTTGGAGTTTATTTGAATGAGTATTTGGGAGATTATGATGTTGTTCCAATTACAAGAAAGGAAATAGATTTAAATGAAGATTTTTCACTTATAATTGAAAAGTATAATTTTAATGAATCTGATGTTATCATTAATGCTGCAGGAGTTATAAAGCAGAGAGACTATTCTCCAGAAGAATTAATTCGGGTTAATAGTTTATTCCCTCATTTTTTGGAAACTTTGAATTGTAAAATTATACACATCACAACCGATTGTGTTTTTAGTGGGAAAGAAGGAAATTATAATGAAGACGCTCTTCACGATTGTTTAGATGATTATGGAAAAAGTAAGTCTTTGGGAGAACCAAAAAATATTTGTGTTATAAGAACTTCCATTATTGGTGAAGAATTATATAATAAAAAATCATTAATTGAATGGGTAAAATCAAATAAGAATACTACAATTGGTGGATATATTAATCATTTTTGGAATGGCGTAACTTGTCTGGAACTTGCAAAATATATTAAACGCATCATAGATGAAAATGGTTATTGGAAAGGAGTGAGGCACTTACATTCCCCAGATACTATAAGTAAGTATCAGTTAGTTTCTTATATTAATGAAGAGTATTCTTTAGGAAATGAAGTAACTCATATAATGTCAAATTATTGTGATAGAAGTTTATCTAGTAAATATGAATTTCCAATATCTAAAAAAATTCGTGAGCAGATTTCTGAATTAAAAAAATTTGAAAGATTTGATTTCCTTAGAAAGTTAGAAAATTTTCCTACAATAAATTATATTTCAATACATGAAAATAAAAATAGAATTGATGAGTTAGTTAAAAAGTTCGATAGATATAATCTTAAATATATTCCACATGTATATGAAAGATGTACATCAATTGAGAAAATAACCAATGATTTACATAAAATGTCGGATGGGCAGATTATAAAAATTCTTGATGATGAAAGTATTAGTGAATATATGGATGATAATCCACCATATTATGGGGCACATACTTCACATTTTAAAGCAATTAAAGAATGGTATGAAACTACTAATGAAGAATATGGATTATTTTGTGAGGATGATCTTAGTTTTGAAACGGTCGAATATTGGAATTTCACCTGGAGTGAATTTTTTGATAGAGTTCCAAAACAATGGCAAACAATACAACTTTCTATAACTTCTACTGATACAATGTATTATTTTGAACCAGAAGTTCACTTTAGGAATCGTTGTTGGGATGATTATTCTTGCACTTGTTATCTTATAAAAAGAACACATGCTGAAAGATTATTAAATAGTTATTATGATAGTGATGGTTCTTTAATTTTTGGGTATATGGGAATCGATAGAGAACTTAGACCTTATTATTGTAGGCAGTCTAATGTAGAAACTTGCATATACTCAACTTTTGAGGAAAATACTAATTATATTTTTCCATTATTTTTAGAAAATCAAAACTTTAATTCTTCTGTTTGGAATTTGGAAACACGAGATAAAGAAATAAACCCATCATATACAGACATATCTAATTGGTGGAAAAATACTGGAAAAAATATTAGTGTCGATCAATTATTTTCTTATCTCCCAAATTAAATAACATAGTAATTTAATGAACGGGAGGTCTAAAAGAATGATAAATAAAATTGAATTTTTGAATATAAAAAAATGCCTGAACTACTTGAAGATAATAATCTAATTGAAGAAAGATTAGATAAAAATATAAAGTTAATAGAAAATTCTCTTAAGCAATGGGATGAGTCTCATCAATTTCTTGCAAATTTTATCAATAAAAGGAGTGAAATCCAAGTTGGACTAGAAGTTGGAGTTTGTTTTGGTGGTAATATGGATTCTATTTTATCCAGGACAAATGTAAAAAAAATGATTGGTGTTGATCCTTATGTAG
>Ga0208019_1000914_pt1 | contig 16070 bp, 17 predicted proteins | sample CB_VirMetaG_5_FD_184540 | JGI IMG/M metagenome (GOLD analysis project Ga0208019, IMG submission 184540) | Freshwater to marine saline gradient viral communities from Chesapeake Bay - CB_1508_1D Viral MetaG (SPAdes) (version 4) | ecosystem: Environmental > Aquatic > Marine > Coastal | place: USA...
ATCTTCTTTAATTAAAGATTCTATATATTCTAAATTTTGTTTAATTGGTATCCAGTATTTATTTTTGTTCATAAATATAATTTTCTTCTATATGTTGGTTCAACTTATTTTTATTACTAAATGCATACAAAGCATCTTGGTAATTACTTGGAAAAATTTCCCAAACAATTTTATTATGCAAACCTTTACATTCAATATGTAAATAAATTTCCAAATAAAAAACATGATTATTTATCTTTACTGTTTTTTTTACTATCAGTTTTGTAGCCATGTGTTTTCAAAAAATCTTTTTCTAGTTGACAATATTGTATAATTTTATCAAGTTGTTCTATAGGATCGTCTTTACCATAAAGTCTTGATGCATATTTTATTACATTTGATTGAGTAGTATTAAAATTATTTATTCTACAATAAGTAAAAGGTTGAATGATGAGTCCTTTATAATGATCCCCACCTACCTGGTACTCTAATGGAAAGGCTTCCTTAAACATATCTTTATCACTCATACTCCACACATCCCTTCACATTCACCATCAAAACCTTCCAATAGATCTCCTTGCTTATCATCTTTTTTAGTGAAATCTACTTCATCTAAAGGTTTTCCTGATCGGTGTAAAAAATAATTATTGTTTTCTTTATCACATCCCATAAACCCAGTTCTTAATTTTTTATCTAATTGAACTACTTCTTCAAATTCTTCTGGTGTTTCTGTTTTAATTCTTAACCATTCTTCATCAGAGTGGTATGGACAAAACGTACATGCTGATCTTGGTGGTTCTGGAAACTTATTATCCTTCATCCATTTAATACAATCAGCTCTAGACATTCCTTTATCAATTAAAGGATATTCAAAATCTATGTAATGATATTGAGACACTCTCATCCTAATTGCTTCATCTTTTGATATACCAAATATCTGTTGAACTTTTTTATCTTTAGGAACTCTTTGTTTATAGCCAACACCGAGTAATCTTCTAATCTCTTTAGTAACAGGTTCAATTTTATATGTTGCAGTGCACATACGTCTTAATATTCCTTTTTTACCAGTTACCTTGTGTCTAACATACATCGGTACAGTAGATCCTCTAACATAAGTTCCTTCGTTAGATTTAACCATGCCTTCTTTTAATGATCCTGCAGATACAATATTTACAGGATAAGATAATTGTTTAGTTAACCACTCTAACCATTCATATACTTTTTTAGGCTCCGACCCAGTATCTGAAAATAAAGCATAATCTACCATGGGTATTTCACCTTTTTCTATCATAAGCGCCAAAGTAGAACTTTGCACTCCTGCACCTAATGATAATACTCTTAAATTAACCGACATATTTCATTCTCCTTACTTCGTTTAATATTCTTGCTAATGGAAAAGTGTATTCATAATTACTTCGTAATACATGAATATTTTTCTTAGCCCGAGTTACTCCAACGTACCAAACTCTAAATTCAGAACTTCTTTCAAAACCAACTTTATTTTGAATGTGAGCTACCCAATTTGTTTTTTCATATAACACAACATTGTCTGCTTCACCACCTTTAATTGAGTGGATCGTATCAATTATCATTTCGGAATTTTTAACTATATCTGTGCCAGAATCAATAAGTTTTTCAAAATAAATTTTATCTTTTTCTGAAAAATTACGATTAAATATATCTGTCCAATTATCTTTTTTGGCATCTAATCCACACCATTTAACTAAATAATCATAATCTAATAATTGATCTTTATGTATGTTATTCCACCTTTTAGAATCTAAAGATCTCCAACCAAATTTAATTTCATTAATGTACGTATAAACTATCTGTACCTCCTCTTGAGATATACTCTCATTATTCATTAATCTATTCCAAATATTAATTGCATTCCATTTGTTTAAATCAAATGATTTTCTACCTTTTGAATCCTGAAAAAATAAACCTAATTGTTTAGCGGCTGTTCTTAATTCTTCAACAATATCATTAGTTCGACCTAACATCATCCATGATCCGTCAGCCGTGAATGGTATGTCTTGGATTCTATTGTAAGTAAATATATTACCTTCTATTTCTTGAGGTATAAATTGTTTATATTTACGACCATGTATGTATGTTGCAAGATACTGTGAGTAATCATGAATAACTGAAGGTATACGATAAGACTTCCTTAATATATAATCTCGACCAGGAAAATTATTAAATTCATTTACATCTGCACCATTCCATTCGTAGATCGCCTGGTCATCATCACCTGCTAAAAATATTTTATTACTAAATTCTGCGAGTTTATAAATTAATTTCCATTGTAATGGAGTTAAGTCTTGCGCTTCATCCACAATTAATACTTTTAAATGAGGTGGAGTACCATTTTCAATATATTCATCAATCATATCGGTAAAGTCTACTCGATGATCTTGTTTAAATTCTTCATAAGCATCTATTATAATTTTAAACTTTGCATATACCACACGTTTTACTTTTTCATTTTTGTAAGCATCGTCTGGATGAATTAACATATTTCGAGCTTTATCATAAACTCTTAAAGACCAATCATTCCAAATAGCTTGGCCATTATGTTTTTCATATCTAATTTTAGGTAGACCTAAAGCTTCAGCAAACTCTACCATATCTACTTCTGGATCTATTACAGGTTTAGTTTTAAAGTTTTGTCTACAAAAACTATGTATAGTTCTAAAATTTTTTAAATCTTCATCAGTTAGATCTTTAAATTGTTTTTCTGCTCTATGTTTAGCTTCATTAACTGCTTTGTTAGTAAAAGATAAATAAGCAATATCAGAAGGCATAACACCTCTTGCAAAAAGTTTATCTAGCTTATTTAAAAGAGTAGTTGTCTTACCAGTTCCAGGTGGACCGTAGATCTTAACTGTTTTACGGTTTAACTGGTTCATCAAACTCAGCTTTCTTTTTGTTAAAAAGATTATTAGATCTTTCAATAACAGGTTCTATAAACTTAGGACAATACCAAATATTTTTAGTTTTAATCTTATCAAAGTATTCTTTTTTGACAGCGCCATTCTTTTTTAAGAAATTAATTAACTCAAACTTCTTAACTGTTTTATTTGTTTTTCTTATAAATCTTTCAAATGTTTTATATTTAAATACAATTTTCTCATCATATAAAAACCACATATCTGCTTCTATTTGAGATGCATTATCTGCTTGTTGAGTCTCTTGTGTAAACTGAATCATCATATCTTTAAACTCTTCTTGTGCTTCAGACTCTTCATCATATCCCTCAATGTCTTGCTGCATGGTTTTTAAAGTTATTAAAAATTGTCTAAACTCTCTGTCTTTTAATTTTTGCCAAACAATATCTGCTTGATCAAATAAAGCTTCAGCAAATAACTGTTGTTGATTACATTGCTTACCCGACAGCTCTATGGTTTTCTTTTCAATTGTTAAATAATAAATAGGTGGACTTGTTTTCAATCTTTGAAACGAATCTACTTTAGGAACATATGCTGCGGTATCTATTCCAAATTTTAAAGTTTTACATAGTTCGGCATTACAATGATTTTTCATAGGAAGATCCGAACATTTATAAGCGTATTCTTTTTTCTCGTACTGTTTAATAAGTCCTTGAACTTCATGTTTAGGTAAAGGTTCTTTAAAACCTTCATTACGATCCCAAACTTCTTTTTGCCAACCGTCTGGACTTTTCTTTTTCGCTAAAGTCGCAAAGGCAGTTAGCGCATTATTACGATAACCACCTTCACAACCATTACGAATTAAGGCTTGAAGACACGGCGGGTACTGGTCAAAGCCTTCTTCCGCAATATGTTGATCATGCACTTGTATTGCATAAAATGTTTCTAAATCTAATCTATATTGTTGTACCCAACTAAACCAATCATTGATCGTGATCCCTGTTCCGTTGTCATTGAGTGCATATCTTGTAGTCCTTGCAGCCTGTTGATATGGAATATTTAGCCAATTACCCAAATCATTCTTATGAACCTTAATTTGACGTTGTTTTGGGAAGATCTCACAGCTAGATAGCCCTAGATCGGTCGCTAATAGGCCTAATTTTTCGATCATGTCAGATGCAGGGATTGGGGTCAAAACATGTAAGAATAGGTGTATACCGCCTGATTTGGAGCGATATGGAACTAATGGATAGCCTTTTTCTCTAATAGTAGCTAATAATTTTTTAAAATCTAAATCGTATTTATCTACGTCAATACAACCCCAATAACAGGTGTTGTCTTCTCTAATAGGAATGACTCCTAAATTAATTTGACCGTTAATATGTTGTTGAAATAATTCCTTAGTAAGAGGGGCACGCTTTGTTGTAGCGCGCCCTTTCTCTTTTCCAGTTCTGTTGTCTTTTGCTCCGTCAAGAAAGTACTCACCATAAGCACTATCGAGACCTTGAAAGACCTCTATGAACTTGTCCAGCATTAAAATGGCTGGTTAGTATTGCTCTGCTCAGTAAGATTTGTATCTGTTTCTTCTTCGTGTTTAACTACTACACCTTTTCTGCAAGTCTTATAAAACTCAGACGCAGTTTGTAGTACTAAATCACTTTCAACCTTACCCGCATGATTGATAATCCAACTTGTCCAAGAACCTTTTGAGTTGGTTTCTTGAGTAGTTGTAAGTCTATAACTGTGAAAAAATGATGGTGGACTTACGTAGTCTCCTTTTGCATTTTTTAGTTTAGGCATAGATTTCATCATAGAATTCCATTTTCTAGATTTCTTAGCCTGTGTTCTAGACATTGTAATTAATCCTGTTGTATCTGGACTACCGTCCTCATTAAGAACTAATACAAAGTGATAGTTTGTTGCTTCAATGTAATTACCATTTGGTAACGTTTCTCTGTTATCTACAGGGTTTCTGGTACACTTAGATAGAATATCAGAGTCTGCAGGATAACTAGTGACAGGAGCAGTTTGACCTTGACCTCTCTGCATCCATTCAACGTACTCAAATTTATAAAAACATGGAACACACACAATACCTTTTGTTCCGTCATACAATTTTTTTGTAACTGTATTAGCGATCATACCAGTATCGGCACCCTCAATGTATTTTTCGTTTTGTTTTTTTCGTTCTGGTGATGCGTCAGATATCAATTTGATAAAGGGCATCGACATGTTTTCGGAAGTGATATTTTCTAATCCAGCACCTCCAAACTCATCTAGATAGCTATTAGCTACCGCAAAGTTCGGCTTTTGAATTACTTCTTTAGCCTCACTGGATTTTTTTTGTTGTACTTGTGACATACGTTTCCTTATTTGATTGTTGTTACGTTAGCTATATAAACTCCAAACAATTCATCAGGTATATCTTTACCCTGCTCAGTCATATCTTTGATCCAAGATGATAAAGTTGAATGATGAACGCCTTCTTTAAAGTTTGGATTTACACCATTAGAACGCAAACTCGCTAACATTTGTTGCGCTTTGTCAGACTCACCCATACCAAAACTAGCTGACACTTCAGTTTTGATGATATCTCCATGACCCTCTTTTCTTAACCAATCGTGGGCTTTTGATTGATTAGCCTTGGAAATATACCCTCGATACTTTAGATCATAACCTATTGTACCGAATGGAGTTTTTATTCCATCTATACCCATCTCTTGTAAAAAATTAGGAATTTGTTCTTCAGAAAGCACTCTAGCTTTTTCTTTTAATTCCTTAACTTCTTTCTCACGATCATCAATAGTTTTTTTAGTTTCTATTAAATCTCGAGCTAAGTCGACGAGTTTAGCTGTTTTTTCTTTGTCCACTGCTTCCAGTGAATTTAGTAAAGGTTCTACCATTTTTTTCTCCTTTGAAATGTAAATAAACTATTGATTTTTATTGTCAAGTAAAATAAAAAACTTTTTGTGGTAGCTAAATATAAATTTAAGACAGAACCGTTTGATCATCAACGTAAAGCTTTAGAAGCTTGTTGGAATAAAGAATCTTTTGCTTTGTTTATGGAAATGGGTACAGGTAAAACCAAAGTACTTATTGATAATATTGGTGTATTATTTACAACCCAAGATATAGATAGTGCATTAATCATAGCTACTAAATCTGTATATACTATTTGGGTAAATGATGAAATCCCAAAACATATTAACATTCCTTATGAAGTTTGTTTATGGAAACCTACTGCTGAAAAAACAACTAAAAAATTTATACAAACTCCTTCACAAAGATGTAAAATTTTAGTTATGAATGTTGAAGCATTCTCTACTAAAAAAGGATTTAACATTGCTTGTGATTTTTTACAAAAGCACGATGCTTTAGTTGGTATTGACGAATCGTCTACTATTAAAAATATAAAAGCAATGAGAACTAAGAACTTAATTAAACTTAGACCGTTAGCTAAATATAGAAGGATATTAACAGGTACGCCAATAACTAAATCACCTATTGATATTTATAGCCAGTGTGAATTTTTAGATCCAAAACATTTAAACTTTCCAACATTTACTGCATTCAAAAACAGATACTGTATATTTGAAATGATGCACACGTATGGAGATAAACAAATAGCTATACCTATTGGTTTTAAAAATTTAGAAGAATTAGAAAATAAAATTAAAACATTTTCATATAGAGTTCGTAAAGAAGAATGTTTAGACTTACCTCCCAAACTATATCAAAAACGTGTGGTTCATTTAACTGAAGAACAACAAAAATTATATAATGAATTAAAACAACAAGCGCACACTAATTTACAAGGGGATTATATGACAGTTAATAATGCTATGACTGAAATTATTAGACTCCATCAAATTACCGCTGGGTTTTTTAAAGGAGAGTCTTCTGTAATTAAAAAATTAGAAAATAACAAAATGAAAATATTATTTGAGATATTAGAGGAGTCTGATGCTAAAACTATTATTTGGGCTAACTGGGTTCATAATATTGAAGATATTACAGCAGAACTTAGAGATAAATATGGGCCGAAGTCCGTGGTTAATTTTTATGGAGCTGTTAGTGGAGAAGATAGATCTAAAGCAATTAAAAAATTTCAAAACAATCCTGAATGTAGATTCTTTGTAGCTAACCCATCTACTGGTGGTTATGGTTTAACTTTAACTGCTGCTACTTTAGTAATTTACTATTCTAATAGTTTCGATGCTGAACATAGATTACAATCAGAAGAAAGAGCTCACCGTATTGGTCAAACTCAAAAAGTTACTTATGTTGATTTAATTACTGAGGGGACTGTGGATGAGAAGATTGTTCGTTCTCTGAAATCGAAGTTTCGTCTTTCTGCTCAGACTCTTGGTGAAGTTGTTCGGACTTGGTTATAGTAACATAGTCATCATATTTTTTCCACCAATCTTGTTTTGCTTTTTCATATCTATCTCCAAACACTTCAAACTTTTGAAATAATAATCCTCTAGTACACATTAAAATTACACCTCCTTCGATGGGTCCGTAGTGTTCTGAATGAGCTTCTCCGTATGCTGCTAGCTGTGTATAATAATCTTGTATTTTAGAATAATGTTCTTGGCATGGTTTATTACTTTGTTTAAAGTCAATGATTACGGGTTTACCATCATACAATGCTACAAGGTCTGTAGCACCTGCATATTTATCTGTGTGTCTTAATGATACTTCAGATCCCCAAACTTCTGTAATGGGTTTAAAACCATGTTTAACTATTTCTAAAGCCATCAGTCTAGCTTGTTGTCCTTGTGGAGATATTGATTCGTATCGTTTACCTTCTACATAATATTCTAAGTACTTATGCATTTCCGTACCAATTAAAGATGCTTCGTTTTTAATTCTTTCTGCTTCTTCAATACCAACTTTTTCTTGCCATTTTTTTAACCATTCTTTGTCTTTAGTTTTTTCTAATATTGTTGTAACTGAAGGAAGTTTTTTTTCACCAACTAAATAAGATCTACCTGACTTTTTAGTTTCTCTATCGTAATGTTCGTAATCGTATTTTTTGATAAGCACGGCTATATACTAGCCAAAATGCTGTGAAAGTACAGCTAAAAGTATTGCACCTAATCCACCAATAATCCATTTTTCTAATCTCATAATTCTAGCTTCCATTCTTTCAATTCTTTCGAATGTTTGTTTCTGCATGATTCGACAGATTTTCTCATGATATTCAATTCTGTCCATTGCAGTTTTTCTAGCCATTAGCTTTTACTTCCTCCAATGTATCCACCTATAACTCCAATTAATCCTGTAACTGACATTTTCATAAGTACTATTATACTATCATCTATAGGTCTATCTTCTTTAACAGCTACCCAATAGTCTCCAATAATGATGATACCCAATAAAATTAAAACACCAGTTGTGATTAATAAAACTACAATGTCTTTAAAATTTTTAATCATTATTTTTTCTTCTTTCTGGTAACTACTATTTTACCTTCTTTTTCTTTAACCACCATACCTGCATTCTCTGTATGTTTTTTAAGTTGTTTATATTTTTCAGATGGTGTTAATTTTTTAGCCATTATACTTGTCCTCTTCTAGTTGCAATCAATTGACCTAATTCATCTCTAGGAAACGCTGCAGCATAGTCCTGCGGAGCTATTTGTGCAGTCATCTGCGGTGCTTGTTGCATAACAGGTAGACCTGGTAATTTAGGTAATGCTGACTGTAATGGGCCTGGAGCCATGGTCTCTAGTCCTTGAGCCATGATCGCTGCTTCGCTTTCATTTACTGGTTCTCCCCCTATAATTGAAACAATGTCTTCCATTTCAGGTGGAGGAATTACTCTAGCTAGATCTTTCTCTGGTACTTCAGGAAATAATCTATCGTAGTCTTCTTTGTTCATGTTAATATCTTTTGGTGGTTCTGAATCATATTGAGTAGACGTTAATCTTTCTAACAACTCTTGAGTTCCAATATCTTTACCACCATAAACAATTGGATCATTTGGATATTCATTTGCAAAAGTAGACAACATGTTAATAATAGCTCTATTCATTAAAGGCAAGGCAACACTTGGTATTTTTCCTTCATCTAATAATTGTAAATATGTTTTAAATGTAGATCCTACTTTTTCCATTACTTTAGGAGAAGATAATATCTTGTTAGTTCTATTACCTAAAAATAACATCAACGCTGTACCAGGTAGACCCATTCCATACATACCAAATCCTCCTGCAATAGATCCAGGGCCTGTAAGAACTAATCTTCTAGCTAAGAACGTAGAAGCGTTTGGAATATCATAACTATTCAAAGCGTCTACATAAGTTAATAATTCATCAAGTTGATTAGTCATTTTCTTACCTGCTTGTTCACCAAAAATCATTTGTATTTTCTTTTTATATTCTTCAGTAGGAAATACTAATCTTCTAAATTCATCTGGATCAAATTTTAAATTACCATGAAACACTAAATCTTCTCCAGGACTAGCTTTTTTAATATCATCTAAGGTTCGACCAGGTAATCTTTGTAACTCAAATTGTTTTTCTTTACCTAACATTTTTTCAATAAAGCTATCACTTTGAGCTACTTTAAATGATTTTTGATAAGAATCTGCAAGATAAGAACTAAATAATCTTCTTAAAGAATCATTACCTGCTTTAGTTCCTTTTTTAACAAAATCAAATCCTTGTGTTTTAGGATTAAATTTATATACATCAGCTTCTACAAGTTTTTGTAAGTCTGTGACTGCATCAAAACTTTGTCTAGCAGCACCTGATTGAAATATATTTTTAGAAATCATTTGAGCTAATTGATCTTTGTTAATTCTACCTGACTCAAAAAACCCAGCTAATTGTTTTTCGCTAAATAAATTTTTATCAAAAGCTTTTGCATATCTATTAGCTAATGCAGTTTGAAACGATACAATGTTGTCTTGATAAAATCCATTTGCGTCTTTTAATTGTTTTTTTAATCTATCAATTGCTTCAGCATTTAATTTCATACCTCTAGCACCTTCAATATCACCTATTTTAACTTTTGTAGGATCCGCAGGTTGTAATATATTATTAGCAATATTTGCATCTTGTGGTGGATATTTTAAATATATTTCTTCTGCTGGATCTAATTTAACTGAAGAAATATCTTTTTCTAAAGCTTTCTTCATATCCTTATAAGAACCAATTAATTCTAAATTATTAGGAGAAGTAGCTACAGCTCTGTTTAACATTATTTGTAATTCTAAAAATTCGTTAGGAGATATTTTTCTGTTTGCTTTTATTAAAGACTCATAAGCTTGTCTAAATCTTCCGATAGGAGTTTGTAACAGATCATTATCAATCATCATTTTAAATTCTGCTGGTGCAAAATCATTTGCTAGCAATGAGTTATAATATTTTCTTGAGAAGTTAAGATCTATCATCATTGGATCTCCAAATTGTTTAGACATAGATCTAAAACTATCATACATAGAATCAGATACTCCTCTAAATCTTACAAAGTTATTAGCCATTTGTGTTGCAATATCATCAGATACTGAAGCTAACTCAGCCATATGCATATTAGGTTGTAAATTAAAATTCTTTTCAAATGTTTGTGTAAATTCTCTATATCTTGATTCTCTAGCAGCCATCGCAGGATTTCCTACAAAAGGTAACTGACCAAATACTTTGTTAAATGCTTTTATTACTCTACCTCCTACTGAGTTTGGATCTGCCATCTCTAGATAAGATGCTTCTAATCCATTTCTTTCAGCTATAGCTTTTATAGTTTTTGCATAATCTCCTTCTAAACCTAAAAATTTTCTGACTAAATGTCCTGCACCAAATGCAGCTGGAGCCAATAATTCAGCTCCTGCGTTCCATGCAAGTCCTACCGCAAAATCATCCGCTGCTCTTAAAAACGGATTGTTTTCTAAGTCTTCTTTGTACCCAGAAGATGTAATACCTTCTTTAGCTCTTATAATATCATCAGCTACATCATATGCTAAACCTCCAGCAGAATATCCTAAAGACCCTGCAACTACAGGTCTTAAAATAGCTCCTACTGGTGTAGGTAAATTTTTAGCAGAATTACCTAAATTTTTTAAAGCACCTACAAATTGATTAGTACTTTTTTTAGAAAATACTTCTTTAAGTTTATTTATTTGACCTGAATATTTACTAGGATTAGCTATTACTTGAGCTAATCTTTTACGATCTAATAATAATTGAGTCGCAAAAAAACCCATGTCAAATATAGTTTTAACAGTGTCTCTATTTAAAATATCCCCTGTTTTAGCTCTAATTGGATCTTCTTCATATGATTTTTCTTTAGCTAATTGAGTAGCAACTTCTGTTTGTTTTTGTAATACTTCTCCAATAGGTTTTGTTTGAAGTACCCCTTTCTTTTGAAGACCATCTAATATTTGTAAACGGTCTTTATCAAGTTGTCTTAAATCCAATTGATTAGAATTAATTAAATCTGCTACTTCTTGTGGGGTCATTGTTTAATAATTCCTTGTAAGTTATCTTTGTTAAACATTTGTTCAAATAATTGAGTATCCTGATTGTTATCAGGAGTGTACCCTTCAATAAACTTATTGATATTTTCTTGATTTTTATCTTGCATTTGAGTTGCAAAGTCTTTATCAATTGCATCTAGTTCCATTGGATTATAATAGTAAATATCTTTCCATTGATTTCTAATTCCACCTAATCTATTTCTAAATTTATCATTAACTGTCTTATATGCAGTAATGATTTCTAGAGGGTTATTATCATAGAAAGGTATATAACCAACTGTATTACCTAATCTTTTTTCTGCTCTTTGAATATCGGCTACAGCTAATCGGTCTTTATCTTTAAGTGTTTGGGCTAATGAATATGTAGATAATAACTCAAGTGTTTCTAATAATGCTTGAGCTTGAATTTCTTCGGATGCTGATTCTAAATCACTTGCTTTATCTTCGATTTTACTAAAAATACTCTCTAGTTTTTTCTCAACCCCTTCTTCGACTTCACCGTAAGCTTTAAAGTCTTGAAAATTTTGTTGTTCTCTATCTGCTAATTTTAAAATAGCTTCTTTATAAGTATCGGATCCTGTCGCTATTTTAAATAACTCTCCTGCTTTTAAATACATTTTTTTCCAACCACCTTTAACCCCAATCAAATCAGGGTTTTCAGAAGCTACTTTAATAAATAAATCAGTATAAAGTTGTCCTGATTTAACAGCTTTGTATTCATTTAATATTTTTGCTTTATTAGTTACATTGTCTTCAATAGGTGCTTGACCTACAACTTGTCCTGGTTCTACTAAATATCTAACAGATTGACCATCAGGTAATTGATCATAAACTAAATATTGTCCTGTGTCCGTGGTTGATGCAGGGACTGGGTCTGATATCTCACCATTTGGTAATCTATATCTTACTTTAATAGATGGTGGTGTAACTTTTCCAGTTTTTTTACCTGACTCTAATAATACTTTTGCTAACCCTAATTCTTCTTTTTCTCTTTCTCTTTCAAGTGCTATAGCCATTGGAATTACATTTTGACCCGCTTGACCTAACACATCTAAAAATCCTTGAACGCCTGGTTGCATAGTCTTACCTGCTAATAAATTAGATGCCAATTGTAATAGAAGTAATCTTCCTGATTTACCATAACCCTGTTCCCCCATAACTGTTCTCGCAGCTTCTATAGCATTATTTAAATCAGTCATTTTACCTTGACTTCTAGCTTTAGATTCCATTTCATTAAAAACTTTATCTGCATTTTTTATAGTTTTTTTCTGATCATTAACTAATTGTTGTGCTTGTTGATTATTATCATTAGGGTCTCTATTTTCTACATCAACAGGTTTTTTAACTTGCATTTCAGAACCCCCTTTTTCAACAACTTCAGGCCCTGTTTCTCGGTCGTCTTGTTTTACTTCAATACCTAATTGTTTATTTAATCTTTGTGTTAAAGGTGAATTAAGATTTAATCTGTTAGCTTCTTTTAATAAATCAACAGTAGATCTACTTTCAGGCACTTCCATGTAATCTTGTATCCCAGGATATTCTCCTTCCACTTGTCTTTTTAATTGAGCTCTATCTTTTACAGATTGTGGAGTAATTGCGTCTGCAATTGAATATGCAACCACTGGACCAGCAAAAGGCAACGTATAAGGATTAGTTAAACCCATAACACCTAAAGTTCTCATAGGTAATTTTTTTGCAAACTGAGTATAAGTTGCAGGGTTTTTAATCGTGTTTAAAGCTGATATTCCTGCTTGACTTAATCCTTGAGCCGTGAACGGTGATTGAGGAACCATACCTCCACCTTGCAATTTAAGGATACCTTTTTTATATAATACTCTGTCTTTTAACTTTGTCATTGTTCTCCTATTTAGGAGCTAACGCAGCATAAGCTCCGATACCAGTTCCTACTGCTTGAGCAAAAGGTGAAGCTTGTGGTGCGAAGCCCTGAGTTACTGTAGATTGAGTTGAAGGTGCTCCTCTTTGAATATCTGAAACAAATGACATTCTTTGATAAGGATCTGTAATGTCTTGTACTGCAGTTTGTCTTGCAGCTTCTAATCTAGCTTGTTCTACACCTCTTTCTAAACCTCCTGCAGTAAGTAGTGCATTAATATCTCCTTGTTGCTGTCTCATTCTTGCATCAGCCGCAGACAATCCTGTTTGCGCTCCTAATTGACCTGCTGATAATGCAGTTTGGGATCCTAATTGACCTGCTGATAATGCAGTTTGAGCCTGTAACTGTTGTCCTTGTTGAAATGCACCTAATGCACCTTGGAACGCTCTTCCTTGCGATAAACCAATTTCTGATAATCTTGCTCTTTCCTGTTCGGCTCGTTGAACTCCTTCTCGTCCACCACCAAATGCACCAGCAGAAATTGCTTGTTGTGCTACTTGTTGTTGACCCATTTGTGCTTGTCTATTGATTTCATCAATAATGTAAGATTGATATGGATTTAAATATTGTTGAAATTGTTGTGATGAAGGATCTAAAGCAGCAGCTTGAGTTGCTTGTGTTCCAAATTGACCAGCAGCTTGAGTTGCTTGTGTTCCAAATTGACTAGCAGCTTGCTCTGCAGCTTGTATAGAAGGTAATCCAGCACCTACTCCAGTTCGTGCTTGAGTAATACCAGCTTGTTCTGCAGCAGATAAACCAGCAACTTGAAACGCAGGTAATCCTAAAGGTTTTTCTACTAATTTTGCAGCAGCATCCATTAACCCTAATCTTCTTGCTTCGATCTCTGGAGCTTCTCTTATAGTTTGTACGTTTGTAGTGTCCGCGGGTGCTCCGCCTCCACCTCCTCCTCCTGACATTATTTTTGCCCTCCTATAAATTTATCCATTTGTACATGATTAAAATGAAAACCTAAAGGTTCTAACATTTTTTTCCATCCTGGTCTTCCATATACTTCTAATTTTTTACAATCAGCTTTTTCAAAAGCCCATTTTTCAAATTCTTTAATTTTATTTACCCATAAAGGTAGGTCAGTACCAGTTGCAATATTTACAACTCCGACATTATAGTTTGGGTATTGAACAATTTCAGATATACAAACACCTTTAAAATTATCATCTTGATCAACGGTGACCCATAATTGTTTAAGTCCTGCTTTACACATTTCTTTTACATGATGATCATCCATTAAAGTTTTACCTTCATGATTTCTTTCTAAAGCAGCTTGTACCTTTTCTTTAACTAAAGGCCATATTCTATCTATTTCTTCAGCTCTAAATTGTATTAAATACATTAAGCACTCTCCGCAATCTTCTCAAGCTCACTCATTTGTTTATAGAAAAATTGTGCTCCTAATTCTCTTTGTTCTTTTTTATTTTTACCACCCATAGCTTTACCAGCACCTAATACTGATTTAGCTTTAGTTACAAATTCTCCATCAGCTAACTGCGCTAACATAGTATCTTTATTTCCTGATCCTTTACCTGTTTCATCAGTTACCATTTTACCAGATGTTCTTTTATAATTAGATTCATCATTCTCATCTCTTTTATATTTAGATGGTAGTACATCTACTAGATCACCTTGATTAAATTCTTGCATCCGTGGTTCGTTAGCCGCTCTTGCTCTAAATGTTTCCATTAGTTCTTGAATTTGTGCAGGAGCATCTTGTGCTTGTGGAATTCTGACTTCTTCACTTCCTTGCATGTTTGGTAATAAACCCATAATACCTTCAATATCACTTACGTCCATTTCAGTTTCATTAGTTAAACTTTGTAATGTTTCTTTTGCTTTTTGTACATCAGCTATAGTTAATCTATCACTATCTCTCATCATAGTTGCATATTCTATTGCAGTTTTATCTGGATCTCTTTGAAACTTCATTACAAATTCTCTTTGTATTCTTGCAGGAAGTTTATCTTTCATTGGAGTCGCTGCAACCGTTTCTTCAGTAACATCCATAATAGGCGTTCTTCTTCTCATAGACCCTTTCATAGCTTTTGCCATTTGTTCTGGGTCTTGTAATGACTGACTAAATCTTTGCATTAAATTTCCAACAATACCAGCTCCATCTCCTGTTTGTTGTTGCATATCATATTGTAACATTTCATCATCAGGCGACATCATTTCTGGATCTGCTATACCACCCTCTTGCATTCCTGAGTAAGGTGAACCTTCAGGATATTTTTCATAGTCGGGTCCGTATCTTCCTGATAGTGGTTGAAACATTTCTGGATCCGCTGCATAGAATCTATTATAGCCAGGATATTTTGGAGTAGGGGCTGGTTTAGGATCAAACAATCCTGCAGCATAAGCACCAAGTCCTAATCCTGCTGCTCCTAATCCAACTCTAAATTTTGATATGTCTCCTGTTACTGGATCTCTAAAAGGTTTTTCAATTGCAGTAAAACCTTTTTGTAATTTTTGACCGAATGTTTCTTTACCTACTCCTCTTCCAGCTTCTTCCATAGCAAGCTCTTTTAACATTTCTTTTTCAGCAGCTGTTTTACCAGTTTGTTTCATAGCTTCTGATGCTGTTAACTGACTGATACCTTGACCTGTTGCTTGGCCTCCTCCCATACCTGAAGGGCCTAATGCATAAGCTAATGCGGTGTCTCTAACTGTTGATTTTAAAAGGTCAGAACCTCTTTTACCTTGTAATGCATTTATACCACCAGATATAAGTGCTGCCATTAAAACTGGATTCATATTTTATTTAGCTCCTGTAAATACGTATTTATGTAAATTTACTCAATTTTACTGCATTC
>Ga0208019_1000915_pt1 | contig 16069 bp, 10 predicted proteins | sample CB_VirMetaG_5_FD_184540 | JGI IMG/M metagenome (GOLD analysis project Ga0208019, IMG submission 184540) | Freshwater to marine saline gradient viral communities from Chesapeake Bay - CB_1508_1D Viral MetaG (SPAdes) (version 4) | ecosystem: Environmental > Aquatic > Marine > Coastal | place: USA...
CTTTTTTACAAGCTAATCAGAATGTAGTTAATTCTTTTAACTGGAAGAACATTTTATCTATGACGATGGAAGGCATTGGTTTTGATAAGGAGAAAGTATTGAATACTCCTGAGCTTTCTAGTCAGTTAGATCAGATGTCTATGCAGATGCAGCAGATGGCAGCACAGATGGAGCAAGCAAATGCAGACGGTCAGCAGGTAGCTAAAGAGCTTGAAGAAGCTGAGGGACGGATACAAGAGTTGATGTTAAAGAATTCACAGCTTCAGTCTCAAGCTCCTGTGGAAGCACGATTAAATATTGAACAAATAAATAATAAGAATCTTCAGCAAGAGTTGAAGAATCAGAGAGCAAAATATGAACAAGAAATATCTTCAATGAAGTCTGAACTTCAGGCTTTGAAGGATGGTTTAAAAAATGGCGAGGGTGAGTCCCGAAGACAGATTAGAGATACTGAACGATTTAGTTCTGAATCTTAAGCGTGGGCATTATCGAACGTTGTTTCGGTATTTGTCTATGAGGAAAGAAGAGCAGCTACAAGCAGCCCAAGACTCGGCAACGAGTGGGGAGGCTCAAGCTACAATGTATTGTGTGTTGGCTACTAAGCTCTATGACGAGATTCTTAGTTGGCCTGATGAAGTAGATGGCGCATTGGCGCAGGAATTAACTTTAATTAGAGATGAATTAAAATCAAAGCATGAGGCTTTAAAAGAGGAGATTTAAAATGGGCCAAGGCGTAGTTACAGATCGAAGTCAGGATTTTTCAAAAGTACAGATTTTTACAGGTGGAGTTGCTGGAGGGCATACTAAGAAGTATTCAGAGAGTGATACACTTGTTCATGATCCTGTTGTTGTAGTGGATTCTTCTGCAGCTCAGGTGGATTTAGCTTTACCAGATGCTAAGGTAGATGGTTTTGAAATGTTGATAGTTTGCAGTGTTGCAGGTAATAATGTTGTGATAACTCCTTCTAGTCTTGTGGGTGGAACTACTATTACTCTTGATGCTGCAGGAGACAGTGTTTGTCTTAAGTTTAGTAAAAAAGCTGGGGGCTGGGTAGTTCTTGGTGGTCATTCTTATTTTTTAGCTTAATAATACTATCAGCTTAATTACAAGGGGTCAGTAATGGGTAGAGGCGTAGTTAAAGACCGTAATAATTATTGGTCTGGAACGCAATCTTTTGAAGATTTAGTTGTTGAAGAAAAGATGCTTCTTGGCAAAGGAGCTTCACTTGATTTATCAGGTGGAAATGTAGCTTTTCCCAGTACTATAGACACTGGTTCTGTCCAAGCTAAGGATTCTTCAGGAGTTTCTATAAAGACTTCGGATGGTACTGAGGTTATGAACATTACTGACTCTGGTAATATAAGTTTTTTTGACACACCTATATCTTCTTGGGGGTCTGATTGGAGGGCTGTTGAAGGCCCAACTACTACTTGGTTGATGTCAGCAGAACCGTCGGGGAATGAATCACATTTTGTTAACCATGCTTATATTGATAATGAAGGTTGGAAATATAAGACATCTAATGAGATCCCAATTAAGTCTTCATATGTGGATGGCATTTTTAGTATTTCTTCTGCTGAAGAAGGTCAAGTTGATGACCCGTTAACATGGTTACAGTTTTTTACTGTTAAATCTGGATCAGTAGGGATTAATATTTCTGATCCATCAGGTTCTTTAGATGCTAGATCTTTTTCAACAAGTTTAGGAACAACTGTTGCATCAGCAAATTTAGATGCTTCTAAAGCTTTGTTTATGTATTCGGGCCATGATAATCAAGCTCCAACTCTTTTTTGGAATGGTGATCTGGGGATGGCATTTGCTACTGGGTATGATTATACTACTGGGGATCCTCAAAGCACTCCTACAGATTATCTTTTGAATCAGCAAACTAGCAATATAGGTAGTTGGGGGCATCAACCATCTCATGGCCCAATTACAGCAATTTGGGATGGTAGTTCTAGTACTTTTGCGATGTTTAGTATTGATAGTGCTACTGATGCTAGAGGGTTTAGTTTTACTCCTTCGGTAGGTCAAGGGGTTCATGGTCGGGTTATAAGAGCACTTAGTTTAGTTGGTTTTAGAGATTCTTGGGGTCTTGTTAATGCGCCTATTAGGAATTTTAAGTTTTATGGTAAAAACGAGGGTCAAGGTTCTTTTTCTACTAATCTTAATCCTACTGACTGGACACTTTTAGTTGAGGGCGATAGCACTAGTACTGATTTAACTTCTCCTGACGTTTTTACGTTTACGAACAATAATACTGCTTATGATCATTATATGATCCACTTTTTACCTAGTGATCCTTTTGCACCTAGAGTAGTAGGCGTTTATTCAATGGGTATGTATGAGAATGCAAGTTCTTCTTTTACAAACCTTATGGAGATTCTTCCAAATGGTAATGTGAAGGTAACAAACACATTGAATGCTACTACTCTTCAAGAAGGGTACGTAGATCTTAGTACTAAGTATATTCTTTCTACTCAGAAGGGCGCGGATGATGGTGTTTGTGAGTTAGTAAATGGAGTTGTTCCTAGTTATAGAATACCCCCGTTAGCGGTATCGAGTGTTGAGGTAGTTAATTCTTTAGAGGAGATGTATGAGTTGACTACTCAGCGTGGGGATATAGTTATTGTTGTAGATGAAATTACTGGAGAATCTAGGACGTATATTAAGTTGACTGATGATGTTGCACCTACAGATTCTGGAGATTGGACGGAGTTAGTTCCTAATGCAGTAGTTTCTGTGAATGGTGATTCAGGCCCTGTTGTAAGTATAGATACTTCACAGATTGCTGAGAATACTAATCTTTATTATACAGATGCACGGGTAGATGGTCGTATAGCACTTTCTTCTATTAATACTTTGAAAGATGTTAGTTTACCACTTGCTACAGTTACTCAAACTAACCCTTCTATTGCTAATAAAGCTTTGAGGATAAATGGTGCAGGTAACGGGGTAGATCACACTACGTTTAGTTTACCTGTTAGTAACGGTACTATTGGGCAGGTTCTTACTTCGGATGGTACTGGTAATACTGCTTGGGCGGAACCTAGTACTGCTTCAACATTTTTAGATTTACTTGATACCCCTGTTGCATACGAATTACCTCAGCAGGATATATCTAGCCCATCTACACCTATTTCAGCTAATTCGACTAATCTGGGTAATTCTGGGTCTCGCGATGGGATGGATAATTCTGTAGAAAATGCTATAGATGGTGATCTTAATACTTCTTGGGCTTCTAAAATACCTAACACAGTAGATTTTGTTATTTTAGATTTTGGTTCAGAGGTTGTTATAGATGGTATAAGCGTACTTCCTTGGTGCCGTTATGGTACTGTTATGAAAGCTAAGAACTTTAAACTTTCAGGGTCTACAGATGGCAGCTCATATACTCATTTTTATGGGTGGGCGACTTTGATTTATAATGATTATGACCCACAGGTTTTTCTTTTTGAGAATACTACCCCTTATCGGTATATCAAAGTGGATTTTAGTGGTAACTACGATTCTAGTAGTGACTATTTAGAGAGGTTTATTGCAATTACTGAACTTGAGTTTTATAGCAGGACTTTAGCTGGTGCGTATGTTAAGGTCGATCCAACTTCAAGTGGGTTAATTTTTGAAAAAGGTTTACCTATTACTACTTTTACTGATCTCCCAGACACCCCTGCTAATTTTACTTCTTCAGAGGGTAATGTTGTTACTGTAAATCCTATAGGTAATGCTTTAGAGTTTACATCTGTTTATGATGTAATAAGAGATACTCAGACTCCTGATATTACTTCTTATAATACGACAGCTACTATTAATAGCCATGATCATAGTGTTATATTTTCTAACCCATCTCAAGACATTGCTTTAACTTTGCCTATTAGTCAGACAGACGCTTCTTTGAATGAAGAGTCTAGATTTTATATTAAAAATGTTTCTGCATCACACCGTGTTATTGTTAGAGGCTTAAGTGCTACTGACCACCCTCAAGTTGAGAGATTAAATTCAAGTGACACAACAGCATCGTCTGGGTCTTTTGTATTGCACCCTAAAGAATCCGCGGTTTTTCAAGGTTATAATCTTTTAGGAAATTATCGTGTGGTTTCTCATTATCGTGATGATCTTACTGAGATAGTTACTTCTAGTATTTCCCAAACAAAGTCGGCTAAGACTTTTGTGTGTACTGCTACTTCTGCTGCGGTTATAGATTTATTAGACTATCCTTTTTGGCCTTTGAATGTACCTATTTTATTTAAGAATCTCAGTACACAAGATTTAACTTTAGATCCTCATATGAGTACTCAAGTAGATGGATCGTCTAATTCTATAGTTATTCCTTTTGGTAAATCTGTGGCTATTCAAAGGGTAGGTGTTAGTACTCTTATTATAGCTGATGATACTAGGGAAATCGCTCCTACATTTTTATCTTTGTTAGACACTCCGTCAACATACTCTCCTACAGATTTATCTCACCCATCTATGCCTGTTACAGCTAGTTCTACTAGCTACGGTAGTCCTAGCCATGTCATAGATGATCAAGGTGGGGTGACTACGTTTGGTTGGAAACCTGATACTGATGCTGTTGCATCGGATGAGTTTGTTGTTATAGACTTTGGTTCAGAAGTTATTATAAATAGTATAAGTGTAGAGCCTTTTTTTCTTAATAGTAGAGTAGCAGCTAAGGATTTTAAAGTTCTTGGGTCGACAGATGGTTCTAATTTTACTCAGTTTTTTCCTGAAGATGGTTCGTCTTATCAACAGTTAGTTTATAATCAATCAGGCCCTCAGGTTTTTGATTTTACCAACAATATTGCTTATCGACATATTAAAGTAATTTTTAATGGGTCATGGTTGTATACAGAAGGTATAGTTGGTGGTAGTTATGGTTCATATCCTACGATAGATATAAGAAACTTGGAATTTTATCAGTCTTTGGCTGGTTCTTACGTTAAAGTTAATTCAACTGGAAATGGTTTAGTTTTTGAAGCGTCATCTTCTTCTGGCAGTAGTAATTTTATTGCTCTTACAGATACCCCTGCTAGTTTTACTGATGCTACTTTAGATTTGGTTAGAGTTAATGCTGCTGGTACCGCTTTAGAATTTGTAGATACATCTACTTTAGGTTTTGCTCCATCAACTCATCTTAGTGCTAGTAATCCTCATGGTCTTACAGCAGCAAGTATAGGTGCAGTTACTACTGACGAATTTTCAACTCATCTTAGTGCTAGTAATCCTCATGGTCTTACAGCAGCAAGTATAGGTGCAGTTACTACTGACGAATTTTCAACTCATCTTCAAGATCCTAATAATCCTCATGGTATTACAGCAGCAGGTATAGGGGCAGCTACTTCTAATGATTTAACAACTCATACTGGCAATACTAATAATCCTCACGGCACTACTTTTTTAAAGTTAGGGGATAGCCCTAGCAGTTTTTCTGGTCAAGCAGGTAAGACGGTTAAAGTTAATTCGTCTGAAAATGCTCTTGAGTTTGTTGAAGATTCTTCTGGTGTGACAACTTTTACAGGTTTAACGGATACTCCTAATCGTTGGACATTAGGTTATGATGGAGTGCTGGATGGAAGTGGTTTTTTATGGAGTTCAAGCGATTTTATAAAAGCTACGTTTTCTGAACAGAGAATGTCTCATTATCCATCTTTTCAGTATAGTGGACTTGATGATTGGGCTGCAAATGATGATAGTGCGCTGAATGTTTCAGGTATAGGTTATTTACCAACTCATTTAAAGATACCTATATATCTTGATGGTGTGTACATGCTTAGTAATGGTCACGCATTTAATATTTATGTAGATCTTGGTGAAGAGAGGACTCCTTATGGGGAGTATATAGGGCCAAGGACAAAGGTGGCTAAAGCAGCTTTTATTGATTTCCTACCTCAACATGATGATCCGAGCGAAGCGATTGGGCATACGGCCCGAATATATGGTAGCAATGATCCTAACGCTATGAATTATGTAGGTTTAGATGCGATAAATTCGGGTTTATGGGAGTCAGTTTCTCCTTCTTTTAGATTGACTAATTCATCAACATATACTCTTGATTGGGCAGACATTGGGGTTTCAGGCTGGCCGCTTTGGCCTACATATAAGAGTGATGGAGGTATTTATGTAGAGTTTCCAAGTAATACTACCGCGTATCGGTATTATATGTTGGGGGTACAGTATTCTACTTTTATAGGGACTAATGTTAGATCTCCTGACCGTGATGATCCAAATTCTCCACATTATAACTCTTCTTTCTTTTATTTTTATGGGCTAGAACTTTTTGATTTTGTAAGACCTGTAGATCAGAACTATCTTTTAAGGCCTAATTCTTCTTCCGACTCTTTAGAATTCACTCATATTGATGACATTTTAAAAAGTAACATTACAAACATTGATGGTTGGTTTTCTAATACTGCTGTTACTACTGCAAGTCAAACATTAGATGCTAGTACTGATCGAGTTTTTTATTTTGGTGGAGAGGCTTGGACGAATACTGCGGTGACTATAAATAATTTAGATTTATCTGCAGGTGAATCTACAACTATTATTATTATTATTCGTCAGAATAGCAGTGCTACTAATTATGGTATAACTAACTTTTCAATTTCGGGTCAAACTAGCATGACTTTTAAGTTGCGTAACAACACTGGTAATAATATTAGTAATACCGAATCTTTTTATACGTATCGGATTTTATGTACTGCTGCTAATGAATATAGGGTATATGCGGAAGTGCACCATTATTAAGTTTAATTTAATGTCGTAAGTCAATAAAAATATGTGTTAAAATATTTATAAGAAATTTTCTTTACAAATTATCAAAAAAGGAGTAGGCGATGCCTCGAGTAAATTTTAATCAAGTTTTGAAATCTTTAGACGGTAAAAATATTTTGTTAGATGATAAAGAAGAGTTTTCTTTTCGTAAGGCAGCAGTAGGAGCTTTATTAGGTTCTGGTGGAACTGATGTTACATTAACAGGGTCAAAGAAAGCTGAACGTTATGAGTTAGCGTTAAAGGTTTCAACTGCTGAGGGGGTAGTAGACATTACTGCTCAAGAAGCGGAAGAAATTAAAAAGGTAGTTGGAGAAACTTATGCTCCTATTGTAGTGGGTCAAGTTTTTAGACTTCTTGATGGAGCAGTTATAGTAGCAGAAGGATAAACGTATGGGTTATGGAAAAATACAGGGCCAAAAAGTTGTTAGTTTTTCAGGGGTACCTAAGTCAGCTTTGCCTGATAGTATATTTTCAGATGGTAAAGTCCCTGCTTTTGCACGTTGTGTAGCAACAGGTGCTGGTACTTTTTTCCATGATGCTACTCAGGCCATTGGGGTAGCTGCTACTGCAGGTGATATTTTTGAAATTGGAGAAGCCGGTCTTTTGCAAAATCCTCAAGCTTTTCGCAGGGCCCGTTTTGCAGGTGATTGGGAAATAATTATTTATTATGGTAGAGGCGGAAGCTAATGCAAATTCGTGAAGTTTTAGATTTAGTGTCAGATGAGTTGCGTGATGGGAAAGCAACTAAATATTCTCGTACTTCTTTGATGGTAAAACTTAAGGAAGGCATTACTCAGTTTGTTCAAGATTCTAAGATTCTTAAGAACAGTATTTTGATTCGCCCAATACCTAGTCAAGGGGTTTATTCTTTACCTGTTTTTGGAGCAGACATAAAGATTATTCCTACTTCTCAAGGTTTTGCTGTGGATGAGGCTGATAGTTCAGTAATTCCAACTTATCTTAGTCTTATTCGTTTGGGGTGGAGAAATCGTCTTGATACTGGCGATGATGAAGTGCTTCGTTCAAACTCAACTTTTGAGAGAGATGAAGCAGGGCAATCTCGTTATCAATCGGGGGCTCCTCTTTATCATTACAATGATGAGTTGAGTTTCTACAAGTTTGGCATTTGGCCTGTTCCTTCATCTGCAGATATTTCGGAAGATTCTGCGAAGGATAACAGTTCAGCAGATCGTAGACTTCAATTGGATTATGTTCGGGATGCTTTATATTATACTAGTGGGACTGATCAACGTACTACAGGGGCAAACCCTACAGTGATTACAGATTTATCTACGTTGACTGAAGACCATTATGTAGACAATGAGATTCCACTACAGTTTCAACGTAAGTTATATCTTTTAATTTGTTATTTACGTTTGAAGAATAGTGTTGACCCAACTGATGTACAAAAAGCTGCAAATTATAAGGCTCTTTATGAGTCTGAGTTACTCGAAGAAGCTTTAAGATCTGGCTCTCATATGGAGAGATATAGTCAGCTTAAAGTTCAGAGTTAAATAACAAAAGGAAATAAATATGTCTGAGACTTTTGAGGCTAATCAGCCTATGAATTCTGGCAGTGAAACAGCGAGTACAACTGCTACTAGTGCTCTTAAAGCTTACCGTGAAGGTACAGGCTCTAAGAAACCTTTTACAGAGTTTAAAGATGGTAAGAAAGAAGTTAGCGGAAAAGGACACTCAGTACAAACAATAACTGAGCAGCCTAGTGGCGTAGATGAGCGTCATACAAAAGAGCCTGACACTGTTCAGTATAAAGAGAAGGATTTAGATCCTAATGCAAATGTAAAAAATTCAGGCGAAGAGGTTAAGAAGGCTGAGTCGAAAGATGGCGAAGAATCTCCGAGTGGCGAAGAATCTGAAAACAAGGTTGAAGATCGCAAGTCTGTTTCTACTGAGTTAGAAAAAGACGCTGCGACAAAACTAAAATCAGAAGAAGTCGATGTAGAGAATGAAGTTAAAACTACGGACAGAACTGACGAACTTTTAAAACGTTTGGAGGCTTTAGAAACTGCTAAGCAACGCGAGGCAGAGGAAGCTAGAAAAGCGGAGCGTCTTAAACAAATCAAGAGTGATCAAGAATTAGTTAGTAATGATTTTAAGTTTGAGTATGACGTAAGTAGTATTCTTTCTTTAGATGATGTACCTGATTCTGTAAGGGACTATGTCCTTGATGATGAACAAGCAGCACAAACTATGCAGTATTTGATTACGGATGCTCTGAACAAGTTAGTCAAAGATTTTTCTGGTTATGGGGATGCTCAAGAAAGAGTTCAGCAATTTCAAATGGAAGAAGCTGAAGCTCAGAGACAAACTGTAGTTAGAGGTCTTACAGATCGTGGAATTGATGTGAATGTTTTTAACTCGAAAGAGTTTAAGGCTTTTGAGCAAGATCCAAAGAATTTTAAGCAGATTGATAATCTGGCTGAAAGATTTGGGTTCGGTTCATTAGAGTTTTCTCATTTGGTTCACGATATGTTTCAGGCAAGCTTAAAAAGTAAGAAGTCTGAAACAGCTAAAGCGACACGAAGTGAAGCGGAAGCTGCTAGACAGAAAATTGCTCAAGGCCAAGAGACAGCTGCTCAAGGTCAAGTGGTTGGAGGTCGAGCTACAGAAAAGGTTGCGGTAGATCCACAATCTCCTGAAGCTAAGTTGGCAGCGTATCGAGCACAGAGGTCGAAAAGGTTTTAACATTAATTATTTATTTTTAAGGAGATTGAAATGAGTGTAGCAGGAAATACTACCGATAATCTTCGTCGTGAGGTCAGGGACGCGTTTTATAGTCCCAAGTGGTTAGACTACAATCTTAAGCATTTGCTATGGCAAAAAATGGCTATGCAAATCGAGATGCCTAGCGGTGAAGGAAAGACAGTTCATATTAAAGCTTGGAATCCCCCAGCTAGAGTAATTACTCCAGTACCCCTTCTTGAAGGTGTTACTCCAGATGCACGTAAACTTACTCGTAGAGAAGTTAGTGCTCAGTTAGTTTTCTACGGAAATTATTTAGAGCACACTGATTTATTAGAGACTATTTTTGAAGATGCAGATAACTTAAAAACTGGTGAGAATCAATTCTTGGCTACTCTTCAAGCTGAAGAGCGCGACATGGCTATGTTTAATATTCTTACTGGTGGTACTAATGTTGTATATGCAGGTGGCGTTAACTCCCGATCTAACGTTAAAGCTCCAATTTCTATTGGTGATTTACATGCTGTAAACCGAGCACTTAAGAACGGTCTTGATGGTCGAGCAGGAATGCCGATTACTGAGATTATGCGTTCAGACGGCAGTTTTGGTACAGTGGATATTGAGCCTTCATACGTTGCAGTTATAACTCCAGATTTAGAGTACGATATACGTTCATTGCCTGGATTCGCTCCTTCAAGTTCGTATGCTGCTACTACTAAATTAATTGACGTTCATGAGTTTGGAAAAGTTGATAATTTTCGATTTATTTCGACTACTAATTATGAGCCTTTCCGCGATGCTGGAATTGCTAATCCTTCAGTTGAGAATGTTCTTTATACTGCTGGTGATGGTGGTGCTTTAAGTAAAGCTGATGTTTACCCTATTTTGATTTTTTCACAAGATGCTTATGCTACTATTCCTTTGACTGGTGAGCAGGGTATGATGTTGATTAGAAAAGATTTAGGTTCCTCTGGTGGATTAGATCCTTTGAATCAGAGAGCAACTGTTGGCTATAAGAATCCATTTGCTGGAGTAATTTGCTTTCAGGAAAGATTGATCCGACTTGAAGTAGCTTGTACTGCTCAAGCAGGACTATAGGAAGTGAGGTAAGAAAATGGGACTTGATAAGCACGGAATTTTTAGACACACTTATACTGTTGTTGATGGCAGTGTAGATATGATTCAAGAGTTAGGTTTTGAACCTTCTGAGATTGAAATTTATAATGAGACTCAAAAAGTCACTACTTTTTTAAAAGGTGACATGGCAGCCTCAGATGCGATTTCATCGGCTGGTGATGTAACAGATGCTGCTCATATTAGTAAGTATGAGGGTGGAACGGTTGTTTTGCATGATAATGGTCAGACTCCAACTTATAAAGATTCAAAGGGTAATTCGTTGAGTTCATCTCTTTATAAGGATCTTGAAGGTAGAGACTCATTGTTGCAGAATTTACCTAAGTTAGAGTTGTCAGATAGCGAAGGTAGTCAGTATATTACTAAGGCTGGTTTTAAATTAGCTGCTGCAATATACGCTGATAACGATGTTATACACGTAAAAGCTGTTCGTTAATTCAATAGATAGCTAGGGGCTTCGGCCTCTAGCTTTTTATTAATTTTATAAATTAAAAAAAGGAAATAAAAATGGCAAAGAACTCGAAAATTTCTCCAGAGATTGCTGCACCCCCTGAACAAGAAGATTTACTTCATCAGTTAGAGACTTTGAAAGCTCAGTTAGCTGAGAAGGATGATCTTATTGCTGAGAGGGATGCTGAGATTCATTCTTTAGAGTACACAATTTCTACAGACTTGATTACTTTTGAGCGTCAGTTAGCTAAAGATCATGAAACTATTTTGCGTAATTATGGCGAGAAGGTATCTAAATTTCCTCGTCATATGAAGACTGTAGTTAGAGATCATACAGGTTTTAATGGTCAGCGTCTTACTAAGCAGATTGTTGACAAGTCTCGTTGGACAGACGAGCAAGTTAGAATTTATCAAAAGTATGAAGATGCTTTGAAAGAATTAGATGATCGTCGTAGAACAACTATGGTTGCTGTGACTTTAATTGATGATCCTGATGTAGCGGATGGTCAGTTGAATTGCGGTGTTAATGGTCAGTTATTAGGATTGTATTACTCTAACGATTACATGGTTGAGGGAGCTAAGGAAGGTAGACGGGTTCAGTTAATTCCTTATTGTAATTATGACGCAATAATGAAGTCGTACAAAGTTAGATTTAAGCCTATTGTAAACTCGACAGGTGGTGAAGGTCATTTACCTTACAAGATTACCCCAGTTGTTGAAGCATCGTTGGCTACTCCTGAACAGATAGAAGAGCACAATAAAAAACTTCGTTTAGGCAATAGACGTAGAAACATGGAGCTTTCTGGTTAGGTAAACTTTTAGTACGAGGTTTAATGGCTATGTGAGGGTCTAATGGCTGAGAAAAATATTCGTGTTTTTAAGGGTCTTAACAGTGTTACAGACCCTTCTTTTTTAGATGAAGCTGGTGGTCAGTTAGTTTGGGCCGAGAATATAGATTTCCGTTCGGGGAAAATTAGGGCGTTACCTAATAGCGAAGAACTGGAATCTGTATCCATATCTGATAGTACTGCTTTTACTGCTGGTGCATCTGAGACTACTGCGGATAGAGGTACTTTTTGGTATTACGATCAATTGTACCAAGCTTCTTCTTGGGCTCAGCAAGATTCTTTATATTGGACAGTTTATAATGAGGCAAATAAAGATTATTTATTTGTATACTCTTCATTAGATGATAGAGTTCCGTTTACTTCGAATGGGTGGAGTGATGGGTATTTAAGAAAGAAGATAGGTGTTCCAACTTATTTAGAAGTGAAACCTAATTCTCAAACTCCTGATGTAACTGCGTTATCTACAGGGTATAACTTTCACAGTCTTGACTTTGATCCTAGATACGCTATTTCTTTTACTCAGAATTTTTTAGGTAATGTTGAAGAGGGTGGTCTTACATTTTTAAACCCTTCTGAATTTAATACAAGTGAGGTTGGGGGTACTACTTTAGAGGCTTATTCTTTATTTGGTAGGGATTCTATTTCTTTAACATCTTACTCTAATTCTATTACGCCTACGTTGATACCGACTACGACTAAAGGTTCTTATTCTCATCAAGTTTTAGGGTCTGGAGAGTCTGCTTCGCATGGGTTTGTAGGCCCATCTTTATTAACTAGTTTGAGTTATAGTTCAGGTAGAGGCGCAACTAAATATGCTTTAGATGATGTTCCTAATTTGGGCCTTAGAAAAGCTACAGTAGCTTTAAGAGTTGATTTAGATAGTTCTTTTTTAATTGAGGATAAAATTTATGGTGCAATTATTAAAGAAGAAGAGACTTCAGAGAGTTTTAGTGAGGCTTTTGCGCTTATTTCTGAGGCTAGTCTAGGTCTTGTCGGAATAGGGTTTGCTAATGCATCGAATAATACTTTTGATATAACTTTTAATAGTACTGAAACATACCCTCCGAATACTGTATTTGCTTGGATAGAACCTTATTCAGGTATGTTTTATTTATTTAAGGTCGACTCTGATGACTCTGGGCTTATCGTTAATCATAATAGTACTTACAATCTTTCAGTTACTCCATTAGCCAATCAAGTTTCAGATTTAACTAGTATTGCTTCAGAAGGGGGTCAATATATTTATCGCGTATTTGATCCTACTTTTAATGTTTTGGTTTATGAATCGAGTACTTCTCCGAACTTTCTTATTCCAGACAATTTTACTTTTGATGTTAGCACTAATTCTACTACTTCGTATGCAGCAATGGATCATACATCGGATTTAGATCCAGTTCAGTTAGATATTGCATTTTCTTGGGATCAGTCTACTGTTACTAATGGAAATCGAAATGCTAATGTAGGTGTTACTTTACGTACAAAATATGGGGGTCAAGAGAGGGACTCATCTAGCATTTATTGGGTTGATGATAATCATTTTAATTTGGAGGGTTACCCTTATTCTTTGCTTTTAGGAGGCCCAGGGAGGTATAACTGGGAGCAACTTAGTAATACTTTTTCTTTTACGTTATCTAGAAATACTGGTAATTATGGTGGAGTAGCTAGACAGTTTAATTATTCTTCGATTACTGTTTCTTCAGGGTATTTTTCGAGTGCTGTTACGGGGCAGGAATTTGACTCTTTATTTGCTTTTACTAATCCAGATACTTTGATAGCAGCTTCTGTTGATTTTCCTCAAACAGATCCTCAAAATAATAATGTTTCAGAATTTACTTCTGGTACAACAGGGGAAGGTAGCGATATTTTTCCTTATGGTTATACAACTCATCAGAATGTTTATCGTCTTTTTAATGGCGAGTATTTATTAATGGAGAGACTACCTCTTTGGGTTCCTGATATTTCTTATACTATTATAGATCCTGATTCTGGCGATATGATTATTTATGATAATACTGGTGGACTAGATAACGATAGTTTTACTGTTACTCTTGGTAGTGATCTTCAGGCCTCATTTTTTCGTCCAGAGTTTACTGTTTTTACTACAGGCGATATTGTCAGATTTAGGCAGGGGTATAATACGCCAGATATTTATTATAGGTACTTAGGTTTTCGTAAATTGATTTTTGGCTCAGTTAATTCTCAGACATTTTATTTTAAAGACTCTCCAAATTCTACAGCAACTAATGAGATAGAATCTATTTTCACTGATTCTAATAGGTCGATTATTGATCCTGAATTTTGGGAAGTAGTTACAAATATAGATTTTGTAAATAAAAAGATTTACGATAAAGTTTTAGATGAGAATTTAGGGGATCAATCAAATTCGTTTTTTCAGTCTAGTGTTACAGGGGATTTGGTTAATTATACTTCTCCCCCTAAAGATTTGGATGGTATTGCAAATGCTTTATATGCAAATATGGCATTTGCTTGGAAAGGATCTAGGCTTTATTGGTCAGAGACCTTACTTATTAATTCTTGGGCTGAAGATCATTTTTATTATAATTTTCCTGATGAAATTATGGGGGTTGTTTCTGGTGCAGAACAGCTGACAGTTATTACTAGGACATCTATTCATACTACTACTAACAGGAACCCTGAGGAAATTAGTTTTTTTGATGTAGCTAATATAGGTGCTATTTCAAAATATGCAGTCAGCAATTTAGAAGGAAACCCTGTTTTTATTTCGGCGTATGGAGTTGTTTTAGCTACTCGAGGTGGTTACGACATTTTAACTAAGGATCTTTTACCTGATGATGTTTTTAAAGCAGCTGATGTTGGTACTTATAGATCTTTAAATTTAGATAAGTTGAATCCGTGTATTGGAGTTTATAGGGATCATATATATTTTCATTTGCCTAATGCAGGGCTGTTTGATTTAGATATGAGATCTAAAAATTTAACTCCTTTGAAGATTAAAGAGAATGTTACAGGTAGAGATCTTGGAGTTACTTTTTTTCATGATTTTTATGACGATAAAATTGTTGCGGTGACTAAAACCATGCAGGATCCTCAGAAATTGATTTATACGAGCTTAGTTGAATCGTTTAACGCTCCACCAGCGTTAGCTTATTCGGAATGGGTAGCTCACTCTGCAGATTGTGATTTAAACCGCACAGATTGGAAGCAGTTTGAAAGTTTGCAGTTTCAGGGTAGTGGCGATGTAGAAGTAGTTTTACTAGATTCGGATTCTGTGATTTCTTATTCTAATCCTTTAGATATGAGTGCTGAGACTAGCGATGATTATGTGTTTCCTGTAGTAAATCAAGTTCAAGCAGATAATTGGAGTTTTACTACTGGGGATGATTTTATTACTAGTAATACTGCTTATGCAGCATCTGGTAATGACTTGTCTAATTTTTATGATGTTGGGGATCTTGTTTATTTATGTTTAAACGAGTCTAAAGGTGATTCGTATTCTGACTATTATAGGATTGAGGCGATATCTACAGATAAGTTATACTTTGATCGTCCGATTACTTTTGACGCTACTTTTACTTCACCTCTTACTGGTCTTAGGTTGAGTAGATCAAAGACTCAGAGAGGGGTTTCAGGAGAGTGTATTTATTTTAATAAGGGTGATTGGAATTTTAAAAGAGGTTCTAAAATTTGTGTTAAGCACCCTATTTTAGGGCAAGCTTATTTTAGGTATAAAGGTAATCGAGAGTTTATAGATGTAACTTATGGGTTTATTATTTTATCAGACTCTCCTCAGGGGAATACTGCTTATTTTCCTACTATTCACTCTGTTTTTTTGAGTAATGGTAATTTTAATTCTCAATATTGGGAACCGATTGGAAGTAGTGCAAAACCTTGGAGTAAGGTCTTAGATATTACAGACCAGTATGGAGCTTCGTTAGGTCAGGGATTGATTGACGACACGATTATTCTTCCTAAAAATACTAGTATTCATAAAGGGATGATTTTACATGGTAAACAAAAAAATGGTCGTCAGTATTGGGCTCAGTATTTAGGAAATAAATCTTTTATAAATACTTCTGACTCAGATGTTATTATTACTATGGTTAAAGAGTATATTGATTCTTCAACTCAGCTTTTAGAGATCGAGTCGGTTATGTTACATGAGGATCAAATTTATCAA
>Ga0208019_1000916_pt1 | contig 16054 bp, 27 predicted proteins | sample CB_VirMetaG_5_FD_184540 | JGI IMG/M metagenome (GOLD analysis project Ga0208019, IMG submission 184540) | Freshwater to marine saline gradient viral communities from Chesapeake Bay - CB_1508_1D Viral MetaG (SPAdes) (version 4) | ecosystem: Environmental > Aquatic > Marine > Coastal | place: USA...
CCTCGCAAAAAATGCCGCGCAACGCGCGCGCGGTCGTCGAGGGCTACGCGCGCGGCGTCGCCGAGGGGCGCGTGCCCGCCGGACGCTGGGTCTACGCGGCCGCCCAGCGGTTCCTGCGCGACCTTGAGCGCACGGACCTCTCGATGGATTGGGACGCCGTCTCGGCGCTCGACGCGCACTTCGCCCGGCTGTCGCTCGTCGGCGAGGCGAGCGGCGAGGCGTTCGAGCTGCACCCCTGGCAGCTGTGGGTGCTCGGTCAGATCGTCGGCTGGCGGGCCGCCGACGGGCGGCGGCGCGTGCGCCTCGCGATGGTTCAGGTCGCTCGAGGCAACGGCAAGACGACGCTCATGGCGGGGCTCGCGCTGTGGGATCTGCTCGGCGGCGACGGGCGCCGCGTCCATGTCATCGCGAACAACGAGGACCAGGCGGGCATCTGCCTCGACACCGCCCGCACGATGGCCGGGCGCCTCGAGGAAGACGGCCTGCTCGTGCGGTTCAACCGCATCACCCGCCCGTCAGCCGACTGCGAGATGACGGCGCTGCCAGCCCTCGAGCGCTCGCTCGACGGCCTCAACCCGTCGCTGTGGATCGCCGACGAGGCCGCCGAGTTCAAGGGGCGGTTCCTGACCAAGCTCCTGACGACAGGCGCTAAGCGCCGCGAGTCGACGGGCGTCATCATCACGACGCCGGGCGCGAACCCCGAGAACCACTACGCGGAGCTCGTGAAGCAGGGCGAGGCCATCCTCGCGGGCGAGGTCGAGGACGACACGGTCCTGCCGATCCTCTACGGGCTCGACCCATCGGACGAGCTCGACGACGAGGCGACCTGGGCAAAGGCGAACCCGGGCCTTGAGTTCGGGCAGCCGGACCTCGTGAGCCTGCGCCGCAGCTGGAACACGATGCGGCGCTCGAGCATGGGCCGGGGCGAGTTCAGCCGCTACCACGCCGCGCGCATGTCCGAGGATACGGGCGGCTGGCTTGAGATGAGCTTGTGGCCGGGAGGCCAAACCATCGACTGGGAGGCGCTGCGCGGGCGCCCGGCATGGGTCGGGCTCGACCTCTCGAAGAGCCTCGACATGACGGCGGCGGTCGTGGCCGTCCCGCTCGACGACGGGCGCGTCGCCCTGCGCGGCCACTACTGGTGGCCGAAGGCCGACGTAGCCCAGCGCGAGCTGGACTACCGGATGCCCGTGCGCACCTGGGCGCTCGAGGGAAAGCTCACCCTGACGCCGGGGCGCGAGGTCGACTACGAGGCCGTGCGCACGACCCTGCTGGCGATCCGCGAGGAGTTTGACGTGCGGGCCGTCGGCTACGACGCGTGGGGCTCGAAGTACCTCGCCGAGCAGCTGCAGGCCGACGGCGTGCCGCTGCTCCTCTACCGCATGGGCATCGCGACCTTCGGCCCGGGCTGCAACCTCTTCCAGAACCTCTGGGCGGGCTCGCGGCTAGTGGTAGGGGACGACCCGGTGCTGCGGCGGGCCTGCGCCGAGGCGCACGCGAAGCGTGATCAGAACGGCAATATCCGGCCCGTGAAGAGTCGTACTAATTGCACTATCGACCCGCTCGTCGCGTCGATCATCGCCTGCCATGTGTGGGGCGGGCAGCGCGCCAGCTGCTACGAAGACGAGGCCTGAAATAATCGCGCGAACTTGCTTTAGTTCATGACGGGTCGCGGGCACGGGTCGAGCATCTACCCATGCTGCGGAACCTGTTCCAGCGGTGGATCGGCCACTACCCGACGTACGGCATCATGCTCCCGTCGACGGACCGTGGCGGCATGCCGTCCGTGACGCCGCTGAACGCGCTGTACTACACGCCCGTGTATCGCGCGTGCAGTCTCATCGCGCAGGACACGGCGCGCGTCTCGTTCGACACGAGCGACGCTGGCGTGACCAGCATCCTCGACGCGCCGAACCGCTATATGAGCGGCTACGAGTTCCGGCGCGCCATGATGCTACAGGCGTGCCTGTTTGGAAACGCCTTCGCGTTGATTAACAGGACGCGCGGCGGCGACCTCCTCGAGCTCATGCCGCTCGACATCGAGAGCGTGTCGCTCGACGTGACCGGGCCAGAGCCGTACTACCGCACCCGGCAGTATGGCGACGTGCAGATGCGCGACATGTTCCACTTGCGGGCCATCGGGCTCGACGGCCTGTGGGGCGAGTCGCCCGTGCGCCTGTGCAAGACGTCGCTGACCATCATGGCCGCCCAGGAGCAGGCGCAGCTCGAGGTCATGAGGAACGCGGGCAACCCGAAGCTCGCCATCGTTCACCCGGGCCCGCTGTCTGCTGGCGCGCGGCAGTCCATCGCCGAGAAGTTCCAGAGCGACCACGGCGGCGCCGAGAACGCGGGCAAGCCGCTCGTGCTCGCCGAGGGCATGAAAGTCGAGCGGATCTCGTCGACGCTGGAGGACTCTGGCATCAGCGCCGCGCGCCAGTACTCGATCGCTGATGTCTCGCGCATCTACGGCGTTCCCGTCACCTACCTCGGCGAGACGACCAACGCGTATGGCTCGATGGAGTGGCTGTCGCGGATGTACGTCGACGCCTGCCTCGCGCACTGGTTCGCCGCGTTCAGGGCCGAGACGCTCTCGAAGCTCGCGACCGTCGCCGCGTCGTTCGAGTTCGACACCGACGCGCTCGTGAAGCCGTCGCTTGCCGAGCAGTTCGCGGCGCTCCGCACGGGCGTCGAGTCCGGCGTGATCACGCGGAACGAGGCGCGCGCGAAGCTCGACTACCCGCCGCTGCCCGGGCTCGACGAGCCCATCGTCGCGAAGAACATGGGCACCGGGGGCGGTGCCTCGAACCTCGGCTCGGACACGAGCGCGGAAGCGGGGACCCCGAATGATTTCTAGGCGCAACCTCGAGCTTGCCGAGCAGACCGTCGAGGGCGCGACCCTCTCCGGCTACGCCGCCGTCTACAACGAGCAGTCGCGTGAGCTCGTCGAGGGCGGCCGCGCGTTCGTCGAGCGCATCGCCCCCGGCGCCTTCGGCGACTCGGTGCGCGGCGACGTGAAGCTGTACTACAACCACGACGCCTCGCAGCCGCTCGCGCGCACCTCGAGCGGGACGCTGAAGCTTCGCAGCGACCGCGCGGGCCTCGCGTTCGAGGCCGACCTCGCCGATACGCAGCTGGGCCGCGATGTGCGCGAGCTTCTCAGGCGCGGCGACCTCTCGGGCGAGATGTCGTTCGGGTTCTACGTCGACGATCAGGAGTGGAACCGCACCAAGACCGAGCGCCTCGTGAAGCGCGCGCGGCTCGTCGAGATCTCCATCGTCCAGGACGCCGCCTACCCACAGACCAGTTCCAGCCTGCGCGGCGTGCGCGCGGCTGCTCTCGAGGCCGCCCGTGCGCGGCTGGATCTCTTCAAGGCAAGGACCGCACATGTCTGACATCCACGATCTTCAGAACGTCACGCACCAGTACCGCAAGTCGCTCGAGGCCTTCGAGGCGCGCACGGGCAAGCAGGCCCGCTTCATCGACACCGTCGGCAACGGCGAGGAGCGTCAGGTCATCGACCGCATGGACGCGGACCTCTCGGCCATCGAGGCGCGCATTCAGGACATGGCTGCGCAGAAGGCGGCCGCCGAGCACCGCGCCGCGCAGCTCGAGGCGAAGCTCGCCGAGCCCGTCTACCGCGCGAAGCCCAGCGAGGCCAAGCTCCTCGACGTGGCGAGCGAGGAGTACGCGCAGCGCTGGCTTAAGGCCGTCGCCACCGGCGACTCGGGCGAAATGCGCGCGCTCTCGCTCGGCTCGTCCGGCGCGGGCATCCCGACCGACATGGAGCGCCGCATCGTCGACCGCATGTTTCAGGCGAACGTGATGCGGCAGATCGCGCCCGTCTCGACCATCGACTCGAAGCGGACAATCCCCGTGCAGAACGCGCTGCCCACGACCTCGCTCGTCGCCGAGGCGGGCACCATCACCCCGGCCGACCCGACGTTCTCGACGGCGATCTCGGTCGTGCCCTACAAGCTGGTCACCGCCGTCCCCATGTCGCAGGAGTTCATCGAGGACGCCATCGGGAACGGCGGCATCGGCTCGGGCCTCCAGTACGTCGCCGACAAGTGCGGCCTGTCCCTTGCGCTGAAGCAGGAGGAGTACTACACGACGGGCACCGGCTCCTCGCAGCCGCAGGGCATCTGCGACACCTCCGGCGGCATCACCCAGGTCGTCGACCTCGCGGGCGCAGCGGTGACGACCATCAGCGCTGACAACGTCATCGATGTGGTGCACACGGTCCCCGTCGCCTACCGCAACTCGCCGCGCTTCCGCTGGCTCCTCTCGGACACGGCGCTGAAGACGATCCGCAAGCTCAAGACGACCAACGGCGACTTCGTCTTCTCGCCGATCAACACGGGCGGCGGGCAGAACGTGGCGGGCCTCCCCGGCACCATCTACGGCGTCCCGTACTCGGTCGGCCAGTACGTCCCGACCGCGACCTCGAACGGCAACGTCTTCGCGGTCGTCGGCGACTTCAACTACTTCGAGATCTTCGACCGCACGGGCATCACGTCGATGGTCGATCCGTACTCGGCGGCGGCGACGCATCAGTCGACGCTCTACGTGTACACCCGGACGGATTCGCACATCATGCTGCCCGAGGCGTTCGCGGCCATCACCTGCTGAGGCATTCCTCTTCTCCGCTGCTCGGCGCGGGAAACCGCGCCGAGCGGTTTATGACCATCGCGCTCGCGACCATAAAGGCCGCGCTCAAGATCGACTACACCGACGACGACACGGAGCTCGAGCGCATCCGTGACGCGGCGGTCGCGTGGGTCGAGAACTACTGCGGCTTCGCTCTCTCGAGCGCCTCGCGCACGATGTATCTGCGCGATTGGAAGGACACCGTGTTCGCGGTGCAGCCCGTGACCGCGCTGACGTCCGTGGCGTACACCGACACGTCGGGCGGCTCGGCGACGCTGACGAGCGGCACCGACTACTACTGGGATCAGAGCGGGCCCGTCTCGGTTCTTCGGTTCCTCGCCGAGCCGCCGTCGATGAAGGACGGCACACTCGCGACCGTGACGTATACGGCGGGCTACGCGACCGAACCGAACGAGGTCGTGCAGGCCGTCATCAGCATCACGGGCCTTTGGTACAACAACCCGGAAGCGGCGCAGCCCATTGGCCTCTCGGCCGTGCCGCTCGGTGCGCAGTTCATGCTCGAGCACCTCCGGCTCAAGGGGCCGTTCTCGTGATCTCCGGCGGCCTGCTCCGGTGGACCGCGACGGTCACCCGCCCGGCCAGCGGCGTCGACGCGCTCGGCATGCGCAAGGGCACGTTCGCGAACGTCGGCACCATGCGGTGCGACATGCGCGACCAGTCCGCGAACGAGCAGGAGTACGCCGACGGCGTCTCGGTCCTGAAGCAATACGAGGTCCGCGTGCGTTGGCCGAACATCGCGCGGCTGTCCGTCACCCCGGTCGACCGCCTGACCGTGCGCGGCAAGACGCTGCGCATCAACCACATCCGCAACCTCGACGAGGATGACCGTGTCGCGGTCATCGAGTGCACGGAGGTCACCTGATGGCGTCGCTCGAGGAAGCCGTGCGCGAGATGCTGACGGACGCCACCAGCCTGTCGGCGCTGTCGAATAACGCCATAACGCACGGCTATCGCTTGTTCGGGCAGACGCTGCCCGCGCTGACGTTCGAGCTCGAGCAGACCGAGGACAGCTTCCTCGACGGCGCCGTCCGGGCGGTCGTCGTGCGCGCGTCGTACATCGCGGCGACGACCAAGGCGGCCGCTGATGAGCTCGACAACGTGCGCAACGCCTTCGCGGCCGGGACGCACGCAAGCGTCGACTTCCACGCCGTCGTGCCCGGCGGCCACACCATCGAGGAGACGGTCGCGACCGACGGCGACGAGCAGTCGCCCGCGATCCTGAACTACACCTGCACCCTGTACTACGAGGTCTAAACCATGGCCGTCCACGCGACTTCAGGCAGCTCAATCAGCTTCGGCGGCACGGCCATCGAGGGGCTGGCGTCGATCACCTTCAACCACAACCGCACGACCATCGACATCACGGAACTGGGCCACGACTTCAAGAAGTACCTGCCCGGGCAGACGGACAGCTCGGCGAGCGTCGAGGTCTATTTCGACCAGGGCGGCACCGTGCAGGCCGCCATCGAGACGGCGCTCAACACGGCGACCGCGACGACCTCGGTCGTCTACACGGCGCACACGGGCGCGACGTACACGTTCGCCGCGATCCCGACATCGATCAACTACTCGTCGGCCGTGAACGACGTCGTGAAGGCCACCATCGAGCTGAAGGCCATTTCGGCGGTGACCATTGCCTGACGTGTTCGCCATCCTGAACTCCGAGCCCAGGCTCATCGTCGTCGACGGCGTCGAGATGCAGCTGCGTCGGCCGACCGTCGGCGACCTCGCCGAGGCGCTGCACGTCAACACGACGACGCCGGAGGACGCGAACGCGCATCTACTTCTCAGGCACCTGCAGACGCGGAACGGCTCGGCCGTCTTCGCCACGCTCGAGCACGCCCGCACCTGCCCGCTGAAGCTCGCGCTTCGAGTGGTCCCGATGATCGAGGAGCTGTATGCCGAAGGCCGGGACTAACTCCGGCGGCGCAGGAACTGCTGCGCCGCTTCCCGCCGACGACGCCGACGCCGTGGCTGCTGCCCGTGGCGTGGGTGAATGTCCTTTGGAAGGTGCCCGACTGGGCGGGCATCAGGAGGCGTCTCGATGACCTCGCCGCTGACCGCAAGGCTCAACGCCTCTGACGCCGCGGCGCTGCGCCGCGAGCTCGAGAAGTTCCCGCTCGCCGTGCAGGACCAGGTCGCGCGCAAGGCGCTGACCGCCTACAACCGCGAGGTCGTCGCGGCTACGAAGGGCCGCACGCCCGTGCGCACCGGGAAGCTGCGGCGCTCGGTGACGGGCAAGGTCAAGCGATACAGCGGCGTCGTGTGGGGCGCTGTCGCCCACAAGACGAGTTTCCCGCGTGACAAGGCCGCGCTTGCCGTCGGCGGCAAGGCCCGCCGGGCGGTCTACGACATGGGCGCGGGCTGGCGCTCGCACTTCACCGACCTCGGCTGGCACTCGTGGCCGAAGAGCGACCCGCGCCGAGGCAAGGGCAAGGGCTGGAAGAAAGGCCTGTATCACCGCGGGCGCGGCACCTACCACCGCGGCGTGCACGCGCTCGAGACGGCGGCGCTCGCGACGAGCCCGCGCCTGCTGCCGAAGCTCCGCGAGGTGCTCCGCTCCGAGATCCTGAAGAGGAGCCGCTGACATGGCGAAGCTGCCGACACTCAACGTCGATGTGCGCGTCAACACGCGCACGATGCAAAAGGACATCGACGCCGCGAACAAGCGGCTTCAGAACATCGGCGGCAAGGGGCTCGCGTTCGCGGGCGGCACGGCGGGCAAGATCGGTTCTCTCGGCTCGCTCGGCGGGTCTGCGGGCAGCGCGGCCATCGTGGCCGGGGCTGCGGGCCTGACGGCGGCTGCCCCGTTCATGGCCGCAAACCGGATCATCGACTCGTTCTCGTCGAGCGTCGAGGCCGCCCGCGCGGCGCTTGAGAAGAACAGCGTCGACTCGACGCAGACGACGTGGCGGCAGATAGGCGTCGTCGATCAGTTTGCGCAGCGCCTGGCCGCGGCGTCCGAGTTCAGCGCCGAGCTCGAAGCGAAGAACAAGGGCTTTTGGGACACGTTCTGGGCGTCCGCATCGAACGACCAGGGCCAGGTCGGCGGGCTCATGGGCGAGATCGTCGAGGGCGCCGGGAGTGCCATGGACTCGCTCAAGCAGATCACCGCACAGTTCGGCGCCGTGCTCGGCGGGAAGACGGCCGAGCAGGCCCGCATCGAGGGACTCATGGCGACGGCCGGACAGGGCGCGAGCGCCTTCGAGTCCGACCTCGCGGCCGCAAACGCGCGCGCCGAGCAAATGACCACCTTCGAGCGCATCGCGTCGACGGCGCAGGCCGCAAGCGACCTGACGCCCATCGGCATGTTCACCAACGCACTCCGCGACCTGTTCGGATGACATCATGCCAAACGTCGGAACGACATACACGAGCCACAAGGTCGCGACGCGCGTCGTCGAGGGCACGCCGTACTTCGGCAAGTCCTCCATCGAGGTGACGTACCGCGTGCAGTCCAACCTAGGCTCGCCGGGCAGCGCCCCGGCGGGCATCGACCTGCCCTACGGGCTCGACCTTGTGCTCGCCGACACGGGCGTCCTGCCGCGCATCGGCACTCCGTACCCCGCGCCGGGCAGCGGCACCTCGACCTGGCAGGAGACGGCCCTCTGCCGCAGCCTGCGCACGCAACCCGCGGACAAGTACATCGACGTCGTCGCGACGTTCGACACGATGTACTTCTACACGCCCGCCAACTTCACCAAGATGAACAAGGGCGGCACGGTCAGCTTCGCGCCCGCTGGCGTCTACGTCCCGGCGCGAACCGTCTTTCAGTCGTCGCGACGGTCTGCGAACGTTTGGCGAAGCGACTGGACGACCGGGCCGGACGCCGCAAGTGACACGACCATCGAGATCGCCGGGACGATGATCTCGGCGGGCAAGACGCCGACGCGCGTCGACGTCGCGCAGATGAAGATCAGGATGAAGCTCCTGATGGACACCGAGTCGCAGACACCCGCGGACATCGCGGCCGTCGCGGCGGCCTACGTCGGGAAGCGCAATTCGGACACCTTCCTCGGGTTCACGGCGGGTTCGCTCGTCTGTGACTCGGCGAACGTGCAGCAAGTCGACGCGGAGTTCTACGAACTTGCGATGGAGTACACCTGGGACGAATGGTTTCACCACAATCAGACCCCCGGAACGCTTCCAAATGGGGAGATTCAGATGTACAAGGACGGCGGCGGCGCCATCGTGGTCAAAGACGTCTTCTGGAAGCGGGAAAAGCGGACCGCCATTGCGTTCAACGACATCTTCGGTAGCCCGGCAACCGACCAGGGTGGCGTCTGGCGATACATGGCCGAAAACGGAGTGTACTACTGATGTCCTTTCGCGATGTGCTCATCAACAACCAGACTTTGAACCGCCTCGCCACGGCGCAGCCGGAAGAGCGAACGGCATCGGTTCAACTGATGAAGGTGACCGCATCCACGCCCGTCATCGGAGGAACCAACCGCCACGTATATACCGTCCGCACCGCGCGGGTCGGCCCCGTCAACGGCGTGAACGACTACGAGCCCGCTGAGGAAGGCAACTACGACGAGGACGCGCTCAGCGTGAGCGAGCTCTCGAACGACCTCACCGGATACTTCAGCTACGGGGTCGACCCCGTCAACATCCAGGGCTCACAGTCGCCGCGGCCCATCCCCGTCGGCACCTTCGTGGTGTGCGTGCCGCATTTCGATTCCGACGGCGAGTTCATTTGGTTGATCATCAACACGCAGGCCATCGACGGCACCTGCTAACTGCGAGGCACCTACGACTATGAGCAACTGGGAACCACATATCCACACTACGGTCATTGGCGTCGGAACCAGCCTGACTCAGCTCTATCCGAGCGGCGATGGCCCGACGGGACCGCGAATCTTCGGCATCGCGTGCAGCGGCGATTTCTATCTCAACCTCAGCGACGACGGCACCGGGAACGCGTTGTTCGTCGAGCAGACTTCGCAGGGACCATTCTGGGTGACCGCCGACGACATCTCGCGGATTTGGGTGAGGTCGACGACTGGCACGCTTAATTTCATGGTGATCAGCTATCACCCGAACTCCGTTTTCCCGGGTCGCTGACCATGACCGCCGAGATCATCGCCGCCGCCGCCGCCGTCTGCACCTGCCTCGTCGGCAGCACATGGCTGCTCGCGTCGAGGATCTCGCGCCTCGATGTGCACCTCGCCGAGCTGCGGGTCCTCGTCGCATCGTTCGAGAGCCGCATCGCGCGGCTTGAAAGGATCATCGACAAATGAACAACCGAAACACAACCATCGCGGGCATCGGCGCGATCCTCGTCGCCGTCGGCGGCGTCCTGGTCGCGTGGTTCGACGGCGACGCCAGCACGGCGCCCGACTTCGCGACGGCGATCGCCGCGGTCGTCGCGGGCATCGGGCTCATCAAGGCGAAGGACGCCGAGAAGAGTGCGTGACCTCGTCCTCGGGCTCATCCTCGCCGTGCTGCACTACCTCGAGAAGCGGTCGGGCGCGGCTATCGACGCTTCGCCCGATCGCCCTCGCCTGCGCCGTGCTGGCGCTCGGCTGCGCGTGTGGCTGCGCAAGGACGGTCCTCGTCTCGGAAAGTAGCCCCGTCCGCGTCGGGCCGTGCGTGCGCGGGCGGGTCTACGCGCTCGTCCAGGGCGAGTGGCGGCTCGGCTCGAGCGTGACGCTGCCAGAGGGCTGGTACCTCGTGCCCCCATCGTTTGTGGAGGACGAATGAGCAACCACCGCGCCTGCTGCTGCGACGAGTGCGAGGAAATCGATGAGTGCCTGACGAAGTTCGGCGACGGGTTCGGAGGACCAGCGTGGGTTAACTGTTTGCCGAACACCGTCACGATCAACCGGGTCAAGATCGAGAGCCACCTAAAGTTTTTCGTCAACGGTCTTGCGGTTGTGGATAACCGCCAGACGATTGAACTTTATGATCTTGTCCTTGCGTGGGATCCGTTTTTGGCAAGGTGGATCAACACCGCGACAGGCACGTGGCGATTCTGGCAGCGATTCGACACCAGAAACATCGAACACGGAAACCGCGGACCGTTCTACGGCACGACGTGCGGAAGCGGATGCTTCGATGGCACGTTGTGTTCGCGGTTTGAATGGGAAAGCGGCACACAGAACTGCACCGGCGGCGAGGTGGGGCTTGACTACCGCGATCCGTGCGAGTTTTACAGCACCTGTCCGATGAATGTCATGGACATCTTGCTTGCGAAGACCGCAGACTATTCCGAAACGTACTACTGCAACAACGGCACGGATATTCCGCCAACGCCGATTAATATTGCAGCGACCGCCTATGTCATCGGTCAGCGCGGCTGCCTTTTGAATAACACCTACGATCGTCGCCGAGTCGATAGGAAAGGCAGCGTGCTGCTGTCGAATTCGTGGACAGTGTCGCCGTCTATCCCGGAAGGCCTATGCAAGGGCGGCGAGATATTCCCGTACCGCTGCGGTCAATGCGGCGAGTCCGGCGTATATCCTCTCGACCTAGTTTTTGCGAATCCGCAAGGCTGCAGCATCGACCACTTTGCGAGAACCTGCAACCGCTGCTACGCGCTGCAGGGTATGTGCGTGAACGGGATCCCCGGGCAAGGCGCGACGTTCGATCCGATTTGGTTTTGTGAGTGTCAGGACACCGAGGAGTTTGGCGGCCTCCCGTACTACTGCGTGAACGGACCGAGCAACTTCTGCGATACCGGCACGTATCCGAATATGCAATGTTTCAACAGCTGCGTCCCGAGCTATCAGGAGAACCAGGTCGAGCTATGTCTGAACATGAACGTGACGTGATACAGCAGCGCGCCGACGCGGCTGACCGCAATCGAGACTTCCCGGAGTTGCTTGCGCGGCAGGGGCGCATCATCGAGACGCCAGCGCCGCGTGGTCTCGGAGACCGAATTCACCTGATTGCCGTGGCGCTTGGCTTGGATCGGGTGGCGCGCGCCTTTGAGCGCGTCACGGGCAAGCCGTGCGGCTGCGCGCAACGTCGCGCGAAAATGAACGGGATATTTCCCGCATACAACCGATCCCCGCATGACGTATCGGAGAGGAATGGACTTGCGCGAGATCGTTCTGGACGCTCTGCGACAGAGGAGTAAGAGCATCACCTGGCTGGCCGTGCGGCTGGCGCAGCGCGACATCTGTTCCGAGGGCACCGTCTATCGGTGGCTCGCCGGCAAGGGAGACGCCAGAGGGCGCGTCGTCGGCGCCGCGCTCGAGGAGCTCGGAATCCCGGTCGGCAATTTCGGCATCGAATGGGGAAGCGTGCGCGTAGACGACACGGTGGTCGTATGTCGTGTCGGCAGCGAGACTTGGTTCAAGGGATCGTGGCGCGTCGTGCACGGCACGCGCCAGAGTGCGGAAATATCCGCCTCTGAAAGATTGAAGTACTTGACAGGGTCTCGCCGACAACCCAACCTAGTGCAGCGTCCGAGCGGTAGTGGTACCGCATCGGACGACCACTAGATGTTGGGTCGCGACCGTGCGCAGGGCGACTTAACAGAATACATAGTCCCTGCGCGCAAGAAGAGGCGCATCATGGATTTTATTGGACTGTTGGGCGCTGTCGTGGCATGCGCGGCGGCGATCTCGTGGCTGGCGGGAGTCGTCCTGCCGCTCTTCATGGACTCGGAGCTCGGACGCGAGGCCCGTCGCAAGGGGGTGATCCGATGAGCCGCGATCTCTCGGAGCTCTCGCACGACGAGCGGCTTGAGCGCGACGACCAGTATCGCAGCAGATGGGAGGCGGCGCTCGTTCGCCCGTTCAACCCGGAGCGCACGAGCGACGACCACACGTTTCACGACGAGCTGTGGCTGCGGTCGGAGATCGTGAAGGCGGGCGACAAGAAGACCGCCGACATGCTGCTGGCGGCCTCGAGGGAGATCGCCCGGCTCGAGGCCCAGGTCACCGTGCTGCAGGAGCGGCTCATGGTCGCGGTCGCGGCGCTCGCCGAGAAGCGACCGCTGCCGGAAGGGGGGACGGAATGAGCAGGGGCATCAAGTTTTCCTTGCAGCAGGACGGAAATCTGCGGCTCGTCAAGGAAAACGGCATAGACGCAAATGCCTTCGAGTTCGTCGTCGATCAACAGGAGTTGAGAAGGGGCGTTTCCATTGCGATTGAAAACATTGTGGCCAACCTGTTGGAGAGCAATGGCGTGCGGAAACGAGTCGAAGCGGATTTGGATCGTCTGATCGAAATCGCGATCAAGAAGTGCGCCGCGGACATCGCGCGGAAGGCCGAAGCCTCGGCTGCGGCCGTCGTGGCAAAGCGCGTGCACGACATGATTGATCTTTCCTCAATTCGCGTCGACGTGGATTTCAAGATGGGAGGCTCGCATGACTGACATCGTCAAGCACGAGGCGCGCGAGGAATTGCGAAAGGCCGAACGCAAGCCGAACGCAATCGGCGACCAGTGGCGTTTGGAGATCGTTCCGATGAGCGAGATCGCGGAGGTGCCGCAGATCGAGGCGGTTTCGGTCACTCGGCGGACGCGTCGAGAGGTGGATCTGGTGTTCCACGGCGCGTCACCCGGTTACGTGATCACGCAGGAGCGCGACGATATCGGCGACTGGCTCGATACCCTGCGGCACATCAGCCGAAAGGCGTGGTTCACGCCGGCGCACGCGACGGCGTTTGCGTCCGTCATGGCGCGAGAAATGAGGCTCGCATGACTGACATCGTCAAGCACGAGGCGCCCGACGCGCTGACCCGCAGCGGCGAGGGCCTACGCGTGGCCAAGGCCATGGGCAACATGATCACCACGCGCTACAGCGTCGAGCTGCAGGGCAAGCGCTACGTCACCGTCGCGGGCGCCACGCTCCTCGCAAACGGGCTCGGCTACACGGTGCGCGAGGTCGAGGTGAAGTACATCGAGATCGGCGGCGCGAGCGGCTGGGAGGCGACCGCCGAGGTCGTCGACCAGGACGGACGCGTGATCGGGCGGGGGTCCGGCATCTGCCTCACGAGCGAGTCCATGTGGGCCAAGCGGCCCGAGTTCGCCCGGCGCGCCATGGCGTCGACCCGCGCGGCAGGCCGAGCGCTGCGCCTCTGCGTGGGGCACCTGTTTGGCATGCTCGGCGACCGCGTTCAGACCGTCACCCTCGAGGAGATGCCCGAATGACTCGCCCAGAGATCATCAACGCCCTGCGCGAGGCCATCGCGCTCCTCGAGTCGGGCGACAAGGCCGTCGCCCGTCCCGTCCTCGAGCGCCGTCCCGCCGAACCGCCCGCGACCGACGCCGAGCGGATGACGTTCCGCCGGGCGAAGGTGCGGTTCGTGGACCACGGCACGTCCAAGGCCGGAAAGCCCTGGGCGCGGCTTACGACGGTCTTCGCCGACTCCGACGGCGAGCAAGTCGTCGAGAAGTGGCCCGCGTTCGACGAGGCCGTCATCGACGCCGTGCAGCTGTGCGCACCCGGCGACGAGGTCGCCATTCGCGCCCGCCCGAGGCGCGGCAGGGACGGCGAGCAGTCGTGGGTCCTGCTCAACGTCGAGCTCGTCAAGCGGGCCGAGCCCAAGCCCAAGGGCCCCGTCCTCGACGCCATCGACGAGATCCCGTTCTAGTCCTTTCGGTGGCCATGTGGCCGCCAAGCCCGCTGGCGACGTGACTCTTCCCAAGTCGCGCGTGCACCGACGCCAGCGGGCCTTTCCGAACCTTCCTCGCGTGGACGGCACCGCCTCTCGCCGTCCGCGTCCGCCCTCCCCCCGGAGCACCCGCCGGGGGGAGGGTTTACGTCGGACCTGATGCCATGCAGACAGCAGGATTTGCCATCGAGCCGCTACGGCTCACGGACGCCACGCCCGACCTACGGCCGCCCGTCGTCGACGGGCTCGTGCGCCGGGGCGAGACGTGCAACTGGATCGCCGCCCCGAAGACGGGCAAGACGTGGATGCTCTACACCCTGATCGGGGCCATGCTGCGCGGCAAGGACTGGTGCGGGTTCCCGACCCGCCGCGGGCGCGTCCTGATCGTCGACAACGAGCTCCACCGGGAGACGGGCCTACAGAGGCTCCAGAAGGCCCTCCAGCAGGCTCGGATCCCGTGGGAGGACGTCGAGGACATGGTCGACGTCGCGTGGCTTCGAGGGCAGCGTGCGGGCCTCGATGACCTCGAGGCGACCGTGCGCCAGAAGGAGCGGGGCGAGTGGTCGCTGATCGTCCTGGACGCGTTCTATCGGTTCATCCCTCGAGGGCTCGACGAGAACAGCAATTCGGACATGACCCAAGTCATGAACCACATCGACGCCATCGCCGCCTACGCCGACGCGGCGGTCGTCAACGTGCACCACAGCACCAAGGGCGGACAGGCTGGCAAGGACACCATGGACGTGGGCGCGGGCGCTGGGGCCATCGGACGCGCGACAGACTCGCACGTGGTCTTCCTGCGCCACGAGGAGGAAGGCTGCGTGACGATGCGCGCCCGGTGCAGGAGCTTTGCCCCGCCGAAGCCCCGAGTCGTCGAAGTCGACTTCGTCTACCCACGCACCTGGGTGCGGGACGACCTCGAGCCGGACGCGCTATGGGTTCCAGAACCTCCCAAGCGCAAGAAGGCCGAGCACTAGGCTCGGCCTTTTCTTTCGTTCTGCTTGGGAAATTTACGCTATGCGCAAGGCGCGTCGCTCTAGCAGAGCGCCGCAAAGCGCATAGCGTAACTTCCCTGTCAAGCCCTGTCAAATCGGGATATACGACAACTTTGTCGTGAATTGTGCGTCGTATGTGGATAACTTGGATGCATGGGAGCATCGAGCCGCGCCAAGGGCGCACGTGGTGAGCTGGAAGCCTGCGAGGCGCTCGGGCGCATCGGGCTCGACTGCGTTCGGACGCGGCAGTACGCGAACCGGAACGAGGGCCACAAGTCGCCCGACGTCGTGTGCGACCAGGCCGACATCTGGTTCGAGGTGAAGCGCTCCGAGCACCTCTCGCCGTACCGCTACATGGATCAGGCGCTCTCCGACTCGCGGGGCAAACAAGTCGCGTGCGTGGTCATGCGCTCAAGCCATCGTCCATGGCTGGTCATGCTGCGGGTTGACGACCTACCCCGCCTCCTTGAGGAGTACCAGCGTGGCCGACGTGTTCCAAGCGAACCCTGTGGGCGAGACGCTTGACTACCGCAAGCAGGCCATGGCCGAGGGCAGGGCGCTCACCGGAAACAAGTGGACGCGCATGCGGAGGCGGCACCTGATGGCGAACCCATCGTGCGTTGTCTGTGGCATGGCTGGCGAGGAGGTGCACCACATCGTCCCTCGAGCTCAGGCACCGCACCTGACATTTGTGTGGTCGAACCTGCAGACGCTGTGTCGTAAGTGCCACCACGACAAGCACTTCGGAAGTTATCCCCAAGTTATCCACAATTCATCGGGACAGGGGGGGTAACTTGAGGGCTTCGGACACCCCCTTGGTGC
>Ga0208019_1000917_pt1 | contig 16053 bp, 14 predicted proteins | sample CB_VirMetaG_5_FD_184540 | JGI IMG/M metagenome (GOLD analysis project Ga0208019, IMG submission 184540) | Freshwater to marine saline gradient viral communities from Chesapeake Bay - CB_1508_1D Viral MetaG (SPAdes) (version 4) | ecosystem: Environmental > Aquatic > Marine > Coastal | place: USA...
CGGCAAGCATAACCACCTCAAAGATGGTTTTCCCATTATCCAAATACTGATTGGTGTCCTTGCGATACTGTGCCATTAGACATCAATTCCTAATTGTTTGAAGAAATCTTTACGCTTCTTGCGTGCTTCACGCTTGCCTTTCTGTTCCATGTAACGGCGAATAAATGCTTTGGTCTTTTTAGTGCGACCATCCATTTTCCACGCATCACCTGTATCACCAGTGCCAGCAACAGCAGCACCTGTCGCATTCGCAGGTGCATCTTCAAGAAGTTCATGTAGTTTTAAATGAGAACTTTTCTTAAGCATGTCCATTGTTTCCAACAGCTCTTCGGTTAGTTCCTCATCAGTGTAATGCCCTTTGGGGTCGGCACTTTCTTTAATGAGTAACAACGCAGCGGCAAATGAACCGATACGAGAACTGCCGCCAGGAACTTTGCCCAACAAACGCTTGAGATTAAAGATCAAACGATCAAAGTAAGTCATTGCTGCTTTTTCTTCGCTCGTTTCTGCCTTTCTTAACTTCTTACCATCTTTATCAATCAAACCCAGCTTGAATGCATCGGTTTGATCAAAAGGCGTGGTGAGTCTCTTTATAAACTGATAGATTAAAAAGAGATCCATTACTGGCTGAGCCATTAGATTTTCCTTAGTGCCTGTACAATACCATAGTCCAACGGTATATTACTATCTATAATCTTTTTACCATTAACCAAACCAAGATCGGTTGGCCAATAGTTTAACATAATCAAAAAAGGTTTCAGATACGAATAGTATCCTTCCAACTTTTGATACAGCATTCTTGTCATTGCTCTACTCTCAAACATATTGTAGAGTACAACAAGATGATTCAATATCAAACGCTCTTTCAGTTCTCCAGTATCTTTGTACTTTTTGAACAAACGCTTTACATATCGAATTCTTCTTAAGTCATCATGAAATTCTAATAGATCCGTACAGTGCGGATTATCATAATATTTCATTGCAAAAAGCTGGAAGTTGTCTTCCGTCAAATCTTCAAACATATTAGAATACGCTTAGTGGCACCCTCTTAATTGTGTTAGCATCAACTGCAATATACAAGTATGTATTACTAAATGCCACAGTACCTGCAGTCCAACCTTCTGTTGTTGGATTGTTAGAACTTGGCGCTGACGAAACAGAAACACGCAAACCAGTGTTAGCAATAACAACAATTGTATTGGTACTTAAATCCGTTGTTGCTGTTGTGCCAATTAAAGTTGGATTGTCAAGCAACGCATTAGCATTGGCAACTTGCATTCTATCATTTACAAGCAGCGTTGTATTTGCAACTTGCATTCTATCATTTACAAGCGATGTAGTATTTGCTACTTGCATACGATCTTGAACAGCAGGCAAGATAGCGGTGCTGTTTACTGACAAACCACCAGTAATTGCAACATTAGCAGTTGCTGCTACGCTGTTCGTGGCAATAATAACATTTGCATTAAATGTTGTTCTTGCTTTATGAGTAGTGCTAACAACTACATTACCAAACAAATTATTTACAGTGATCTTTCTACTTGCAGGTGTACCTGAAGGATCGTTGACGACCAACAGAAGGTCATCACCACTAAGATTAGTGATTGCTGTAAGTTCTGAAACCTTCTTGTCAGCCATGCTTTAACTCCTTATGCGTCTGGGAACTGCGTATCGTCAGCAGCATCACCAGCAATACTAGAGCCAGCAACCAATACTTCTACCTGTACACGACCAGAGCGACCACCACTACCAACAGTGCGGCGAACCCAACCAGCGTGAGCAGCAGGATCAGAAGCAGTGTTCGCCATTTCGCCTGTAGATACACCAAAGATTGCACCAGCATCACCACCAGCATTAGATGCTTCGGAATAGGTTACAGACTTCGGCTTTTCAGAAACTACATAAGAACCATTAGACTGTGCACCAACCAGTGAGCCGCCAGCATCACCAGAACGAACAGTCATAACAGTAGCGTTTGCGATTGTGGTAATTACATAATCGTTCTTACCAACATTCAGATAGTTCCCAACTGCAAAATCAGTAGAGAACTTCGTATTAACACCAACAACAGTGGCGTTCGCCGCAGTTACGGTGACAGTAGCAGTCGCCGTATTAGTCTGTGGCTTTGAATCATACTTTCCCCAAAGTGACATTTTGTTTCTCCTTAATTATCGGAAATTGTATTCTATTTATAATTTATTTGTTGCCCTTATCGGCATCGTCTTTCTTTTGCTGACGCTTCTTCTTTTGCATCAGGGCAGCATAGTTACTAGGAACTTTGTATGCTGCTTCCTTGATGACAGGATCGTTAGCAGCACCATGTTTCTTAGTGGGCAACTTTGAAACATTGTCCTTAGGAGTTGGCTTCTGAACATTCTTCAGTGGATCAAGACGCTTGCGAGCATTTGACATATTTTGTGAATATGTGTCCATAGACTTCTTACCAGGCAATGTTCCGCTAAATGCTTGACCGATACGTGCCTTAGCGTAGTTGAATACGGTCTTTAGACCAAGTTCATTTAGAGCAGCTTCGTCTAGTTCAAAACCTTCCTTCATAGCCATCTTCGTAGCAGTTGCATACATTACTTCTTTAGCACGATCACCATAACGCTTCTCGAAGTCGCCTTTGTTTTTCTTCATAGACTTGACGATTTCTTCACGTTTCTTCATCTGCGCATCAGTCATCTCTTCTTCTTTCATGGTCTTGCATGCTTCGTTCATGCTTTCAAGCACTTCGCCTTCTTGATCACGAATTGATGTTCTAATTTTAGTACCATTGAAGTTGTGATTATGGTGCTGTTCTGGTCCATGAGAATCAACAGCATCATGTTCATCTTTTGTTAGATGCGGATTTTGCTTTTTAATTGCTTTATAATGATCGCCATTATGGTGAACCGTGTACTCCCAGTCTTTTTCTGGTTTGCCAGCAGTTTTAACAGTTCCGCTGTATCTAATATAGGTTTCACCAAGTTCGAATTCTTCTTGTAGACCAAAAACCGCACTGCGAACTGCATCATCCAACGATTCATTCATATTAGGATTGACTTCTACTGCTTCAGCACCTTTAGTGCCTTTGCCCTTCTTAACATCTTCAGCAGACTTGGCTTTCTTTCCCTTGACCTTTTCTGCTTCGTCATCCTTTTCAACTGCCTTTGTAACAGCCTTGCGACGATTATGCAGATACTTGTCAGTCTTATCTACCTTGCCGTCATTGTTAATGTCTTTATCTTTGCGATTAGCAAACTTACCCTTTGCTTGCTTAGGATCAGCAGGATCAAGTGGCTGAGAATCACTATCAGCAGCGAGAACACCCTTAACAGCATCCAACAGCGACTGAGTAAGTCCGTATTTCTTGGCTTCATCAACCGTATTAATGGACATGTTTGTCTCCTCGTCTAAATCAATTTCGTATCCTTCAATAATGACACGATTACCCTTGATTGTGATATTCTTACCCAACACCTTAGCAAGACGGATAAGTTTATCATCGCTGGTCTTGTCAATGTAATCAGACACCATTTGCTTCAGCGTCTTAGGCATACCTGCCTTTGGAATGTTCAGTGGTCCTTCGCTGAGTTCGAGCTCTTCACCAAAGAAAGCATCAACCTTCTTTTCGCCATACTTGTCATCAAGGATCTGTCGAAGCGCACCTGCTTTATCATAACCCTTCAAGTCAGCAACACGATGACTGCGACCAATAATGTTACGAAGATCAGCAACAGACTTTTTCTTAAGTGCTTCGTATTCCTTATAGATTGGTGAAGACTTATCTAACTTGCCTTCATCAAGTTGAACTTCTTCCATTACATACACATCTTTAGAGCCGAGCACTTTCATAGCATTCTTAGCAACATCGCCCAACTTACCCTTACCAGTATGAATTTCTTTTGGCTGTCTGCCAGGAGGAGCAGTGGTAAATGCCCAGCTACCATATTCTGACTTTGCTTTCTTGCCGTGAGCATTTACATAGCGATCATGCTTGATTGCTTCAAGAATTTCTTGTTCAACTTCTTCATTTAACTTGCTCAATACATTAGCAACCTGTCTTGGAGAAAGACCCATCTTGGTCATAGCAGAACTTACTTGATTCTTTGTAACTTCTTTCTTACCGCCAGTCTTCATACCACTCATTACTTTGGCAGCAACACTTGGATTAAATACAGAAGCGACAGCATTACCAACAGCATTAACAGAAACTGTTTCTTCAGTCATTTCTACTTCTTCGTTGGCTTTATCAAACTCTTTCTTGGTTGCCTTTACAATACCAGAGAAACGCTTATCGCCACGCTTGAAGTCACCTTCCTTGTCTGCCTTACGAGCATCTTCACCAGCCTTCTTCTTATAGGAAGCCAGAGTTTCTTTTGAGATTTCATCAAGTTCAACTTCTTCCATGACACTAGCCAGCATCTTCTTGGCTTCTTTATCGTCAACCTTAAATGCTTTCTTTAGTGCAGCCAAACCTTCTCTTGCGTTCTTAGTCTTGCCAAGAACGATATGAATAGCATCCTTGCTTGGCTTCTTTGCTTCACCAAGTACAACTGCACGAACTGCTTCATCGAGTGAGTATTCAACTTCTTCTTTAGCAACACCACGACCAGCACCCTGCCAATCTGGCTTAGCCATAGCTGCAGTCTTTGAAGCAACACCCTTACCTGGACCAGTCCAATCTGCCTTAGCACCAGCAAACTTCTTCTTGGTTTCCAAGTCGCTCATACTATTAGATTTGGATGGTGTGGTTGGGTCAGGTTTAGCTGGTGCAGCTGGACGAGGCTTGTTAACATATGCCTTCAGCTTATCAAAACCTTTGTCTGCATATGGCTTAACTACATCAACTGCCTTTGAAATCGCATCACCTGCAGCATCAGCCGCACTGCTTGCAAATTTGCCAACTGCTTTAAGTTGTGATGTGGTCTTTGGTAATGTATCAGAAATACTCTTATCACCGATGCCGCCATAGAACTTAGTATAACGATCCTTGATTTTTGATGCAACATCGCTGACAGCAGAAACTGGTTTGGAATTCGCAATCTTATCACCAAGTCCACCATAGAACTTAGTATAACGATCCTTGATGCCCTGCCAATCCAATTCATCCAGCTGAACACCTTCTTCATTGAGTTCGCCAACAAACTGTTCCCACAGTTCATCGTTGACATCAATTTCGATTTCTTCGTTCATGTTATGCTTAGTAACATCGCCACCCTTGGTCAAACGATTGTATGCAAGAGAGTGCTGAGCAGCAGTATCCATATGCTGCTTACGAGCATTATCATTTCCAGCTGAATTTGCTGCAACGATGCTCTTCTTGTAGTTTGAAGCATGGTAGTCTAATCTTTCTTTGTCACTCATACCCTGTGTGTCATCTCTAGATTCTTTCAGCTTGTCGTAGGTCTTAGGAATAGTCTTATCAACATCCCATCTAACATCCTTTGGATTTACCTTCTTGCCGCTGCCAACTGGTTCTGGTGGACCAACTTCAGGAGCCATTTCACTCATACCCTCAAGCTGACGAGCTGGCACTTGGTAGGTTTTGCCATCTTCGCACTTAACGGTGTAGACCTCATCTTCACCTTCACCTTCAGAAGAAATAACTGAACCCTTCATACCTTTCCAGATTACAGTGTCGCCTTTCTTGAAATGAGACTCATCAAGATCCATTTCTTCTTTGATGCTCTTACCAGTCTTTTCTCTATAAAGAGCAGCGTGTTCCTTTGCTGCATCCTTATGATACTTTTCTTTGGTGTCCATATACTTTGCGATATGGTCATGGTATGCATCTTTGTGTTCGTCTGGCGAATAGTTGCTCACATCCGCTTCTTTCAGCGGTTGATACATCCCACGGATTGTATTGATCAGATTAGCCATTTTATCCTACCTTCTTTAGATGAGAGTTCAACATCCAACGATGTTTGTTATGTGCGTCAATTCTTGCAGCAAGGTGATCCATCAATCCTTGCAGGTTTTGTTTTTCTGCGGCAGCGAATGCTTCGAGGAACGCAGTCCGAGTCTTTTCGTTATCCGCCAAGAGTATTTGTACCATTGTGAGCGGAGATAATTCCACTCTGTCTTCACCAGAGATGGTGCTAAGTTCTTGAAGACGTCCCAATGAACCAGGAGTATAAGCATCCAATGTGCGAATCTGCTCCGCTGTGATATCCAAGGAAGATTGAACCTCTTCATAAATGTCTCCAAAGAACTCGTGGAATGAATAGAAGTTTGGTCCTTCTACATTCCAGTGAAAGTTGTGCGCCTTCATATAGAACGCAAAAGACGTTCCGAAAGCGATCTTCAATTTTTCGATTACTTCATCCATCAGTCATCCACCTTATGTCCTGCTCTCCATTGCCTACAGCTCCAATATCTTGCTTTCCACTTTGGTCCAATATCATCATCACAACTATGACGAGAGCGGAATGCTTTTCTACGCTCAGGGTCGTCACGCTTGATTTCCATATTTGGATCGCCAAATGTTACTTTGACGACATTGCCTTTATCATTCTTTACATATACACCAAACTTCTTCTTAGAACCAGAAGGCAAACGGAACGGATTATTTAGTTTTACCTTCTTGCCTTCATGTTCTGCTTCTTCAATGATCAACGACTCAATCAGTTCACCAGTGTCAGGGCAGTAGCCATTCATCAAGTTGCTTACGCTCTTCAATGGACGCTCAACTGCTTGACGAACCGCTGGTGTTGGACCAGTCTTAACCATATCAGGCGTGAATGCTTTAAATGGACGCAGCGATGATGCTGATGTATCACCTGCCTTGAGCGCCGCATCTGAGCGAGTCATCTGGCTAATGTCATCTTTTGCTAAGTCTTTCCAAGATGCTTTATTCTCACCTGGCACACGAACATCACGTCCTTTGTTCCACCAGTCAGACTTACTCAGTTTGTTCAATCCTTTAGATGCCAAATTAGCAGCACCTCTTGCAGCCAATCCAACCAGTGGACCAATCTCATCTAACTGAGTTTCTTCAGTCTTCAACTTGGTTGCTTCGCCGTGTCTTGGGTGCTGTGGGTTGTTTAGAATTTCTCTAAACTTCTTTCTAGTAACACCCATTTGAGACTGAGGAGAACTGCTAGGAGCAGCAGTTGTACCTTTGTGTTCTGGTTTAGCAACACCCTTGAGAGCATCTAAACGCTTACCTGCTTCGCTTGATTTAACTGCATGGTCATGAGCCATCTTCTTAGCCATGTCCTTGTACATAGGACGAACGTCTGGATCAACCTTTGGATTCTTAGAAAGATCAGTCACCTTATCAATCGCACCTTGTGGATCTTTGTCGAAGTTGAAATCCTTTCTATTTTTAGCATCCAGTTTATCTTGGACACCTTTAAGACCACGACTGGCTTGATTCGCTCTTGCTCTTTCTAGTCGATCTGCTTCAGATGCTTTTTGCGCTTCTGATCTTCTAGCAGCATCTTGCGCTGCCTTTTGTACTTCTGGTCTAGCAGCTTGTGCTTTCTTCTGAGCCAGTTCTTTCTGGCGAGCAAGTTTATCTGCATCAACTTTACCAAGATCACCGCCATCAACCTTCTTAGCAAGTTTCTTAGCACCAATACTTGCGCCTCTAGCAGCCAATCCAAGCAGCCCACCAATCTCGTCTAACTGTGTTTCTTCAGATACTGATTGACCTGGTGTTTGATTTCTGTAATTGTTAGCCAGCTCGTCAGTACCCCATGCACCTGCACCAGACTTAGGAAGAATGTCTTTGAGCATCTTCTTCTTGTGGTTTTTGTGCGAGATTTCCTTCGCCTTATTTTCTTTCACATAAGAATTGGTCTGGAAGTCAGATACATCACCCTTCTTAATGTTAGACTTGATCTTAGGATCGATGTTATCATATGCCTTCCAAGCATTACTCCAATCTTTGTCAGTCATGCTCTTAGTGGCAGGAATATAGTTTGGTGCCATTTTCTGAATGATAGCACGACCAAACATACCGCTGTCAGCAGCACCCATAAACTTTCTGACTTGATCGCTGTTCTTGCTTACATAGTCACGAACATAACCCTTCAGCTGATTGTTTGACATACGCTTGAGTGGTTCCATCTGTGGAACATCTGCCCAACGCAAACGATCAATGGTACGATCCGCATCTTCCAGCATCTTATCGAATTCTTCTTTTACTGGCTTCATCACCTTCACGCCAGTGCTTGGTTGATCTTTAATTTCTGCTGGCGTAACTCTTGGTTGTGGTTCAAGATCAGCAGCAGAGGTTGGTTTTGGTTTTGCTCTCAGAATATCTGCCAACTTCTTTCTCTGCGCAACATCTATAGCGTTGAATGTGTCTGGATTCTTAATCTGACGGAATCCTAATGAGTCCATTCTCTTAGTCAGAGTTGATCTCTCAGCATCAGAGAAATCCTGCCAGCGATAACCATCTTCACCAAGAGGTGTTCTTTCTTTCTTTTCAAAATCGTCAGGTTTTTTAACTGGTTTTGGTGCAGTACGACTAGCAACTTCCTTGTCCATTGCTCTAGAAATACCAGCTTCACGCTTCTTGGCACGCTCAATATCGCCAGCTTTACGAGCAGCGGCAGAGTCAGAGGCAGCTTTGCTTGCGTATTTGATTAATGTTTGTGGGCTGATTTCGCTCAGCTTAGGAACATCGCTGGTAGATGTTGCCGTGTCTTTAGGCTCAAGTGCCATAGTGCCGACACTACCACGACTGACTGCGCCTTTGCCAATTGCTTTAACGCCAGTCTTAATTGCTTTACCAGCAGTTGAGATAATTCTTGCAGCGGTGGCAAGTGCTGGTACAATTTCATCTAGTTGAGTTTCTTCTCTTAGTCTTGGATTTGGCACAGGTGAATCTGGACCAAAAACTCTCTTTTCAGCATTAGCAGTATTCTTTTGAATTACCTCAGGTGTTTTCTTAGTAATAGCATCTGCTGGTTTTGGTGGACCAGATCTTGCTGCTGATCTTGTTTGAACATTTCTTTTCAAAAGATAACGAGCAGCTTGACTGATGCTAATTTCGTCTAATTTATCGGAAGTATTTTCATTGATCTCAGCAAATTTACCGATTTTCTTAGACTTCGCCCACTTCAAAAACGCCTTTGGTTCATAATATGTGGTAGAACGACCTTTTACATATGATGTGATGCCTGATACTGGTTTAGGCATATCAGGATATTTTGTTGCCAAACCGCCAAATTGATTCAGTTTAATTCCAACCATATCAGCAATTTCTTTCGCTGTTCTTAGAGGAGGTCTAGGAGTTGCACTTTTTTTCGGAACAAAATCCCATGCCCTCTTTGTCATTCTCCCAGATTTATTTTTATATGGATCAACTTCTTCGTTACTAGGAACACAGTTAGGAACGGTCTTACCATTCTTTTTCTTAGTACCAATTGCTTCGTAACCCTTCCAGCATGCACCCTCAAGTCCACTCTTTCTTGCTTCAGCAACAAAATGATTTACTGCAGCAAAACGCTGTTGTTGCTCAGTTGCGCTCTTAGAAGAATCTACCTCAGCAGCATCATACACTTCAAGAACTGTATCAATGCTTACATTAATTGCTTCAGCTTTCTTTTCAAGACTTTCATATGCTTCTTTAGTAATGCCACGATTACGAAGCAGCGTATCCTTTAGTCTTGCTTGATCACGCATACGATCATGCTTAACAAAGTCGTTACGCTTTTCTTGATTAATGTCGTTTAACGCACGGATTTCGTTTGGTCCTTTGCGTCTTTCCATTAAGTCTTTAAATGATTTCACTGGAGCAACCTCTTCTCTTAGGTATTCTTCGTTCTTAGGTGCACGAGCAGCTGCTACACGAGCAATCTCTGCTTTACGAACTTTTGGTAACAGTCTTTTTGCGAGACGGTCAATCATTGCTGACTTTTTCTGTACTAATTTGTCAATGGTGATCTTTTCACCTCTACCGAGTTCTCTATATTCCCTACCACGCTCGCCAGCAACACGCTTACGAAGGAACTGAATGGCTTGCTTACGAGAACGCTTCATCAAACGATTGGTATCTGCCATACGCTTGGCACGAATCTTACGCATACGAGCAACTTTTTTAGCGATGCGCTTCATCATACGACCACGCTTTAGACGCTGCTGTTGATTCAGTACAGCATACTCGTCAAGCTGTTCTTCAGTTTCTGGCTGTTCCATAATAGAACGCAGCTGGTCATAAATCTTCTTAGCACTAGATTGAAGATTGCGTGGAAGACCTGTCTTAAATGCTGCAAAGTTGCCTTCTTTAGCCAAAGCACGCAACTTGCTTGCGCTCATACCTGATACATCATCAGCATCAGGATCACGCTGACCAGCAGAAACAACTTTAATTGAATCAAATGTGTAATCTTTGCCGTTATATTTGTTCAGCAAAGTATCAAAATCTTTTACTCGATCAGAACCAACAACGATTGTAACATCAGTGTATCCTGCTTTCTGCAGTTCCTGCATTACTTGAATGATTGTTTTGGCGTTGCTTTTGATTACGCTAGAACCAAATGCCTTTTGAGCAAGAGCAATTTTGGTATTGTAATCGAGAGGATCTTTCTTATTGTTCTGAGAGTGAGAAAGATAGATTCGGGCATCTGCACCTTTCGCTAATGAAGTGATCTTATCAACGAGTTTCTGATGACCAGATGTAGGCGGATTCATGCGCCCAAATGTAGTGACGACTTTTTTCATAATAGCGTGTTTTCCTTGGACTTAACGCTTGACTAATTTTAACAAAGACGATATAATTAGATTGTCGCCTTTAAGGTTTGAATTATTTATAAGAAATCAATTTTACCAAGGCATCATATTACGCATCATACCCATCGGAGACATTCTATTTTGCATTGAATGTACATTGCCGTTGATATTATAGACACCTTGATTCATTACTTTCATATCTGTTTCAATACGAGCAACATCTTGTTGCATTTTATGAACAGCATTCGCCATTACTTCCCAAGATTCAACCATACGACTCATATGTTGGTTTGCTAGAAACCCAACATACAATACACATGCTGCTACGGTGAGTTGAGATAATGCGGTTATCCAACCGCAAACTTTACTTGAATCACATTGCACTAGCGTTGCCAGCCTTTAATAATATCTGAAGAGAAGTTCGCTTTGGAGAACTCCATTCTGTTAATGAGTTTTAATGCACCGCCAGTTGTATGATCAATACCAACATAACCTTCTGGTGATGTTACACGAAAACCATCTGCTGTACGAAGGAAAGTGCCAACACTTGATGCTTGATTCAGCTTGTGAATGATAATTTCTTTCGCTTCAATTATATAGTTCATCATCAAAAAGATGTTTTCTAGATTTCGCTTGTTAGCGTTACTGAAGAATTTGAGGATCTCGTCTCTCTTAGTATGCTGAGCAGCCTTTCCCGCTGGAGTTTTTCTTTTCTCTGCTTCCTTAGCATAGAAACCCGCAATGTAATTAACCAGATCCCTAACATGAGCAGAAACATTAGTAATTCTTTCACCAGATCTTACCTTTGTGTTGTAGTGAGTTTTAACTTTCTGCAACAATTCAGGATTGTCTGATATACCATTAAGTGTTTTTGCATCGAGTTTATTGAAAATTGTACCAGCAGCAGAAAGCAACTTAGTGATCTTAGCAGTTTCTTTCTGTGTAAAGGTAGCATTACCTGAAACATCATGGAAGGTAGCATCAACAGACCAGACATTCTTAGACTGTCTTAGTTGACTGGCAATTTCTTTACCGAACGACGCTTTCATTGTTTCAAATGAACCGCCAGTGTATGTTGTATGCCATACGATACCGATCTTAGAGGCAGCAATCTTACGACCTAGATCTGAACGAACAGGTACAGCATACACGATTGTATTTGGATGGAAGGTGAGCAACTGCTCACCGTCAATTGTTTCTTTTCTCAGATCAGACTTCGCATAAAGGAAGTCGCCCTGATACACACCATGTTTGATACCAAGTTCAGGTAGATACTGAAGAGCCAACTTTAACTTGGCAGCAAGATCACCAGAGGTGTCAGCGTCAACCTCAGCGGCAGTCTTATACACTTTCGGGTTCTTATTGAAGATACCTTTCTTGGCAACAAAGAACTGACCATCAGACGGATCAATACCAGCGAACACTGCTGGCGCACCATCCCACTTTACAGTAACATTGACTGGTTTATCAGTATGACCAGCAAGCATATCTCTAAGACTGCGAAGAAGATTAATTGCATCACGAGTTCCTTTCACACCACCATTAAGGACTGCATCTTCAAGATGCTCCATATGTGTGTTCTTTTCTTCAGTAATGAAGGTGCTAAACTTACGCATAAAAATCCCAACCTTTGGCGTCAGCAACCCAACCTTGTTTCTTGGCGAATGTTTTCCATGCCGCATCACCGAATTGATCTTTGTATTGTTTGATCATGGCATCAATCGCATCCACATTCTTTTGTGCTTGAATATTGTTTCCAGCAGGACCACGGATACCACGATTCATATGATTGCGAATCGTTTCTGCCTTGCGCACGATCTTTTTCTCGAGCGCAGTAGCGTTTGCCTCAGTCAGATAGGAGGTAAAGGATTTCATTTCAGTTTCGCAAATGGGTTTTTCTTACGAGTTCCAGGCATCAATGAGTATGGACTATCTGGCATCTTTGCAATCTTAACTTCAGCTTGAATTTCGTAGAAAGCAGAGCGAGTAGCAATACGAACCTTGAATGGTCCAGAGCCAGAAAGCAGTGGAATATCTTTTGGCAACTTCAAAGGATTGGTGCGACCAATCATATAGAAGTCATCACCTGCTTGCATATAATATGCTGGTTCAGCTTTGCCGTTTAGATAATGGTCGGTTACAACTGCGCCCAAATCTACATTAGGCAATGCGGCAATGTAACGATTAATCCCTGGTTGCGCAAAGTATTCTTTCATCACATCAAGTGGAATCGCATTCTTATCTTTTAACCCACTCTTTGTTGTAGGCAATATTGGTTTCTTGATACCAGAAAACTTAGAGATTGCAGTAACAAAATCTTTGGCGTCCTGAGACTTGTTCATAATCTCAACTGCCTTTTTAGCGGCAGCCATAGTATATGTGGTGTCCCACTTATTGCCGTCAAAGTAAATGCGAGGATTGGTAAGATTATCTGTGTGATTCATCTTAACTTCAAGCCAAGATGTTTCGCCGCCATCAAGTGTAATCTTCACATCTGAATACTTAGTTGAAACACGAGGACGTTCAGCATTAACGCCTTTCATTTTGTTCAAATTATCAGCGACAGCTTTTTCGTATTTGTCAGAAGCAGCAGATTCAATCAGATAAGTTTCTTCTAGATATTCTTTAAACGATTGCATAAGTAATTCCTAAATCTTTTCAGTATTTATACTTGAACGCCCATTCGGTCAGACGCTCTGGTGTAGCCATTCTTGGTTCTAAGATATACTCTACCATATGACTGGATTTCTTTGATGTCATCAGAAGCAATTACACCCCATTTACCAGTTCCGTCTGGTCCAACCTCAAACTTAACATATAAAACCTGTTCTTGAATCGCATCAGAAAAGATAGAGTTCATGTCTAAAGTGCCATTCTTGGTCTCTTTCATAATCATCTTTTCACATTCATACATTATTTCGTTAGCAGTTGGTGTAACTCTTTCGCTCAGATATTGATTGGTTGCAATAAACTTTTGAAAGCCAGCTGCGTTATAACCCTGTTTCGTTGCTGTTGCTGCCGCATTCATATCAATCAAATTAGGATAGATAGAAGCAATCGCCATCATTGGTCCATTCAAAATACTGTTTTCAGCAAGCATCTTAAGCAACGCCCATTCTTTTGTGCGCTGCCACTTTCTAACTTTATTTGGATTGATACTCAACAGATTTAGAATGTCACCTGGCTTGACCACATTGGTTGTGTTACCAGACTTAGCAGAAATAACAAACTGTTTGTTGCCCTGGTACAAACCATAATCCATTAATGGCTCATTCGGACGCTCAGGCATGTACACCTTTGCTGCATTACTTAATTCAACACCCTTTGGTCTAAGAATATCTTCTACAATGCATGCAGCTGGACCAAGAACTTCTCCGAAATCTTTATTGATATCATTAATAGGAATTTCGTCTTTGACTTTACTGTAGATATCTTTCAATTTTGATTTGGTTATTGAACCACCAGAATAATAATCAAACAATGCAGCCAAATAGGTTTTAACTGGAGCACGAAGATCTTTGCGCTCCTCAATAGAATCTTTAACCAATCTTTTGTATTCGCTCCAACTATATTTGTTGTCACGAACGCCAAATGCCTGCGGTTTGAGGGAGGCTGCACCAGACGCTTTAACTCCTGGCTTGGCTAAACTATCAAAAGGAACACGGACTAGATCTTTTCCCCATTTAACAAGCGCACGCTGCTCATATTTTGCAGCCTTCAGATAAACTACACTCTCTCCAGCTTTAATATTACCAATCTTTTTGCTTGGGTTGTCAGCTGCATATGTCCCTGCGTCCTTCTTCACTGTTGTAGGAAGGTCGCCTTTGCCCTGAAAGTATTTTCCCCATGCGGTTGCGCCAGTACTAGCCACTTTTTTCCCCAATTGCTTCTTTCACTTTAAGCAATTTTTGTTTTTCCTCAGCTGCAGTTTCAATTTTTCTAAACAGCAATTCGCTGTATTCATGCCTCGCTCTCATTTGTTTTGGTATAAGAGGAGAATGTAACCTTCTATGAATTTTATATCCCAAAGAATGTACAACTTTTTCGTATTCTTGTTTTTCTTCAATAATCTTTTTCAGCAAAACTTCAATTGCTGTTTCTAGCGTATTAAGACCATTATCTGTTTTTCTCATAATAGAAAGATCAATATCTTCATCAGTCATAAGCATACTGTAGATATATTGTAACTGTTCTATATTTTTATTGTCATATGCTTTTTTTGCTTCAAGAAATATCTCATGTAGCTTAGGATCGTCTGTTTTATCGGGATGACACAAGCTAGAAATACGATGATACAATTTCTTCAAGTCAGTTATTTTTTCTTCTGAGGGTTCTGTTTGTTCAGTGTTTTCTGTGGGAGTATTGGTTTCTTTATCGTCCAACTCAAACTTCAATTCTTGTTTTAAAATATGAATATCGTCTAACAACGCCTCATGCATTGATTCGTACTTCTCATTTTCTTTACGCATTACATCAAATGATGAATCAATCTCCTCGTTTAATACCTTTCGCTTCAGTTCTTCTTCTTTTAATTGCGCTTTCAGCTCACTGATTCTTTTGCGTAAATCTTCTTCTTTGGTATTCGTGGGAAAGGTTGAGTATGGTTTCAAATCCTGCATAATGCTATTTATTTCAACCAAAAAAAAATGCCACCCGAAGGTGGCAAAGTTGTGCTATCAAAACACAAGGAGACGTAGGGTGGGGTGACAGTATTGCGCTGTCATTTTTTTCACATGGTTGGAGTTGATTTGAGAGAGAGTAACCATGCGCCCCATTAAACTATTAAACTATAAACAAACTGAAAAGTCAAGCGATTTCCAATCTGTTTTCTCAGGCATAAGATAAATCATATTGCCAAAATTTTCTACCAATCTGGCAAACACTTCTGATGTGTTTGATCTCATTCCATAATATTTTTTGAAGCACTCATATACACTACCGCTCTTGCCGTAGAAATAAAATGAGTCGTCGTCTTCTTCTACTCTAGCGATTCCTGAGTTCATACGCCAAGAATCACCACTAAGATATCCACCAATCCATCCAGCGAGAACCTTATAAAAAGTTCCTTCCTCGCCTTTGATTTCTACGATTACCCAGTTGTCTGGTGTATAATTGCTCATTTCTTATCCTTCCAATAACCACGTGGATAGAAGTCTTCAAACGCCCATGCGTTTTCTTTAGGATGCTTGAAGATGTCGTTAGCTTCCGCCCACATTTCAAATAGTCCACGCTCCCATCCGTGCGCTTCTAACTCCCACGGTTGTTCCCAATAATTCATGTGGTCGGCGTATAGTTCGCCCTTGTACTTGGTCATCGGAATAAAGCTGGTGCGTCTACTGAGACCTTTCATCTCTTCTGTAGCGTACTGCTTCACGTGTACCATTT
>Ga0208019_1000918_pt1 | contig 16038 bp, 11 predicted proteins | sample CB_VirMetaG_5_FD_184540 | JGI IMG/M metagenome (GOLD analysis project Ga0208019, IMG submission 184540) | Freshwater to marine saline gradient viral communities from Chesapeake Bay - CB_1508_1D Viral MetaG (SPAdes) (version 4) | ecosystem: Environmental > Aquatic > Marine > Coastal | place: USA...
GACCTCTTAAATTCAATAACTATCTAACTTAAAATAAATAAAACATAGAAAAGGATCCTACAGTAGATGGCATACCAAGGTATTAACACTGGCACTACGCCAAATGATGGTACAGGTGATTCCCTAATTGATGGTGGAGTTAAAATTAACAGTAACTTTACCGAGATTTATAATCTTATTGGTAACGGATCAAATCTTGCCGTAGGTGTTGTAACTGTCATTACTGCAGGTACAAATGTCGCAGTCAATACATCAACTGGATCTGTCCAAATATCTGCACCAACTCCAGTATCAATAGCAACAACTGATGTTGACATTTCAAGAAACCTTAAAGCAGTTGGTATCACAACTTTGGGTGTTACCACAACTACATCATTCTTAACTTCTGGAATTACAACTCTTGCAAGTCAAGGTGGTATCACAACAACTGGTGGTGACTTTTATGTTGGTGGTGATCTTTATGTATTGGATGATATTGTATATGATGAAGTAACGGGAAGAAATATAAACATCACAGGTGTAGGTACATTTGGACAAATATTTGTTGGTTCTAGTCATTCTGTAGGATCTTTGAATGTATCGGGTATTTCTACTCTATCGGGTAATGTAAGTTTAGGTGCATCTCTACTATTAGTAGATGATGCACAAATTTTAATGGGTGATAATTCAGAATTTGTAATTTTACACGATGATAGTGCTGGAAATGTTATCAGAGCAAATACTGGAGAACTGAATATTGAGGGAAATACTGTAAACATTACAAGTGGTGCTGGTACCACTCAAGTCATTGCAACTAACGTCGATAATAAATTTGGTGTAGAGCTTTATTACAATAATACCAAGAGATTAGAGACAAAAAACGGTGGTGTTAGAGTACTAGGTTCTTTTAATGTATCAGGGATTAGTACTCTTGGTATCGTAACTGGTGCCACATATTATGGTGATGGATCAAACCTGACACTCACTGGTGCAAATGGTTCTGGGATGACTGGTGTAGTCACCACTCTAACTGGTGCTGATGCTTCTGGTGTTACTGGTATCACGACTCTTATCCAGGCAGGAACTAACATAAGTGTTACAACTAATTCTGGTATATCAACTATTTCATATACTGGTGTTGCAAATACTTCTAACATAAATGCTGATTCTTTAGTTGTTTCGGGAGTATCGACACTTGGTATTGTAACTGGTGCAACATATTATGGTGATGGATCAGAGGTTGCAGATGTAAGATGGGATATTGGAGCCAATGGTTCTAGTGACTATACTTACACTGGAATTGGATTTACTCAAACTACAAATGATCCTATCCTCTACCTATTAAAAGGTAATGTTTATGAGTTTGAAAATAACAGTGGTGGGGGTCATCCATTTCAAATAAGATTATCAAACGGTGGTTCAGCTTACAGTGACGGAGTAACAAATAATGGTGCAGCAAGTGGTATTATCAGGTTTGAAGTTCCATTTAATGCCCCAGAGACTCTCTACTACCAGTGTACAAATCATTCTGGAATGGGAAATACCATATACACTGTAGGAAGAAACACAAACATTAGTGCAGATTCATTAACTATTTCTGGTGTATCTACATTGGGTGTTATTACTGCAACTAATCAGTATAACACTGGTATTGTTACTGCTGTTGGAGGATTTGTTAGTTCAGCTTCTACACAGGGTGTTCAGATTACATTCTCGGGAACGACTTTAACATTTACTGTTGCAGGAATTGGTTCCACAAGTCTTACATTATCCTAATAAATAAGAAAAAAGTCCTCTAACAAATGGCTGCGATAATTACTGATCAACTTCGTATTTTGAACGCGAAGAACTTTGTCGATTCTGTACAAAGTTCCTCAAATTCTTATTATGCTTGGATTGGTCTTCCAGATGCTCCAGAGTTTCAGAGTGACTGGAATTCAAATCCTCCAGCTCCTAAAGATAGTTTGGATGACTCCAACTACTACTGGGACACCATGTTGGCCCTTAAAAAGATCAATAGTGGTGATGTAAGTCAGGTTGTCAGGAAAATTACTTGGCAGTCTGGAACCACATATGATATGTGGAGAAATGATATTGATAGAGACAACCCATCTCAACCCTCTGGATCGTATGACATCTATGATTCAAACTTCTATGTAATGAATAGTGAGTACAAGGTTTATATTTGTCTATTCAATAATGCAAATCCTGAAAATAGTTTTAGAGGTGGTCCTTCTCTAGATGAACCAAATTTCACTGATTTAGAACCTAGAGAAGCTGGTAGTAGTGGTGATGGTTACATTTGGAAATATCTCTACACAATCAAACCAAATCAGATTATTAAGTTTGATTCCACAAATTACATTGCCGTACCCACTGACTGGGAAACAAATGCATCATATTCGGCAGTAAGAGAAAATGCTGGCACTAGTGGTCAAATTAAAATTGTAACGATCAGGAATCGTGGTGTTGGTATTGGTACCGCTAACGTCACTTATACAAGAGTCCCAATTTTGGGGGACGGACGAGGTGCAGAGGCAACTGTTGTTATTAATAATGATTCAAAAGTTGAATCAGTTACCGTTTCAAAGGGTGGTAGTGGATATTCTTTCGGTACATTAGATCTCGAAAGAGGTGGAGTTCCTAACGGTACAATTGATCCTATTTTTGATGTAATCATTCCACCTCCTGGAGGTCATGGTGCCGATATTTACAGAGAACTGGGAGCTTATAATGTTCTTTCATATGCTCGTTTTGAGAATGACACACAAAACCCAGACTTCATTACAGGAAATCAATTTGCACAAGTAGGTATTGTTAAGAATCCAAAGAATTACAACTCAACTACAAATCTGACGATCGACAAAGCAAGTGCAGTATATGCACTTAAGTTAGTGGGTACTGGTTACAGTCAAGCTTTATTCACTGCTGACTCTTTTGTTACTCAAACCATTGGTTTAGGCTCAACTGCAGTGGGAAGAGTTGTATCGTATGATCAACAAACTGGTATTCTTAAGTTTTGGCAGGATAGAAGAACTGCAGGTCTTAATACCGATGGAACAAAGAATACTACTCCAACATATGGTTTTGAACAGTTGAAATTTACTGCAAATCCTGTGACTGGTGGTTCAATTCAAATCAGTCCCACAACAGGTAATACTCTCAATATTGATGTTTCATTCTCGGGTGTATCTACCACAATAAATAGTCGTACCTACTACCTGGGTCAGGAATTCGTAAAAGGAGTTTCGAATCCAGAGTCTGAAAAGTACTCTGGTGACATCATCTACATTGATAACAGACCATCAGTTACTAGATCATCTTCACAGAAAGAAGACGTTAAAGTTATCTTGCAATTCTAAGAGATATGCCACAGGAAACTAATCTCAATGTCGCTCCTTATTTTGACGACTTTGACCCGCAGTCAAACTATTACAAAGTACTGTTTAAACCTGGTTTTCCAGTTCAAGCAAGAGAACTGACAGGTCTTCAGTCTATTCTGCAGAATCAGGTTGAAGAAATGGGTAATCATTTCTTCAAAGAAGGTGCAAAAGTAATTCCTGGTGACTTAACATACGTCCAAGATTTTTATGGTATTCAAATTGAACCTGAGTTTCTTGGTATTCCTATTGGTATCTATCTTGACCAAATTGTAGGTACAAAAGTCACTGGAGCAACATCTGGTGTTACTGCAAAAGTTGTCACTTATATCACAGACCAACAATCAGAGAGAGGTACTTATACTCTATATCTTAACTATGAAAATTCTTCAACCTCTGATGAAGAAGTTTCAACATTTTTAAGTGGTGAGGTTCTACTCACAAGTAAAAATATTACATATGCTTCAACCTTTATTTCCTCTGGAGAAGGTTTTGCAACTACAATTCCTCAGAATGCACCTATTATAGGTTCTTCTTTCAACATATCTCAAGGTGTTTATTTCCTTAGAGGATATTTTGTTAATGTCAGTGCTCAAACACTTATCCTCGATCAATACGGAAATACACCATCCTACAGAGTTGGTTTAGACGTTACCGAAGAGATCGTATCTTCAGATGTAGATCCTTCACTAAACGATAATGCACAAGGTTTTAATAACTTTACAGCTCCTGGTGCAGATAGACTTAAAATTAGTACAACTCTTTCCAAAAAACCATTAAACGAATTTGACGAGTCTAACTTTGTTCAATTATCTGAAGTAAAAAATGGTGTATTGAGGGTAGTAAATAAGAACACTGATTACAACTTCTTGGGTGACGAATTTGCAAGAAGAACTTTTGATGAGTCGGGGAATTATTATGTCAAAGAGTTTGTCACTTCTGTAAAAGAGAGTCTGAACAATCTTGAGGGTAACAGAGGTATATACAAAGAGAATCAAACTACCCAACAAGGAAGCACTCCAAATGATGATTTGGGAGTATATAAGATCTCACCTGGTAAGGCATACGTAAAGGGATATGAAGTAGAAACAATTTCTCCCACACTTCTTGACTTTAAAAAACCAAGATCCACAAAAACAGTAAAGAATCAGGCTGTAAACTTTGGTTTTGGTCCTACACTTAACGTTAATAGAACAAGTGGTTCTGCAACTATTGGTATTAATACTTCTCTAACTCTAAGTTTAAGAGATCAGAGAATTGGTGTCAACTCAATAACATCTGCAGCTAATGCAGCAGGTAAAGAAATTGGTATTGCAAGAGTCTATGATTTTGCTCTAGAGTCTGGTTCTTACGACTCAGCATTCCCCAATTTGAATGTATGGGATCTTTCCCTTTTTGATATCCAAACTTACACAGATATTTCAGTTAATGAACCAGTAACTTTATCAGTATCAACTCGTATTAAAGGTGAGTCTAGTGGTGCGACTGGTTTCCTCAGACACTCAGTATCGGCTGGAACTGCATTAACAGCTTACGGTGTTGAAGGTAATTTCTTTAAAGGTGAGAGACTTCTATTCAATGGAGTATTGGATGATGCAAGATTTGTTACCAATGACACTAATTATCAATTATCTGATGTAAAATCAGTATTTGGTATTGTTGGAACTGCTGCAACCTTTACTGCAGATACAGTTCAATCACAGGTATATAATTTTGGATCTGCGTCTGTCTCACCTCAATCTGGTAATTCTTCAAGAATCTCAGTACCAGTTGATCCTGGTTTCTCATTCGTTGGTATTGTAACTGTAGGCAATCTTGTTAGATTCTCAAGACCTAACCTTGATACTGTTTCGTTTGCTCGAGTTACTGGTGTAGGGAGAACAAATATTACAGTTTCTGGTGTCACTACAGTTTTTGGTGTATGTGACGGTGGTCTTCCAAATACAACTGAATCTGTTGCGAATTTACAACTCATTAGTACAAAAGGTACTGGTGGTTCTGGATCTGGTAACTTCTCTGGTAATGAAGCACTTTTCAGTCAGTTCCCCAAACAAAATGTTTCATCAGTAAATCTTATTGGTTCTGATATTGTAATTAGAAGACAATATACAACATCAATTACGAATAACTCCACTCCTGTCATAAACGTAGGAGACAATGAAGTCTTCTTACCATTTGATGAAGAAAGATATACCCTCATAAGATCTGATGGTGGAACTGAAATTCTTACAGAGGACAGATTTGAATTTACAAATGGTTCTACCTCACTTCAAATTAATGGTTTGGGTGCAAACGATACTCAAACAAAATTGATCACGACAATTAGAAAGTCAGATATCACATCAAAAACAAAGATCAAAAATATTTCCAAAAATATTATTATTGATAAGTCCAATAATAATGCATCTGGTATTGGATCTACTACATTAAATGATGGTCTTACGACTGGTAATTATCCATTCGGTACAAGAGTACAAGATGAAGTTATATCTCTGAACACTTGTGATGTATATAAAATTTACGGTATTTTTGAATCAGATAGTATTTCTGATCCAGTTCTTCCAAGTGTTACACTCTCTCAACTAGATGGAAACACATCGACTACAAATGACTTGATCATTGGTGAAACCATGATCGGTCAGACAAGTGGTGCAAAGGCAATTTATCTTGAGAAAGTTGATGATACTGTAGTTCGTTATGTTTATCTCAATAATTCTACATTCCAGAATAATGAAGTAATTAATTTTAAACAGTCAAGTGTGAACGGTGTTTCTTCGTCAGTTTCAACTGGTAGTAAAAATATTACCTCAAACTTCAGATTCTTTAATGGTCAAAAAGGTGGTTTTTATGATTATTCGAGAATTATTAGAAGAGCTGGTGTAGCTGTTCCATCTAAGAAACTGCGTGTCTATTTTGCATCCGCAACATACAAAACTACTGATGAAGGTGATATCACTACTGTAAATTCATATCGTGGTTTTGATTATGGTAAAGATATTTCTACTATCAACTCAATCAGAGTATCTGACATTGTTGATGTACGACCAAGAGTAACGGATTATGTCGTCTCTGAGGGTGCAAGATCTCCATTTGAGTTTAATGGAAGAGATTTTGTGGATGGACAAAACGGCAATTTACAAAGCTCAAGTCATATTATCGCTTCTGACGAGTCAATAACCGTTGGTTATGACTACTATCTCCCAAGAGCTGATAGAATCTTCATTGATAAGGAAGGAAACATTGGTATTTTGGGTGGTACACCCGATGATAAACCAAGATTACCTGATGCTCTTAGCAATACGATGAATATTGCTAACGTTTATCTCCCTGCATATCTTTATAAAACAAGTGATGCTAAAGTAAAATTTGTTGAACATAAACGATATCAGATGACTGATATCGCAAGACTTGAACAAAGAATCAAAAATCTTGAGTACTACACGTCACTCAATCAAATTGAAACTCAAACTTTGAATTTGTTTGTTGAGGATGCGAATGGTCTTAATAGATTCAAGTCTGGTGTATTTGTAGATAATTTCACAAGCCTTGAGCCACAAGATACTTCGATTGGTGTTAGAAATAGTGTTGACACTAGGAAAGGTATTTTAAGACCATCTCACTATACCACAGCACTTAATCTTGAACTCGGTACTACCGTCATCTCTGGAATTGGTACAACATCAAATTCCAATGAAGATCCAAGTTTTGCTTCAGTTGTAGGACAAAACATTAGAAAAACAGGTAGAGTTGTCACTCTTGACTACACTGATGAAAATTGGTTAGAACAACCATTTGCGACAAGAGTAGAAAACGTTACTCCATATCTTGTTCAATTCTGGCAAGGTCAAGTTCAGTTGACACCTGACGTTGATGTATGGATCGACGTAACTCAACTTGAGGTCAACGATGTAATGATGGAAGGTTCCTTCCAAGGTGTGGCTGAAGCATTAAATGCAGAGATCACAACAGCAGCAGATGGTTCAAGAAGTGGTGTATCACCTGTAGTTTGGAACTCTTGGGAAACTGTTGGAGTCAATGTTGATATTTCACTCTCAAATGATCAATCAACTTCATCAACCTCTTCATCTAATACGAGTAGTAGTTCACAAACCAATGGTCCAGCAACTACTAATGTAACTGTCACAGAAAATTCCACTACAACTACAACTACCAACTCGATTAGTGCTACAACCTCTACTGGTCTCGATCAACAGAGAACTGGAACTCAATTCACTGTCAATGAAAGAATTGATACTGAGTCATTAGGAAACAGAGTTGTTAGTAGAGAGATCATCAATTTCATGAGATCTCGTAATATTAGCATTCTTGGAACATCGTTCAAACCATTTACAAGAGTTTATTCGTTCTTTGATGATACCGATATTAATGGTTTTGTAACACCTAAACTCATTGAAATTGAGATGATTCATGGAACATTTACTGTTGGTGAACTCGTCAGAGGTAGAATGAATAATGGTGGAGTTGAGTTGGCGAATGCAGCTTCAGTTCCACGTATTGACTTTAGAGTTGCATCTACTAATCATAAGTATGGTCCTTATAACGCACCAACTGACAGGTATGATAGTAATCCATATAATAGAGACGTAAGTATTGCTTCCGTCTATTCAGAATCTTCAACCCTTCTTAATGTAGACCTCTTTAGTCTCCAATCCCAGGACTTCCCACAATATGATGGTTTCATTGGTCAAGGAATGATTCTGACTGGTGTTTCCAGTGGTGCCCAAGCAAGAGTTACTAATGTCAGACTTCTCACTGATAGGGTAGGTACAATCCAAGCATCTTTCAGTGTTCCCGACTCATCAAACTCTGCGAACCCTGTATTTGAAACTGGAAGATCTACATTAAGATTGACTAGTAGTAGTACTAATAGTCAGGTTGAGGGAACTGTTTCAACTGCTGGGGAAGGAACTTTCTACTCACAAGGTGATGTTGATTTCACACAAGAAACAACTCTGTCTTTAAGAAACGCAACAGTATCTTCTGCAGATTCCAGTCAAACAAGAACTTTGACTGATCAAGCAACTTCAAATGAAATTACTATTACAGATACTAATACGGTAACAACAACCGATGTTTCAGTCAATACTTCGGTTGATTTACCACCTCCACCACCTCCTGTAGTAAACAATATTACCATTGTTCAACAACAACCTGCTCAAACTGATCCCCTTGCACAAACATTCTTTATTAGTGAATCAACTGGTGTTTATGTTACTAAAGTAGATGTATTCTTTAATACAAAGGATGATAATATTCCAGTCCTTTGTGAATTAAGAGAAACTAGACTTGGAACTCCTTCCCAAAAAGTTCTTCCTTTCTCTCGTGTATCTATTGATCCCTCTTTTGTTAATGTAAGTGAGGATGGTACTGTTCCTACAACAATTACTTTTGAGTCTCCAGTTTATCTAAACGCCAATAAGGAATACGCACTGGTATTACTTTCACATTCTACAGAGTACAGAGTATTCATCAGTAGACTTGGTGAAGCAGATATTACAACGTTGGGTCAAGAGGCGGGACAAGTTCTTGTTACAGAACAACCATTACTCGGGTCTCTGTTTAAATCACAAAATGCATCTGTTTGGACACCAAGTCAATATGAGGATCTTAAGTTCACAATGTACATTGCGAACTTTAAGAATCAGGGCTCAGTCTCTTTCTTCAATCCAAATCTTCCATCATCTCTCGAAAGAATTGATCCTAACGGTATAGAGGTCAAACCAAGACTTATTAGAGTTGGACTTGGAACAACTGTTGTTGATAGTGATCTTACACTTGGTAACACTGTGTTCCAAAGCAACATAGGAGCGGAAGGTACACTGGTAGCATTAGCAGGATCAGTTACCTCTGATCTCACTATTACCAATGCCGGTGTGGGTTACACTCCTTCTTCGGGTGGATTTACCTTTACAGGTGTAGCACTCACTGCCATTACTGGAAGAGGTATTAATGCAACAGCCGATATCACCATTCAAGGTGGTGTTGCAGTTGGTGCCACAATAAGGGCTGGTGGTACTGGATATGTTGTAGGTGATGTATTGACACCTGTACAGGTTGGTAATGTCAATCTTGGATCAGGTATTCAACTCTCTGTTCAAACTATCCTGGGTAACAATACTCTTGTTCTTGATAATGTACAAGGTAACTTCTCCACAAGTTCTGCTTATCCTCTGAAGTTTATTAATAGCTCAGGTATAACGACAGATCTTAACTCAACCATTGGTGGAAATGTAGTTCCATCAGTTATTACAGTAAATGAAACTGGTGAATATCTCAAGGTATTCCAAAGAAATCATGGTCTTTATTCAAATGTGAATAGAGTTGTACTATCTGATATCAGACCAGATCAAACTCCTAACACACTTTCGCAGCAATATGCATTCGATACCACCTCATTCATCACACTGGAAACCCCGGCTACTAACTTTACGACATTCGAAAATTTGGGCGTTGGCGGTACTAACCCTGGTTACGTCAAGGTTGGTGATGAAATCATTAGTTACACAGGCGTCAACGGAAGAACCTTAACAGGTATTACAAGAGGTGTTGATAACACCACCATATCGACACATGAAATTGGTGAACTCATCTATAAGTATGAACTTGACGGTGTTTCTCTCAGAAGAATTAATAGACAACATCAACTTGCAAATGTAACACAATCTGACCTTGAAGAAAGTGCAATCGGACTTGATTACTATTATGTCAAGGTCTTGATGAATGCAAATGGTACTAATAGAGCTCCTTCCAATGCTTCTGGATTCCCACCACTCTATTTCAATGAAAGAACTGTTGCTGGTGGTCCTGATGTAAAGGGTACTTACAACTTACCGTTTTCACTCATTACTCCAAAAGTTACTACAATTACACCTCTTGGTACGAATTTAATTTCACAAGTAAGAACAATTTCTTCCGCAAGTGTTAGTGGTAATCAAGAATCCTTCACGGATCAGGGTTATCAGACTGTTACACTTTTTGAGAAGAATTACATGGACGGTCAAAGAATGGTCGCTTCTTCAAACAATGAATCAATTCTTCTTGATTCTGAAGTGTTCCCTGGTAACAAGTCATTCACTATGTTGTTTAATCTTTTGACCTCTTCAAACAGAATTAGTCCTGCAATTGACTTAGATAATGCGTCTGTTGTCTTTACATCAAACAGAGTCAATAGACCCATTACTAACTATGCATCTGATTTCAGAGTGAATGGAATTGAAAATGATCCAAACAGATTTATTTACGTTACTAAAAATGTAACGCTTGAAAGTCCTGCAACATCATTACAAGTCATTCTTGATGGATACGTTTCAAATAATAATGATATAAGAGTATTCTACTCCTTAAATCAAGATGTTCCAGTTGATGAAGCAATCTTCATTCCTTTCCCTGGATACTCTAATCTGGGTACAAATGGTTCAATTCTAAATATTGCAAATAATAATGGTACTCCAGATCAAAGAGTACCAAAAGTTGATCTGTATGATCCAGAACCAACTGTCAATGTATATAAAGAGTACAGATTCACTATCGATGATTTGGTTCCATTTAAATCATTTAGAATTAAGATCATTGGTACATCCACTGACCAATCAAATGCACCATTAATAAGAAACTTGAGAGGTATTGCATTAGCATAATATGGACAATATGATTCCCGTAGAAGGAATGGATGGCTTTTACAGAGACATCCATTCTGGAGCAATTATCAATAAAAATACGAATGATTATAGATCATACGTGAAAAAAAGAGAAAAAATGAAGCAGCAGCAAGAAAATTTTTCTGCTCTAAAAGATGAAGTTGATAGTCTCAAAAGTGATATGAATGATATTAAATCAATGCTTATTTCAATCACAGATATATTAAATAAATAGATTTATAGATAGGATCTTATTATAAATGGCTCAGCCAAGTACTAGACAAGAACTAATTGATTATTGTTTAAGACAATTGGGTGCTCCAGTATTGGAGATTAACGTAGCCGATGAACAAATCGAAGATCTTGTCGATGATGCAATTCAGTTCTTTCAAGAGAGACACTTTGATGGGGTGTCACAACAATACCTGAAGTATCAAGTAACTCAGGCAGATGTAGACAGAGGAAAATCAAGACCTCCTGGTGCACCATCAGCAGGATCTGGTAGACCTACTGTTGGTATTGCTTCTACTTCTGCAACAACAAATATTGTAGGAACACCAACAACATTTACTTATTACGAGAATAGCAATTATCTTCAAATTCCACCAAATGTAATTGGAATAAACAAGGTGTTCCAATATGATGATGCTCAATCTATTAGCTCGTCTAATATGTTTAGCTTTAAATATCAACTATTCCTAAATGACATCTACTATTGGGGGAATACCGATCTATTGAGTTATTCAATGGCGATGTCATATTTGGAGACGATGAATTTTCTTCTCAATACTCACAAACAAATTCGATTCAATCAAAGACAAGATAGGATGTATCTCGACGTTGATTGGAGTAATCTAAGAGTAGGTGAATTTTTAATTATTGACTGTTGGAGAACAAGTGATCCTAATGACTATCCAAGAGTTTATAATGACTCTTTCCTTAAACCATATTTGACCGCATTAATCAAGAGACAGTGGGGTCAGAATCTAATCAAATTCCAGGGTGTGAAACTTCCAGGTGGTATCGAGTTCAACGGAAGACAACTTTATGATGATGCACAAATGGAACTTGATAAAATTCAAGAAAGAATGTTAAGTACATATGAGTTACCACCTCTTGACATGATAGGGTGATGACATATGTTAAATCCCTTTTTTCTTAACGGTACAAGATCCGAACAAAACCTAATCCAAAGTCTTGTCAACGAACAGTTACAGATGTATGGTGTGGAAGTATATTATCTTCCAAGAACTTATGCATCAACTAAAACTATTATAAAGGAAGTAATTGAATCTGAGTTCAAAAATGCATATCCTTTAGAAGCTTATGTTGATAACTATGAAGGGTATACTGGTCAGGGAACTATTCTATCAAAATTTGGTATTGAAAATCGAGATGATCTTCAACTGATAATTTCTAAAGAAAGATTTGAAAATTATATCGCTCCATTGACAGAGGGTCTCTCCAATTTGGAATTGACTTCTAGACCTAAAGAAGGTGACTTAATTTACTTCCCTCTTGGTGATAGACTATTTGAAATTAAGTTTGTAGAACACGAACAACCTTTCTACCAACTCAAGAAAACATATGTTTATGAGTTAAGATGTGAACTCTTTAGGTATGAGGATGAACTTATTGACACTGGTGTTGATGATATTGATGATGAGATTGCACAAATTGGTTATATCCAGACACTGAATCTCATTGGTGCCGGTACTTCTGCTACAGCGACAGCTCAACTGTGTGCATCTGGAGCAATCAATAAGATTTATATTAGTAATATGGGTAGAGGTTACACAGCTAACCCAGTTGTTGGTTTCTCATCCGCACCTTCAAGTGGAACGACTGCAACAGGTATTGCTTCGGTATCTTACGAATATCCTGCTTGTGATGGAAAATCTGGAAGAGTTCCCGCAATATACTTAACAAATGCCGGCTGTGGTTATACAGTTGCACCTTGGATCAATGTTACTGGTGGTAATGGATCTGGATTTGCAGCAACAACAGGTATCTCCACAACTGGTTCAATTCAAAGTATCACAGTTACAGATGGTGGTTCAGGATATGTAACTGCACCTACTGTTTCTATTGGTCTTACATATGGTGCTTATCCCTTATTTGGATCATCACTATACTCATTTGATTCGAATGAAAATAGTTTTGATTCGGAATTTCCTTCACCTTCCAGATATGCAGTCGGTATTGCAACAATCAGTGCTTCTGGTATTGTTACCGCAATCTACATACTCGACGGTGGAGAGGGATATAACACCACACCAATAGTCACTATCTCACCACCTGTCTCTGCCAATTCAAGTGTATCAATAGGAGGGACATTTACTTATAATGAAGTTGTGACTGGTTCTAGATCTGGTACTACTGCAAGAGTAAAAGAATGGAATGGTGTTACAGATGTTATGGAAGTTGGTATTATCGATGGTAGTTTTATTCCTGGAGAGTATCTAACTGGGTCTGAATCTGGTGCAAAGTATGTTATAGGTGGTGTAAACACTGATGATTTGGTAACTCCTTTTGCCGATAATGACAACATTGAGTTAGAAGCTGACGCAATAATTGATTTTAGTCAAACAAATCCTTTTGGTATGCCATAAATAATGGTATAGTGTTTTAAAATAATGTTTGAGTATTTTTATAACGAGATCTTTAGATCCGTAATTATTGGATTTGGTTCCCTGTTTAATGGTATTCAAATTCAGAAGAAAGATGAAAGTGATGATACCTTCAGTGTCATCAAGGTTCCTCTTGCTTATGGACCTACTCAAAAGTTTCTTGCAAGGTTACAACAAAACCCTGATCTGAATCACCCGACTCAAATGACACTTCCAAGAATGTCATTTGAGTTCACTAAATTACAATACGATCCCTCAAGAAAATCCACTCAAACACAGCAGATGGTAATTACATCTGCAGATGGAACTGAAGAAAAGAAGGCATTCTTACCAGTTCCATATAATATGACCATCACTCTTTCAGTTTATACAAAACTGAATGATGATATGCTCCAAATCGTAGAGCAGATAGTTCCATATTTCCAACCTGGTTATACAATTCCTATCAAGTTCTTGGGTAACTTCAATGAAGTTCAAAATGTTCCCGTAGTTCTTGATAACATCGATATGTCAGATGAGTATGAAGGAAACTTCGATACTAGAAGAGCACTCATCTACACATTTACATTTACTGCAAAAACTTACGTATTCGGTCCTCTCAAGGATGTTTCTGGGGATATCATCAAAAAGGTTACTACTGGCTTTATCGCAGGTTCTCAAAGTAGAAGTTACGAAAGAGATCTTACATATCAGGTTACACCAAGAGCAATCAAAGATTACGACGGTGTTGTTGCAACTCTTCTCGCCGAGAATGTTGATATGACAGAGACTGTCATTGATGTTGATGATGGTTCAACTATCACTGCAGGTAAGTACATTTACATCGATCAAGAAGAAATGTACGTTGAGACAGTTACTGGTAATAAGATAGTAGTCAGAAGGGCACAAGATAAAACACCTCTTCAAAATCATGTTCTTGGTTCAAAAGTCTTCAATATTACCCAAACGGACAACAACCAAATTGAACTTGGAGATGACTTCGGGTTTGACGGAAATGTATTCTGAGGTTAGAGTATGGATAAGTACGAAAAACTTAACGAAACTTTCGACGTAGAACCTATAGAATCAAAAAAGGTACCAGATAATGATATCGAAACCAAAATTCAAAAATTTGAAAACTCCAAAGAAGATATTCGTAAGGACTATGAGTATACCAGGGGTAATCTATATTCGATCATTGAAAAGGGACAAGAAGCAATCAATGGAATCTTAGAACTTGCTCAAGAGAGTGAGATGCCTCGTGCATATGAGGTTGCTGGACAATTAATCAAAAACGTATCTGACGCTACAGATAAATTAATGGATCTTCAGAAAAAACTGAAAGATGTCAATGATGATAAAGAAAAAGGTCCTTCAACTGTAACCAATAATGCACTATTTGTTGGCTCTACTGCGGACCTTCAGAAGATGTTAAAGAATGTCAACAAAGATCTAAATAGTTAAAAAGATAAGAGATGGCCGCTACTCCTGTTGTTAATATAGTTATTGCACAAGGTGCAGATTTTAGTGAAAGTTTTACTTCCACAGAGTCTGATGGAACCGCCTCAAATCTTAGTGGTTTTACTGGTGTTTCGAAAATAAAGAAATATCCAGCTTCACCAACTTCTGAAAGTTTTACAGTTTCTATCACTGGACTTACAGGTGAAGTTTCAATTGCAATGACAGCAGGGAAAACCGTCAACCTTAAACCAGGAAGATATTATTATGATGTTTTATTGACATCTGGTAGTGGTGCGGTTTCGAGAATGGTAGAGGGGTCTGCTATGGTAACCGCTGGTATTACAACCTAATGGCAACTGTAAGAAAAGGTGCCTCTGGCATCAAAAGTGTCTCAAAAAAACAAACCACCAAATCTGCAGTAAGAAACGTTAGACAACCCACTACCCTTGGTGATATGGGTGACACTAGTTTTGGTGTTTTAGATGAAACAAAAGATGGTCTATTTGTTACTTTCAACAATGTAACCAAAAAGTTTGAATTGACTACCGCAGATATATTACTTGAAAGAGCCTCTGAAGATAGTGATCTTCCAGATGACTTTATTTCTCAAGTTGAAGATGAGATTAATCTAGGTAATCTTGAGGTGTCAGGAGATATTGATGGAGGAGCTTTCTGATGCCATTAAGGATTGTAGATACTGATGATATTTTACCAGAGGATACTAACATTCCTTCTGTATTACAATATGATGCTAGTGCAGGTAGATTTAGACTTAAAAATGTCATCGTAAATTCTTCAATTCTGACTTCATCAGTTATTGACTCGGATTTACCAGATTCTTTTATAGCCCAAATTGAAGATGAGGTAGATACCGATAATATCACAACCAGAAACTATGATGGTGGATCTTTTTAAACTAAATAATAGTAAGAAATATATCTTTAGATATCT
>Ga0208019_1000920_pt1 | contig 16033 bp, 16 predicted proteins | sample CB_VirMetaG_5_FD_184540 | JGI IMG/M metagenome (GOLD analysis project Ga0208019, IMG submission 184540) | Freshwater to marine saline gradient viral communities from Chesapeake Bay - CB_1508_1D Viral MetaG (SPAdes) (version 4) | ecosystem: Environmental > Aquatic > Marine > Coastal | place: USA...
AGGTTACACCTTCTGCTTTGGATCGCATTAACGTTCGCCGCCTAATGATCTTTGTTAAGAAGCGCATCTCCCAGATCGCATCTGGCTTGCTCTTCGATCCAAACGTTCAGCAGACTTGGAAGCGCTTCACAGCACAGGTTAACCCATTCTTGGCTGATGTTAAGACAAACTTTGGTCTTTCTGACTACAGAGTTGTTCTTGATGACACAACCACAACTCCTGATCTTGTAGATAGAAACATTCTATACGCACAGATTTACTTGAAGCCAACAAGAGCAATCGAGTTCATTGCGATTGATTTCAACATCACAAGAACCGGAGCATCGTTTGATGATTAACAAAACGCGGGGAGTTCCGGCTCCCCGCACTATATAATAATAGGACTACAGGAGACCATTTAAATGCCATTTTGGACATCAGCACTATCAGAGCCAAGAAGAGGACATCGCTTCTTGCTTACATTACCAAACTTAACCGATCTTAATCAGGCTTTTAGATACGAGCAGTATCTTGCCAAGACAGTTACAAAGCCATCTTACACAATTACAGAGCAGGCTCACAAGTTCCTAGGTAACACCTACTACTACCCAGGTGTAGTTGAGTGGAATACAGTTAACGCTACAATCGTTAACGCTATCAACCCAGACGGCAACCAGATCCTTTACGATGCTCTTACAAAGTCCGGTTACCTAAAACCAGATGTTCAGGAAGATGTCTTCTTCAACCCAGCACAGGCTCCGGGTACAGTTAACAAGCAGGGTGCCGTAGACGCACTTGGTAACGTTATTATCGAAGAGTTGAATGGCCAAGGTGGTCTCATTGGTACATGGACTCTTAACAACGCTTTCATCACTAACGCTACATTCGGTGATCTAAGCTATGAAGATGATGGTCTCCTTAATGTTGAGATGACTTTCCGCTATGATTGGGCTGAGTACGAGTCAGGCCCAGCAGTAGCAGCTGTGACTTCCTTGAACGGATAAGAAAGAAGGTGATTTTTGTCACGCAGAAATAACTTAGAGCGGTTAGGCGCACCGCACCCAGACGCGCCAACTCCCCTTACATCAGAAGCATCAGACCTTTTTGCTTTCGTCAATCCAACAGAGTTTGTTGAGTTGCCGAGCAAAGGCTTGTTTTATCCAGAGGGGCACCCACTTCACAATCAAGCAGTTATTGAAATCAAGCATATGACTGCTAAGGAAGAAGATATTCTAACTTCCGAGGCTCTTCTCAGAAACGAACTTGCTATTGATCGTTTGTTGGAATCGGTCATAATCAATAGAGAGATTAAAGTTGGTGATTTGTTGTTGGGCGACAAGAACGCGATTCTTATTGCAACAAGAGTTACAGGATTTGGACCTTTTTATGATGTATCGGCACCGTGCCCTTCTTGTAATAAAGAATCAGACTACACATTTGATTTAAATGAGCTTAAGCCGCACAACAATGAGATCCCAGAAGAAGTTACTTCTGAGGGTGGAGGCATCTTTTCGTTTGAGCTTCCAGTATCCAAAGTTCGTATTTATGTTCGCTTGTTAACTTCGCGAGATGAAAAGAGGATTGCTTCTTTGATTACGGGCAATAACGGTATCACAAGTCCAATCACAGGGCTTCTAAAGTCTATTGTTGTCCAAGCTAATGAGCACACTGATCCAAAGTTGCTTAATAAGTTTATTGAATCAATGCCTTTGCCAGATGTAAAGCATCTTCGCAACATTTACGATGTTATAAAGCCAGACCTTGACCTTCGTTTCGACATTACATGTCCCCTTTGCCACGAAGAAGGAAAGGTAGGTATGCCCATGACGGCCCGGTTTTTTTGGCCTAACTCCTAAATATCAAGAATCGGTATACGAAGAGTTCTTTTTACTTAAGCATCACGGCGGCTGGTCCTTTACAGAGCTATACAATCTTCCCATTGCACTGCGCCGCTGGTTCCTTGAAAGATTGTCCAAAGAGTTTAAAGATCAAAAAGAGAGAATGGAGAAAGCAAGAACAAGATAAGTTCTTTCTTTTTTGGAACTATTTATATTTAAATAAGGACCTTTAACGCATGAGTGATAATATAGTAGAAGAAGTAATAAACTTAAATAACGTTGGCAAACCACTAAACGAAAGAGTGTACAGCAAGTTTGCTGGTCAAGTTCGCAGTATGCTGCTTGATTTATATTTTGGTGGTTTTGATATTCCACTTCGTTTGATGGGATCTACATCACAAGTTGAATCTTTCATGAAGACGCTTCGCAGTGAAAAGCGTTACATGGATTCTTATATTAAGAATGGACTTGATGATCCAAAAACAATGAAATCAAAGTATTCTTTATCTAGAGCAGTTGAGAAGTTTGAAAAAGAAACAGGCTTGAGATGGCCATTTAAGAACTAGGAGTTTATAAATGGCTGAATTTACCATCGAGCAACTTAGAGAAAGAAATAAACAGAGACAGGTAGAAATTGATCTCATCAAGGATCAAGGAAAGTCTCTTCTAAACAATCTTAAGATCCAGAAAGAACAGCTGGAAGTTGCTAAAGAGTTAAATGATCCTGAATTTATACAAGAATATACTGCCGAGGTAGCAAAGGCCGAAAAAGCCTATAGGTCCTATAAAGACAGTATTGAGGAAGCCACCGACGAAATAAAGAAAAATACCAAAGCAATCCAAAATCAGCAAAAGGCGATCGCTGCTGGTGAGCAAATATTTGAATCCCTTGCTGATTCGGTTTTTAGTCTTTCTGGTGGATTTAAGCAGTTTTCTCAGTTTACTAGCGCCGGCGCAAATGGGCTGAAGGGGTTCGGGTCTGCTGCTCTTAAGGGAGTAAAAAGCGGAGTGCTCCTGAAAGGGGCATTGTTAAAAATAACTCAAGAGTTAGTTAACTTTGGTATTCGACAAGATGAAGTTATTGCCCAATTTAAGGCCCAAACAGGCGCCGGTGACGAATTCAACGAAACTATTCGTGATGTCGCCATAGCAAATATTGCAGCTGGTGTGTCATTAGAGGACGTTGCAGGCGCAGTTAGGTCCCTAAAGAATGAGTTCACAGATTTCACTTACCTCACTCAGCAGCAGCAAGAGGAAATAACTCAAACAACTGTTCAGCTGAACAAACTTGGCTTTAGTTTTGGAACGCAAGCTAAAATCATTCAGACTGCTACTCAAACATTGGGGATGAATGTAGGAGAAGCTAATGACCTTCTTATTGATTTGGCTTCAACAGCAAGAACTTTGGGAGTCGACATAGACACACTAGGTGGACAATTTGCGGCTAACAAAGACTTTATTGTTCGCTTTGGTGAAGACGGGCAAGAAGTATTTGAAGAGATGGCAGTTGCTGCAAAGGCACTCGGCACAGAGTTGGGAACCTTAATCGAGGTTACAGAAAAGTTTAAAACATTCGATTCGGCTGCTCAGTCAGTTGGTCGCTTAAATGCTATCTTGGGTGGTCCATTCTTAAATTCCATTGATATGTTGAATGCCTCATATGAAGATCCAATTGAAGGTATTAAGCTGCTTCGTGAAGGATTTGAGCAAGCCGGAGTTGCAGTTGAAGATTTGTCAGGCGCCGAGCTAGAAGCATTCGCATCTGCATTGGGACTTTCAACCTCAAAGACTATTGAGCTTCTAGGCAAATCAAATGAAGAGCTTGAGATTCAAAGAATGAATCAACAAGAGGTAGCCGAAGCAGCCAAGCAAGCACAATCTGCTATGCAACAATTGAGTAATGCCTTTAACCAAATGCTTATAGCTGGCAAGCCTCTTATTGACAATGTCATAATTCCTTTAATCGACGGTATAGGAAGCTTTGCTGGATTTATAGGCAATGCGGCGTCACAGCTAGGGACATTCATAGGAGTTGCAACAGTGGCTGCTGGACTGGCTGCCTTAATCAGCGCGCCTTTTACAGGAGGCGCTTCGCTTATTACTTATGGAGCCATAGTGGGCACCGGTGCGCTAGCAGCGGGAGCTGTGGGAGGCACGGGAGGTCCAGTTACTAGCACAACAGCAACTCCTCGCTTTGAACAAGGCGGTACCATTATGTCGGAACAAGCCATCGTCCACCCAGGCGAAATGTTAATCACTGGTGGCCAAGGATCCGAGGTTATATCAAAGAAAGATTTTAAAGATCTTATTGATGCAATGAAGAACAGCCAGCAAGGCAATCAGCAGATCGCTGTCTATGTTGGACAAGAAAAGATTGATGAGTTAGTAGTCAAAGGACTTAACTCCGAGAAGGCAAGAAGTGCATTCTCACCATACACAAATGCGTAGGAGAAATAAATAAATGCCACAATCACCTTCTTTAAGAACAGACCCATTCTTTACTATCTTTATTAAGCACATACCTACTTCAGAGGTTGTATCTTTCGAAGGATGGGTAACAGAGTTTTCTGATCAGTTTTCTTCTAACTGGAATCAGCAGTCGGTGTACGGACGTATGGATCCGTTGGCTACCTTTGAGAATACTCAAAGAACTATTACACTAGGATTTGATGTCGTATCAGATAACATCAATGATGCTGCTGCTAATCTCGCGAACATAAACTATTTGATCGAGTTTTTATATCCTATGTACCAAAGTAACGAACGTGGAGTGCAAAATACATTAAAAGCCGCTCCATTACTTGGGATGAAATGGACAAACCTTATTAACAACTCATCTCCATCAGGTTACTTATATGGCTATATTAATGGCGGTTTAAACTATGCTCCCGATATTGGCGAGGGTGGCTTCATCATAAAAAGTCAAAATGTATTTAGAGATTTAAGTGCTGGAAGGATTCCAGAAACCACATTGGTTGGCGGCGCCCGGGCCGAGGGAGGGGTGACTAATGTTAATAAAAGACCGACATTGGATGTTGGCGATGGTTCATTTCAACGTCGAACCCCTGGTGGGGAATCAGCTAGCGGCTTGTACACGATTAATGGAAAAGAAAGCACTTTTGTTCCAAAGAAAGTTAGCTTGTCGTTCACTTTCAATGTTCTTCACACACACCTGACCGGTTGGCAAAAAGATCCGGATCCTGCTTTTGGTGGTTTCTTGTCCAGACAGTTCCCAAATGCCGTATATGTTGTTCAAGATCAAAAGACGGTATTGACTTCTGATGGAGAAGTTACAGCGGAAATCGATCAAGAGGCTGCTAATCAAGCACTTGTATTGGGAGGTGAGTAATGCCCAAAAGATACGACAGAAGAAAAGTCTTCTTAAACGACAACGAGTTGTACGAGAAGATCATGGAAGAAAGAAACATTAATTCTATTCGCCACTATGCAACAGCAGAGTTTGATTTCCCGACAATCCAAGAAATGAAAGATCTAACAAGAATCCGTCACGTTTGGAGAACGGGTGATCGTTATTTCAAACTAGCAATTGAATATTATAGCTCTGCTCAATATTGGTGGGTGATTGCTTTATTCAATCAAAGACCAACCGAGGCTGATTTAAAGGTTGGAGATTTGATTTACATTCCATTACCACTTCAAGATATTTTGAGATACTATAGACAGTAGGTTTTATTATGGCTTCAGAACGCGCAATCGATACAAATGTCGAAAAAGAAGTCATGAGACTTCTATACAACTACCGACAAACATATGACTACAGCAGAGCTTTAGCAAAGTTTCAAGAAGATTATGATTTGTATCAACAGGATATACAAGAGAGCACCGCTGCGTTAGGGATTAGAGACGGGTTTGGTGTACAAGAATTTGATCAAGCCTTAGAATTATTGGAAATAACCAAGTTTAATGCTAACAAAACAGTATACAAAAAAATAGGTTTATTCTTGGGAGTTGACCCTGAGTTTTTTGAAGAGTTTAGGATTGATCCAGAAGAACTACCAAGAAACTTTCTTGAAAAGATAAAAGATTTCATTGACGTTGAGGGCAGTAAAGATGTTCTCTATAAAAATAACCAACAGGTTCCAAACGGTAGCTTGTCGTATGGCGGCGGTGGCGCGGCAGGGGACGGTACGAGGTACAGCAGTGAAGCGATCTTTTTCCAGAATTCGATATCTCAATATTTTATAGATTTAGGGATTTATATTAATAAAAGAAGTAATGTTGCTAACGTTGGAAATCTATACATACAATTTTTAAGAGATTATATTTTTGGTCTTCTCCAGCAAATGCTGAATGCTATTCCGGAGTTTCCACCGAATAGTTTTCTTGGTCAAGACCTACAAGACCAAAGAAATAACCTTGTCTCAAAAGCAAAGTCTACTGTATTAGGCAGAGTTGAACAAATCGATGATTATTTAAATGACTCTTTAGTTTTAGAGTCTACTGGTATAGATAAATACCAAGATTCGCTTTACTATTTTTCTATTGAATCTGAAACCAATGATGGTGCTTATCTTAGGGATCTTCTTAAACAAGTTATTAATGATGAACAAGGAGATTTCAACACTGTTTTTAAGCAAGCCGATGATCTTTTAAATGTAATTTACGAAGATAGACTTCGTAAAATAGAGCAGTCCGGATTACAAACCGATGAAGACGTTCTCATCAATAGAGAGTTGCAAGATATACTTGCTTTCTTTGGAGCGGCCACACCCAGACAGATTGATGATACGCCTGAAGGTTCGATTAAAACGCTTTCAGATGCACCAAGATCTATTAGTGAAGCACTCGATGCGCCAAAGCTAACGCCTTTTGATTTCCAATGCTACCTGCTTGAGAACATAGCTAAGATTGTTGAAAAAAGAAAGACTGACGGCCCATATGAATCCGATTATAAAAACATCATTCCGATCAACACTAACGGAGATCCAGGGACAGTTCTTAATAAGATAGAAGTCGGCGGCCCCAATCAGCTAGCTGCTAAAAAAGAGTTCTTAAATATTTGTCCCGAGGTATACGGTTTGCTCACGCCATACTTAAAGATCTCAAGAGTTGAGTATGAAGCAGATGGAAAAATCGCGATTGATCCTGAGACTAATAAAGCGCTAGTCAAAGATCTTAAGATTCCAAACTTCCTAACAGAACAGGATATTCAAAGTATTCTCGATCCTAGCGGCGGCAGAGTTCCAGGCGCCGGCATTAAATCATTCTCATGGTCTCTCGATGGTGTACAACCAGCAGAGGTCGATAACAACATTACGGCTGAACTTGTAATCTACTTCCAGTCTGTAAATGACTTCTTTTCTGGCGCTTCAACGGTAGACGGCGGTTATGCTGCTGGTCGTGGAGAGCCAACATTTTTAGATTTAATCATCAACTCTCCGGGTATTAGAAAAAGAGATGATAAGACAAGTACCAAAAACAAACCAGAAGAGAAGCCCTGTAATGATGATCTGCTTCGCAACAACTTATACAGAAACTACGAAGGAAAAGACTTTAGAGTTAAAATAACTTCTGGTTGGTCTTCCCCGCCTGAAAGCGCCGTCTACGAGTTGGTTAAAGATCCCTCTAAGGCTAAAAGGCTAATCGATGCTTTAGAAGAGTCAAGGATATCTTTGTACTTGCAGATGACGCAGCATCAAATAAACTTTAACCAGAATGGTAGTTTAGAGCTTAGCATTAGCTACAGAGCAAGTCTCGCGGGCTTATTGAGTGGTAGAACAGCAAATATCTTTGATCAAACCCCGGCTGGCCTTGAAGAAGATATAGAGAGCCTTACAAACAAAATAGATTCAATAAATGAAGAAGCTCGCGAAGAAGAAAGAGTTTTATCATCTGCTGAAAAACAAAGAGTATCGAGCCTAACAGAAGAACTAAGGAAACTTCGTAATATCGATCGAAACGTTAAGTACAAAAAGCTACTAAAGCGCTTATTTGAATGCAGAAGTGCGACGGGGCCTAACTCAGTTTCAAACGCAAGAGTATATAATATTTCTTTAAATCCTGCTGAGCTTACTCTAACACCATACAAAGACTTAACTCCGGAACAAAGATCGAAAAGAGTTAAAAGAAGATTATCGGAAGACGTTCAAGTAGAGTCGGTGCAGTCAGTATCGTCTGAGCTTCTGCGAGCGATAAATAATAATAAAGATGCGAGTGGTAAAGATCTAGGCAATGCATACAGCAATATAGCAGTCAAGAAGTTCGATCAACTTGTGAGCGACGATAAGGTTAATATTCCATTTTTCTTCCTCGGAGACTTATTTGACTCTATTCTTGATCAGATAAAAGAAAACTACCCAGAAGAAGTGGATCCAATCACTGGTCTTAACTTTAAGTTCTTTATGTCTGATGTAGAGATGATCGATCCTTTGCAAGCATTTAAGATTGAAAACTTGGAAGAACTAATAAACTGCGGATATAATCTTAAAGATATTAAGACAATCGAAGCCTTCAGTGGCGAACAGCCTCTAAAGTACGCACAGATAAATGGTATCTATAGAACAATGAATATAGGTGATATTCCTATTTCATTAGATGCATTTCAGCTTTGGTTTAAAGAAAATGTTATTAAGGTTGATAGATCTAACTACTTCTTCCTATACTTTGTAAAAGATATCTGTAAAGACCTAATCACGAACGCTTTGTCTTCAAAGTGCTTTGGAAATGAGTTCAACTTCCAGCAGAGATTTGATACTCGTCCTCTAACAGTTACTAAGAATAGTGACGGCTATTCCAGATTCTATCCTGGGAACCAATCAAGATATACCGTAGAGGATGTTGCTTCTGCTACTCTTGGATTATATTCTGACCCTGATCCAACTGAGGTAGAGCTAGGACTTATTCTGTACTCAACTGATTCTAATCCGCGAGGACTTGTGGGAGATTACAACAAAGATTTGGAAAAGGGAATCTACCACCATTTCTTGGGATCATCGTGTGGACTGGTAAAGCAAATAAACTTCCAAAGAGAAGATCAGCCTTACTTGAGAGAATCCAGAATCCAAAAGCAAGGTGCTCTTGGTGCTGAACAGTTAAGAGAACTATATTCTGCAAATATTGAGTTGGTAGGAAATGTCTTATATAAGAACGGTATGTACATTTATATTAATCCAACATTGCTTGGAGCATCTAGACAAGCTCTTGACTATCTCGGTTTGCATGGGTACTATTTAGTAACAAAGGTTCAATCAAAGGTGACTCCTAATACATTCGATGTTTCTATTCGCGCCCTTCATGAAGGAGTGGAGTTTAGAGATCAGATACTTCAGCCAACATCTGTTGTTGTTAACGAACCTGATCGTCCAGAAAGTCCACCGCCTCAGCTTAGAAAGAAGGTCGATACAGTACGAGAGGCGTTTGAAGCCGGCGCCGCCGTTACCGAGAGAATTGGTACGCTGGACGCCCTATAAAAATGACTACTTTCGATTACACACAGTTTGACTTACAGAACCCATCCGGCAATAACGGCCTATCTTCTTTTGCACTTTACTTTCAAAGGCTAATGTATAGAGAAGCCATCTATCCAACAAATTTGAAGGCTCCTTTAGATACTTGGTACGACAAGCAGTATTATGGCCGCATCGATAGAAAACAGAACACTATTATTCCGGATATCGATGATCTAGCGCCACTACAAACTGTGGGAAGACAAAATCTATTTGCCTTAAACTTTGTTGTCGCAGCATTTGAAGACTTCGCAGCGCATATGAGAAATGCAACAATACTTGGAGTATTGAGAACTCAGAACGCAAATGATAAGATTTATGATCTCAAAGCTTATCAAGCTTACGATGATCCGAATAGAGTGTATGCTAGCTATGCACAGCAGTTATACACCTCTTATGTAAATGGCTTAAGTGCAGATGAGAAAAATAGCATTACAGACTTTCAAGTATTCTTGAAATCATGGTTTGGATATCTACAAACCGTAGCGGCATTTATTCCTGTAACTGAAACAAACTATTTGCTAACAGGAGTTGGTAACTCCTTTAACTCTGGCTTGTCGATCGCTATTGATATGGGACCACCAGAGAATGATGAATACAAATATGATAACTGGATCAACGATCCTAACTTTGACTTTTATGTTAAAGCAGCAAAGAAGTATGGACTTATTGTAAATAAAAACATTCCTTGGGTCTTGACAGCAGATTTATTCTCGGATGCTTGTTTGGAATATATAACAAGTTATATCGATGGAGATACAGGACAAATAATAACAGAAGATAATTTCTTCGATGTATATTATGAAAGAACTTACTTATCTGATATTGATAGTATCAAACAACTTACCATCAATGCTTACAAAGCATTTGTACAAAATAATCCTTTGTATGAAGAAAGAGAATATCTACCTGACTGCGATAAGTACCGTGTGGTGAATAGAATGAGAGAACAACTTCCAACAAATGTTGACGTGTTTATCACAGATAAGTTGTTAATCGATCTTTATCTATCTCTCAGATCAAAAGAAGCAAAGGATCCAGTTCAAGTGACCAAGAAGTTGAAACAAGAACTAGCAAACATTTACACGATTCGTCCAGATAAGTCTCTCACAGGCTTGCAAAACGCTGCCGAATACATTAATCTTATATACCGCGACTACATTTACGAGTTCGATTACCTTTTCTTGAACACCGACGTTCTAAATAACCTTGACAACCAAGTTCGCTCTGGTAATATTACCACAGTGGGCTCTATCACACAGCAGCTCTACTAAGGAGGCAACTTGCTTTTTCAGGTTCTCGACGCCAAGAGCGATTGCATTGGTTATTTCGCTAAAAATCAGATAAACTCAACAACGGATCTTCCGACAGAAGGTGGCACTTGGGAATATTCCGGTCATTTGGGTGATGGTGATTATGAAATAGCACGCATCTACGCCAACGGAGCGACGATTACAGACGTTTGTCCGGAGCATATGAAGACTGACTGGGAGGAAATCAAAAAGACGCTTAGATCGTGTCTCAAAGCCTTCAATACTGCCGACCTTTCTTTGAACGATAACTGCTTCTATGACGTGTTGCCCGAGTATTTTCTGTATCAGTATCTTGATGCGAAAAATGAAGTCACAAAGCACGTTTTGGAGAACTTTGAGCGACCTGAAAACTACAATCATATGTTCAATCTTGTGCGTATGATCGAAGATATTAGTTCTCGCACCCTAAACATTGATATTGAGCCGATCAAGCATCTTTTGTCTTCGGTAAAAGGTCAAAACTTTCATCGCACGCTTCGCTCAACGCGTTGGGTGTGTGATTATAACCCGTGGGGCACTGTAACTGGTCGGCTTTCAGCAAATCCAAAGTCTTTTCCGATTTTAACAATGGGCAAAGAGTTTCGTTCTTGTGTGAAGCCAACAAATGATTGGTTGTTTGAGTTGGATTTCAATGCTGCTGAACTTCGTGTTCTTCTCGCACTATCAGGTGAAGAGCAACCAAAGAATGATATCCACGATTGGAACGTTGAGACAGTATACAACAATCAAATAACTCGTGAAGACGCAAAAACAAAGACATTTGCTTGGTTGTATTCTTCTAACAAAAACAATGAGTTAGAGCAACTTTATAACAAGGATTTTGTGCGAAATAAGTTCTGGGATGGCTACAAAATCAAGACTGATTATGGTAGAATAATGGAAAATGTGGATGAGCATCACGCTCTAAACTATATCGTTCAAAGCACAACGATTGATATGGTCCACGAACAAGCATATAAGATTTTCAAGCTTTTAGAGGGGAAAAAGAGCAATATCGCATTTCTTATTCACGATGCTGTTTACATTGACTTAGCAGAAGAAGATAAATACGAAATAACAAAACTGCTTGACACCTTCAAGCAGACGCGATATGGTTTGTTCAAGGTAAATGTCTCTGCCGGAAGAGACCTTGGGGAGATGAAGAAACTAAAACTATGAAAATACCTTACAACAAGTTGGTAAGAGACCGCATACCAGAGATCCTTGATGCGGAAGGCAAAGAGTATTCTATTGTTCAGTGCGAAAAAGAGGATATTCTTTCCTACGCTAAAAAGAAGCTTTTAGAGGAAGCAATGGAGTTTGTTGAAAACCCTTGCGCAGAAGAAGCAGCAGACATTATAGAGATTTTAAAGTTTATATGCTCTCGTATGGGTTTCTATGAGATACAGATAGAAGCAGCTGGGATTTCAAAGTATGCTCGTAAGGGCGGCTTTCAAAAGAACTACATTTTGGAGTGGGTAAAAGAATGATTGTTGTTGGCTTAGGAAAAGCAGGCTGTAATATTGCGAAGGCTTTTTCAAAGTTCCCGCAATATGAAATCTTTGCTATTGATACAAATGACAATGCCGGGATTATGATTGAGGAGTGCTCTTCTCACGAAGAATATGACGCAAAGTTTCCTGATTTAGAACTGGACATTCAAAACGAAGAAGTTTTGGTTGTTATTGCTGGCGCAGGAAAAATCTCTGGTGGCTCTTTGCGTTTGTTGGAGCAACTTCAAAACAATAAGATTACAGTTCTTTACATTGAAGGCGATCTAACGATTATGTCCGAGGTTCAGAAAAAACAAGAGAAGATTGTTTCTTCTGTTCTTCAAGAATATGCTCGTTCAGGAGTATTGGAGCGCATCATTATGGCTAATAACGCACACATTGAGCGCAGCATTGGTGATATGTCCATTATCGGTTATTACGATACTCTAAACCAAGCGATTGTTAACATAGTTCATATGATTAATGTCTTTAAGCATTCAGAACCCGTAATCGGTAATTTTATTACACCAGCAGAAATCTCACGTATCTGCACGATAGGAGCGGTAGATATCGAGCCAGAGGATGAACGCCGACACAAAGAAAAATGGTTTTACCCCTTGACACACACCAAGGACGTAGTGTACTATTACGGTATTGGTGAGAATGATCTGAAGAACGACGGTACACTCTTCAGAAAGATTAACAACTTTGTTAAATCTCGCCTTGACACGGGGACGAATGTATCGTATGGTGTGTTCAGAACGAGTTACGAACAGAAATATTGTTATTGCGTTCGGTACTCTTCTATGGTACAGTATGTTGACGAACTTTTAGACGATCAGAAGATTAGCTGATCGTACTCTAACCCAAGAAAGGAAATAAAAAATGGGTATCAATCTAGACAAAATGCGAGAGAAGCTCGCAGCCTTGCGAGGTGAGGGTAAGAGTGGAGACTCCGTTTTCTGGCGTCCCGAGGATGGTGAGCAGGATATTCGTATCGTGCCTACTGCCGATGGCGACCCCTTCAAGGAGATGTGGTTCCATTACAATGTTGATAAGGGCGGCTTCCTTTGTCCAAAGCGTAACTTTGGCGATAACTGCCCCGTATGTGATTTTGCTTCTCAGCTATGGCGTGAGGGCGTAGATAACAACGACGATCATTCAAAGAAGACTGCAAAGTCTCTCTTCGTTCGTCAGCGTTTCTTCTCTCCGGTTATGGTGCGTGGTCAGGAGGATGCAGGAATTCGCGTCTGGGGTTACGGAAAGACCGCATACGAGAATCTTCTTTCTCTTGTGCTCAACCCTGAGTATGGAGATATTACCGATACAGAGTCAGGCACTGACCTTACTCTTACTTACGGTAAGCCCCCCGGAGCGTCGTTCCCGCAAACAAAGTTGGTCCCGCGACGGCGTTCCTCCGCTCTCTGTGAAGATCTAACTCCAGATAAGTGCGCAGAGCTTCTTGACAGCATCCCCGATTTCGGTGGGCTGTTTGAGCGTAAGACGACTGCTGATGTTCAGACAATGCTTGATAACTTTGTTAACTCGCAGGTTGATGATCCAGAGTCGGTTTCTAGCGAGACCACGAAGTATGGCAACAGTAACAACGATAGCGAGGTCAACGCTGTCGATGCCGCCTTCGCAGAGCTTGGCGCTCTTTAATTATCCCCTCCGCAGGGAGGCCCGGGGTTACAGGGGTCTCATATTTTAGAAAGGAAGAGTTATGACTACAACAACGAACCGTCTTGAGCAACTAATCACGCTTCTTGAGCAGACTCGCGATGACCACGAGAAGTTCTTTACCGGTGGCAACAACGCTGCTGGAACTCGTGTTCGCAAGGCTATGCAAGAGGTAAAGGTTCTTGCTCAGGAGCTTCGCGTTGAGGTGCAAGACACCAAGAACGCTAGGTAAACTCTACCAACCGCAGGGAGGCACGGGTCACAGGTGCCTCAAAATATCACTACAATAAGGGAGTTTAAAATGAGTGATTTTGTAAATCGGCTACGAGAGCTAAATGTTGACACAAATACGTTTGTAACCCTCAGTTACACCGAGGGCAACGATGTATGGCATATTAACGAGGATCATGTTTCTGATTCGGTTCACGAGACTGCGACTGCAGGGTTGCTCGCAAGTTTGCTTGCTTCTGGCATTCCTGTGTATGGTGGCTGGGGCACTCCAAGCGTTGGCGACGATATTCTTAATAATCTACGCGACAATGGAGAGCTTGATGATTACGATCGCGGAGAGGAGTATTTTGAGGAGTACATTACCGAGCGTCTTGTAGAGACCATTTACGATGGAGAGTATTCTCTTGATTACTCAACCGAGCAGTATGATTACAAGCGTGGTCGCTGTGATATCTCTACTGAGGTTCAGGTTCGTATTAGCGACATTTTCAACGCTGATGCTGCCACCACTGGTCGTCTTCAGTATTTTGATGCCGACAACTTTGTTTCCGGATTTAAGGTTTCTGTTGAAACCCCTAACGGAACCCTAACACTAAACTAGAAAGGAAAGATATGTTTAAGCGTGTAAATATTGTTACTTTTGTAACATTTTTGGCTTGCCTTTTCGCTATCAGCACGGTAGTATTAAATGGCTGTCCAAGTGCAGAAACCGACGATGATGACTCATCTGTAACTGATGACGATGATTCATCCGTCACCGACGACGACGATGTTGTCGATGATGATGATTCGGCTGCTGACGACGACGACAGCGGGGAGTAAGCGTTATGATTCTGGTCGCTGTAGTGATAATGGTATTTATAATCTGGTATATGTCTGAGCTACAGCGCCAGATAAACGAAGTTGAAGATCTTGTAAGAATGCTTCACGCTGACTTCGCAGAAGTAGTATACAAACAATATGGAGAGAAGAATAATGGCGAAGAGTAAATCAAAAGCAGGCAAGATTTCTATTGATGGTCTGCGAAGTCTAATCAACAAGACTTCGGGAGTGGAGTGTGCCCACAATCTAAATGAAGCAAACCCAACCGAGGTAAAGGAGTGGATTCCAACTGGCTCACGCTGGCTTGATTCTATCATTTGCCGAGGACAACTGGCTGGTATTCCAGTTGGCAAGTTTACAGAGATTGCTGGTCTTGAAGCAACAGGAAAGTCTTTTATGGCTGCGCAGATTGCTGCGAACGCACAAAAGATGGGAATGAATGTTGTTTATATGGACTCGGAGTCTGCTATTGACCCGGGCTTTTTGGAGCGCACGGGATGCGATTTAGAAAGCCTTATTTATGTTCAGGCACAGAGCGTAGAGCACGTTCTTGAAACTGTTGAGACAGTTCTGGATTCAGGAGCAGAGCGAACTTTATTCATTTGGGATTCACTTGCTCTAACTCCGACTGTTTCAGATGTAGAGGGAGATTTCAATCCGAACTCTACAATGGCTGTCAAGGCTCGTGTTCTATCAAAGGGAATGTCAAAGCTGACGGTTCCAATCGCAAACACACAGTCTGCGTTCTTGGTTTTGAATCAGTTGAAGACAAATATCCCACAGGGTCCAAATGCGCGCATTGTTGCTATGACGACGCCTTACATCACTCCGGGTGGTAAGTCAATGCATTACGTTTATTCTTTGCGCATTTGGCTAACAGGAAGAAAGGCTAAGGCTGCCTTTATTGTAGATGATAGTGGCTTCCGTATCGGTTCAGAAGTAAAAGTTAAGTTGGAGAAGTCACGATTTGGAACTGCTGGTAGAAACTGTGCTTTCAAGATCCTTTGGGGTGCAGAAGACATCGGTGTGCAGGATAGAGAAAGTTGGTTGGAGGCTATCAAGGTCTCTGATAATCTAAAACAAGCAGGAGCTTGGTATTCGTTGATTTATCCAGACGGCACAGAAGAGAAGTTCCAGTCAGCCCATTGGTTAGATAAGTTAGAGGACGATAAATTTAGAAATCGAGTATTTGAGATTATGGATGAGGAGATTATCAAGAAGTTTGATAATCG
>Ga0208019_1000922_pt1 | contig 16028 bp, 9 predicted proteins | sample CB_VirMetaG_5_FD_184540 | JGI IMG/M metagenome (GOLD analysis project Ga0208019, IMG submission 184540) | Freshwater to marine saline gradient viral communities from Chesapeake Bay - CB_1508_1D Viral MetaG (SPAdes) (version 4) | ecosystem: Environmental > Aquatic > Marine > Coastal | place: USA...
ACTACCCATCTACCATAACAACAGTGCTGAACACTGATGCGCTTACGACAAAGGTATTCAAGACCATCGACCTTGAAGCGCAGGATCCGTGGAAGGCGACCGTATACAGTGACATTCAGAACGCAAGGGATATTGAGGTAGGATGGTTCAAGAAGAAAGAGGGGGACTGGTTTGCATTCATACGTGGACTCAGCACCAATGACAACTTCAATATGCGCTCAGCGAAAGGAGTTGGTATACCTACATCTGTATCAGGCCCATTGAACGCAACCGTTATAGACTTTGGTTTCAGAGTTACCACGCCAATACAGTCTGGAGACACGGTGTACGCAACATCAAGCCCATCGACAGTAGCGCCATATTTAGTTGGTAGTATAACGTCAATCACATTCCCAACAGCTACAACGACACAGATAACTGTAGACGCAACAGGTAACTCACAGCCGCTCGTAACTGACTTCGTATTCTACGTCCGTAACCAAGTTGCAGAGAGTCAGGGTCTGTTAGGACACTACTGTGTGATGACGCTTGAGAACAACCTTACCACCGCAACAGAGATGATGGCGGTAAAGGTTGACCTGATGAAGAGTTATCCTTAGAAATCAGTATCTTTGGGGTCATGACTGAAGTGGCCGAAATAGTCCATAAAGAAGAGGATGTTCTAAAATATGTACATCAGAATCGAGGCATACTATGGGAGAAGATAGCAGCGTTCAAAGAACAGCTGCTAACGGTTAATGGAGCGATAAAGCATGGTGACAGAGAGATGGAGGAGAACTTCCCGTTAAAGCACCATATAGAAGATGGTCTATATACAAGGGAGGTGTTCATGCCAAAGGGGTCTCTTGTCATTAGCTTCATACATAAACAGAATCACCCGTCATTCTTTTTGAGCGGAGAGATGTCAATACTAAAAGACACTGGAGAGGTTGAGAGAATAAAGGCTCCCATGAAGGTTATGACAGAGATAGGCACGCAGAGGGTAGCCTATATGCATGAAGACTGCGTGTGGGTATGTGTGTACAAGACGGACAAGGAGACCGTGGAGGAGGCGGAGAAAGATATATACACGGAAGACTACAACGAGCTTCCAGAGTACGTAATACTAAACAAGAGACTACTATGTCAGGAATAACAGTATCAATAGTTGGCGCTGCTGTCGGAGCAGCTGTCGCAATCGGCACAGCATCTGCGTCTGGAGCGGCATCAGCAAAAGCCAAGAAGGCTGCAAGGGAAGCTGAGAAGGTCGCCAAGAAGAAGGTTGAAGAAGCTAAAAAAGAATATCAACGAATGCCAATGCAGGAGGTATCACTTGACTTACAAGGGTACAAGGCTGAGCAGGAGGCAGCACAAGTGACAGCAAAGATGGCTATAGATGCTGAAAGAGAGTCGTCTAGACCCACGTTTGGTAGGGTACAGATGGTTGATATAGAACAACAACGACAAGCTCGTCTTGACAAAGCCACTGACCTGCAAAAGCTTGAGATTCTTAAAGCTCAAGAGCGTCAAGAGGCATCAGATAAGCTTGCGAACCTGAGCCTTGCTGAGGCTGAGGGAGCGCAGGTTGCAGCAGCAGAATCTGAAAGGATGTCTGAGGCATATAAGCAGCAGGCAATACAGGGAGGAATGCAGGCAATACAGGGAGTTGCAAATGTGGCTGGAGCAGCCCTTGCTCCTAAGATGCAGGCGTCAGAAGCTTATGATAGGTCTATAGCTGGTGCTGGAGAAGCTAACATAAGGGACTTTTTGCGAAAAGACCCAGAGGCAATGCGGACATATGGAAGCAGAATAAACACCGCTACAGGAGAAGAGTTGAAGCAGATTTTCATAGATGTCGTTCCCTACAAGTCGTGGTCTGATGAGAAGCTTCAGTATAGGTTGTTTAGGGACATGTACGAAGCGAGATACCCAAAAACACCACCTGCTGGTGTATGCGCTGGCGGCAGCTGCGGTGGTTCTTTATCTGGCGCTACTGGTGGTTCATTTAGTCAGGGAGGGTATACATTTAACTTAGAGTAATAATGGCTAATACGTATTACAAGTATAAAGAGCGAGGCGGCATCGTAGACTATGCCGCGATATCAAAGGACTTCTCTACAGGGATATCTGGTATAATAGGGGATATTGAGCAGGGCGCTGACGAGCTTACGGAAGACATTCTCAAGGCTCAAGAGGGGGTAAAGGCTGATGTTGAAAAGGAGATAAAAGCGAAGGAGGCAGAGAAGGCAAGAGCGAGGGCAGAGGCTGCGGCTAGAGCGGCTAGGGTTGCTGCTGCGTCAGAGACCGATTTCAATCCTGAAATGAGCAAGGAGAAAGAGGCAAATGACAAGTTCATACAAGCGGCTATACAGGCTCAAAATAAAGGCCTTCAATTTAAAAGGCAGTACGACAATGGTGAGATAAACGAATATGAGTATGCGTCAAAAATGGACGCCCTTAAAAACACATTCGCCATAATGAAGCAGGCTTCAGTTGCTGTAAGAGATATGGCAGACAGGACATATAAGGGTCTTGAAGATGGAACTGTAGCCCCTGCACAGCAGCTTGCTTTGAAGGAAGTACTGTCATACAATTTCACAGACCCTAATATCAGGTTTGAGATAGGTGACGATGGGTACGGTTTCGTGTACAGGGTTGACAAAGAAGGAAATGTCGTGGAGAACACAAGGAGACCAGTTGACTTTATAAAGAACCTTGCCATACAGGATTTCAAGTCTTACGATGTAAATAAGGAGACGGGTGAGCTTGTTGACCTAATAGGAAAAACAATTGAAGAATATAGAGGTCAGGGTATGACCAACGAAGACCTGCTAAAAAGGCAAGGCATAATGCCATCTATATATGGAGGGCCTGACATTACACCAATGAACCTTATAGATGATTATGTAGAAGGGATTGACGACAATCAGCTTGCAAGTGTAATGACGAATGTACTTGGGTCAAAATACAAGCCTACATTCAATCCTGAAGAGCAGGTAAAGGTTGATGATGAAGGAAACTTCTACGTTGACGAGATGAAGATACTTTACACTGATTCCGACCCAGCACTTGGATTAAACAACAGAGTTGCACGGCTTACCGAAAGTCAGAGAAGTAAGGCTCGTGAATATGTAAAGTCGCTGATACTTACTCAGTTCAACGTGAAGAAAGAGCCTACGACAAAAACAAGCGCAACTGAAAGAAAGGCGGCTCAAGAAAGGGTTGCCAGTGTAGAACAAGCAATTGCGGACGTCAATAATCTGCGTAAGATATTTGAGGCGAAAACACCTGAAGATGTGAGTCAGGTTCTTGCAACATATAGCGACCAGTTGATGGATCTAATACCTAAAACAGAGCGTACAGGAAGTGAGTTTATTAGAGCAGAGGCTGTTGGGACTGGAGACAACAGAGCTATAAATGTGGTGTTCAGAGACAAGTACGGCACAATAAAAAGCAGATCAGCGGGTGTAGAGATACCTGACAATTTCCAAGACTTTGTTGATTCAGGTGGTGTTTTAATAACAGGAAATAACAACTTACGAACTCTTCGTAAAGAGGCAATGTCTGAGATATCAGACCCATCGTCACTCGTTAGGGGAGATGCTGGAGGTATTTACGAGATAGAGGTTCTTGAAGAGCCGCTTCCTGCGGTTGAGACTGACCTAACATTGTCTGACGCAATGGATACTGTTGTATCGGAGCTTGATTGGAATTCCTACTTAAACATGAGCACTGCGTATTCAGACATGAGTACAGCAGCGGCTGACATGTTCAAAGAGATGGACTTTGAAGATTACAACATCACAAGGAATGGGGATATTTTGACGATATCTATTCCAGAGTATGGGTCTTCGGATTTCAATATGAACAAGTCGGCTCATGGAGATGAGCATGTAAATAGACGTGGGGCATTCAAGAAGTACATGGAGAACATATACATCGCGCTGACAACAGGCAAGAAGATTGGTGGAGGTGGAAAGCCTGAGACTCCTAAGCCTTCCGACCCACAAGTCAATACTTTAAACGCAACAAATAGAAATAAAAAATAATGGACGAACAGTACATTAAAGATTTGTATTCTCAACTTGGTTCTGAGGATGTTTTTGGTAAGTATGAAGATTTTGTGACCTTAATTACTACGGACGATTCTTACATAGAAGACGTTTATAATAACTTCGGAGAAGAAACTCTTGGCAAGTTTGAAGATTTTAAAGGCCTTGTAAAGAAACAAGAAGAACTCACTCCTGAGATGATGGAGACAGGACAGCGTAACGCTGCGCCTGCATACGCCATGACAGAGGAGAAGTACGCGGCTGAAAAAAAAAGGGCTGGCGAATCCCCTTTACAAGATGGTGTATCTGTAGGTGTTGAGGCTGAGATACCGCCAACCCCGACAATTGATTTTACTGCGTATGAACAGGAAATTGAAGTTTCTGGAACGGATACCCGTAAATATGGATATGTAAACCCATTAGACCAGCTTGGAACGTATGCCACTCAAGAAGATGTAAATCTTGCTGAGGAACAGTACAAAGCAGACCAAGAGTTCACAGCAAAAAAGATTGAAGCTGAAGAGACGACCCTTGCTGAACTACGTAAAAAAGAAGAGAAGCAGGCCGAAGAAGAACGTTCGATTGCTGAGAAAGCAAACTACGAGCTAAACCTTGACGAGGGCTTCTTAAAAGACCTTCAGGTGGCATCGGTTGATATGATGGGTAAAAAAGAGGAAGAGGTTGTTCCAATGATGAACGACATCTACTCAAAGTATGGCTTCTCATTCAGAAAGACAGGCATTGATAACGAGATGCAGGTCATAGCTGATAACGGAGAAAAGATGTTCATAGAACTAAAGCCAATACTCAAATCAGACCAAATTGACAGCTCAAGAAGACTGCAAAAATTCTTGAAGGACAATGCTATTCCTGTCACAAAAGAGATTGCTGAGGTAGAAAAGAATGAGGTTAAAAACGCTGCAAGAGCGCTCAATCTAAGAAAGGTAGGAAGACTGAATGATGACGGGACGGAGTCAACTGTTCTTATGGCATCTGGAGAGGTAGATGGAAAATACGTAGCATACCCAACGCTATTCCCTAAAGACCCAGAGAACTATACATCAGCTGCAAGTTCTTGGATGGAGCTTGACGGCATGGATGCCATAAGGGAGGCGAAGAATAGAAACGAGTTGTTCTACTTTGATACGGAAGAGGAGGCTCAGAAGTTTGCAGAAGGGTCTTGGAAGGATTTTTCAAATGCAGATGCCGAGGCTGACCTTTTCTTTGAGAAGAAGGGCCTTAACTATATGTCATACAAGAATAACTATGATCGGTTCGAGTATGCGCTTGACAGGTCTGAGTTCCTGAAAGAAGCTCCAAGATTTGAAGATGAGCTTACGGAAGACGAGGCAAAGAAATACGGAGACCTGTATGTAAACGGAACGCTCAGAAGCGATGCGGGCAAGATACAGGAAGACCTTGAAAAAGAGGCGGACAGCCTAAGAGATTTCGTTAACGATAAAGACTACCTCGTTGCAAGGTATGAGTTTGACTCGTATATGCAAGAGAAGTACGAGAAGAAGGCTCAAATCGCTGTCAACACGAATAATATATCAAAGGCTCAGATTGAAAAGGTCAATGATATGTCAGTTGAGTTCTTCGGTGTGCCACTAAATGAATTGAGCAAATATCAGCCAAAGACGAATGAGGAGGTAGATAAGATAAACTCAATAGTAGAAGCGTACAATGAAGCCATGACAACGAGGCAGATGGCTGCCAATCAGTACGATGTAGCCAATACCTATCTCAATGAGAAGTTTGAGAAGTCTATACGTGGCAAATGGCTTGAGAATGGAGCGGCATTCAATGATGCCGTAAAGAAGGCTTGGTATAATGGGCGTGCAGCAGACGCCATAATGATGGAGTCGTTAGGGTTCACTGATATAACTCAATCAGGCATGTCTTGGAATGACGTGTCTCCAGAAGAGGTTGCTCAGAAGATAATTGATGCGTTAAGCGAAACAGAGACAGGGAAGAACTCCATTGTGGCTCAGAGATTTCACTCATCAAAAAACTTCAAGGATATATGGGATACATTCAAGGATGATCCAGCTGAGCTTGCACTTACAATGGCCGCTGAAAGTATGGCTCAGTTATTACCTATGGCCCTTAAAATTGTACCGACAACAACTGCTATAGGTATGGGTGTTGGCGGAGGTATCGGTGCTACAGGATTTATGGCTGGCCCGACTGGTGTAGTTACAACTACAGGAGGAGTCCTCGCTGGAGGGTCTCAAGGGTTTAGAACGGGCATGTCTGCGGTATCGTTTGCAATGGAGTATACCAATGCAGTGCTTGATGCCGTAAGAAACTCAGACAAGGGCTATGATATCATGAACGTAGATGATCTTGCAACCGCATTGCAGGATGAGGATATATGGAGAGAGGGTCGTGAGATAGGTTTGAAGAGAGGTATACCTATAGCAGTAGTTGACTACATGACATCTGGACTTGCTGGTAGATTCCTAAAAGTTGGTAGTGTCGCGTCACGGACAACAAAGGTAGCTGCTGGTGTTGGTGAACGATTTATTTATGACCCAGCCGCAGAGGCTTTAGGCGAGTTTACGGCTCAGGTTGTTGCTGGTCAAGATATAAGCCTACAGGAAATAACTGCTGAAGCACTCGGTGGGCTTGGAAGCAAAGCCCCGATGGCTGGCATTAACATGTACATGGACGCAAGGAACAAGACAAATGTTGGCATAGCCAATGACCTTGCCGACATAAACTTCATGGCAAACGAGTCTTCGTCTGACGGTGCAATAACCAAGTGGGCGAACAATATGGAGCGACTTGGTCATATAACAGCAGAACAGAACCAAAGAATACAGGAGAATGTTGCCATAAGAAGAGAGGCAAGAGACCTGCTAAACGTAGGTAGCGGAAAGGTTCCTATGCCATTCACGGCAAGCAACAAGGTTCAGGCAAGGACAATGGAACTTCTTGCGGCAAGGGATGAACTTACGTCAACGCAGAACAGACGAGCTGTGTTTGGAAGTAAGGTTGCTGAGATAAATGCTGAGCTACAGGAGCTTGTTACCAACAAAAAGCTTAGACCAAGAGAAAAGCAGACCGTATTGGCTGGAACAGGCGTAACTGAGGCGTCAAGACAGGCTACAGGAACAGATATCAGAGAGGGTATCAAGACATACAACATCAACGACAAGGCGTACACGAGAGAGGATTTCTTGAGTAGAATTGCTGACATGAGCGAAAAGCAGCTTAAGAAGGCAAATGTTGCTGTAAAGAATGATGATAGTGTCCTTGACATACTGAGAAAGAAAGGTAAAGAGATTGCTCAAAAGGTTGAGGAGACAAGCGTTCTACGACCCAAGGGAGATGACGAGGGTGTTGACCTTACCGCCCCAACATACGAAGCGCCTACACAGGTAACGTCACCTACGGCTGAGGAGTTTGCCACTGTGAACCGTAATGACGGCAAGGGTACTGTTACACTCACTGAGGATGAGTACAACGCTGAGATGGAGAAGTTTGCTCCTGCTGAGGAGGCTGTAAGTAATGAAATAAATGCAGATTTAAAAGAGAAAGAATCTGTCGGAGAAACCGTTCCTGCCGAAACAAAAGAGGCTGCGCCTGTTGAATCAAAAGAATATGCACAGCAAAAAGCTGATATAGAAAGAAGAAGGCAAGAGGAATTAGATAAAAATAAATCTTCTTTAAAAAATAAATTTTTAATAGATTGGTTAAATGATCCCCTAAGAGCAGAAGGAAGAAGGTCAGATGGGGTAGGTAATGTTAGTATTAATCCAAGAAAGCCTTCAATAGAATGGAGTTCTGACCAAGAGGAGATTAAATTAGAAACTAAAGAAGAAAGACAACTTTGGATACAATGGAAAGAAGCTTTAAATAATAAGGATAATAAATTAAAAAGAAAACTTGAGCAAGAAATCGGAGAATTAGTTGCAAAAAGACTATTAGAAGGAGAAATCAACGCTAAATATGATGCAGAACTAGCTGCTTTAGAAACTGAACTAAAAAAACAAAGAGATGCCATTCAAGAGCAAGGCCCAGAGGGCATGGATGTACAAGAACCTACCAGAGACAGCGAAGCGGTGGGAGAAGGAGACGTTCGGGAAACTACCGAAGAGGTTGACACCGAAGAACAAAAAGCAAAAATAAAGCAGGAGGCTGACGACCTTGCCGATGCACTCGGACTTGACGATGATGTGAAGTTTCAGCTTGAAACCGACATGACCGACAAGCAACGCAAGGAGACGCTTGAGAAAGAGGCTGAAGACCTGATGAATGAGGTACAGCCTGAGAATGTCGAGACGGTTGAAAGCGTAGAGGCTGCTGAACCAATACCAGTAAAACTCGATGAAGGGGCAGAACCCGTAAAAAGAACTGGCATAAAGAGGTTCAGACTGAAGGATATAGTTGGTAAAAAGCTCAACCTTCTAATGGCAGATAAGCTGAAGATAGAGCTAATGGATCCGTCCAAGCCATACGACCAAGAAACAAACCCATACGTAAAGATGGGCGGAAACTTCTTCCCATTGATGGAGAAGATATTCGGTAAGGCTGCATGGGCATCAATAGACAAGACCGCAGCCAATAAAATCATAATTGGCGCAATGAATGGTGACCTGTCGGTTGTCTACAATATGGGAGACGGTGGTGTTGACTCAAACATCGCCATGGCCGAAGCCTTGGACAATGCCATACCTGAAAACAGAAAAGATGAGATATTCCAGCTAATCAAGAAAAGGGTTTTAGGTTTTGATGAGCAAAAAATAAAAAGGGCACACAAGCATTTTAAAAACGCCAAAACACTAATGGAGGCGTTTGAAAGCCTTGCAAATACAGAGTCCATTCAAAAGGATGGTACTATGAAAAAAGAAGGCGTTGATGTTAGAGCTGCCGTAACAAGGCTGATAATACCAACAGGAACTAAGGGTAGCAGGATTGATCTGCACGTTAAGCTTAAAGAGTTAGGCGTAACGATTGAAAAGCTGAGAGAGGAAAATGCCGAGCAGTTTGCAAAAGAACTACCAGATGGCGCTCTCACAATGGTGGTTGAGGTTCAAGATGAGAATGGCGTACCCGTTAGAGAAAGAAAGCTTGCAATCGACAAGGAGCTTGCTGATGGAAAGATAACGGACAAAGAGTATGAGGCTAAATACAATGCCATCATAGACTCGGCAAGGATGTCTGTAGAACAACAGCAACAAGAGGGTATTCCTTCACACAGAAACTATCCAGTTTATATCAGAGGAAGGGCAGTTGGCATAATGGAGGAAACAGCGTCATTCTTCAATGTCATTCCAGAATACAGACAGAAAATCAACGAAAGAGTATCTGGTATCGATAAGAAAAAGACTGGAGAAGTAAAAGAGGGCGTTACAAAAGTCGAAGAGAGTATTTACAATCAGATCAAGGAAGCCAAAAAAGATAGCACGTCAGTAGATTCTAAGAAAGAGATTATTAAGGAGCTATTAAAAGGAAACGTAAAAAAACTCAAAAACGGTGAGGTAAAATCTCAAACAATTTCTCTTCTAAAGAGTGCGCTAAATATAAATAAAAAAGCTGGCATAAAAGAAATTCTTACAAAAGCTGAGACCCCTTTTGCCGAAACAACCCAATACAGCGCTGGAGAAATGAGAAGTGCTGCTATGAGTTCTGCAATGGGCACATCAACCACAGCTTATGAGGTGGTTGAGTATCTAAAAGACCAACACGAAAGATTCTTGGGAAGACTGTCAAAGGCATTCCCAACCGTTGATGTGGTACTGTCTCAAAATGAGTTCGATGCTATCATAGCAAACGCTCAGGCAAAGAAGCTCGTAACAGCCAATCAAAAAGTGTATGGTGCTGTATATGAGGGTAGGTTGTATCTTAATCCAAACCTTCCAAACTATAACACACCTATACATGAGTTTGGTCACGTATGGCTTAATGTGGCCAGAGAACTCGGTAAAGATACATACAAGAGGGGTATGGCGCTTATGGATGATAAAAGCCCATACTACCAACAGGTCGTCAATAGTAAGGAGTACGGGAAGATTATTGACAAGATGCGTAAGGATGGCGTGTCTGAGGCTGACATCGAGACGTACATCAAAGAGGAGGCATTGGCTACGGCCATCGGTGATAAGGGAGAGTCATTTGCATCTGCGGCACAGAAGAAGAACTTCAAGAACTGGCTGAACGAGCTGTTTGAGTTCGTAGGCAAGCTAACTGGTATATCTGAGCTTACGCCTGATCAGTTGCAAAACATAACCCTTGATGCGTTTGTTCAGGGCGTTGTTGTTGATCTCATGTCTGAGAATGAGGTGTTTGCTGGCGCTGAGGTAAAATCATTCGGTGAGCAGCTACAGTTGATGACCGTTCCTGAGAACTCTATGACAAAGATAATTGAGTTCGGACGTGCCGAGAACTTCTCTGACGCATCTATCAAAGAGCTTTTGAAGAAACGTGGCTTCAGCGTGGCTGAGATAAATAAGGCAATGGTCGTCAATATCGACATGCAGACGCAGCTTCCGTTAGAGTTCAACAGGGTTAAGGGTGGTGTGACAGAGGCATCTGAGATGTTCAATGACGTAAGGGATAAGCTTAGGACGTTTGCAAAGGGCAAGCGAAAGAAACTTCCCGCAAAGAAGCTTACGGTCGATGAGAAAAGGGCTAAGGCAAATGAGCTTAGACAGCTCAACCCATCCCTATTCGAGATATCCGATGACGAAATACTTAGGAAGTATCCAGAACCAGCACAATACGAGGTCATATCAGCCCCTACAATATCAGAGGTAAGGGCAAAGGCCATAGAACTGCTACAAGAGCATCCAGTGTTCAAGAAACAGAGCGATGCCGTGCAGGGAGCCATATTGGTTGGTTTTGATAAGACCATCGGCACAAAGGCCAACAAGAAAGTTCAGGATGTGATCAACGCCATAAAGAACAAAGCCAAGGCGATGAGGCAAGGCGTAAGAGATATTAAAGACGCACAGTCACAACTGAAATCCGCACTAAAGGATATGCCTATGTCAAACGACATAAGACGTATCATAAAAGCCGTTGGTGACGTGAATCAGGATAATATCTTGGCACAGCTTGAGAGAATAACAGAGCTTGTAGATAATATCAAGTCAAAAGAAGCCGTGTCTGACGCCCAGAAGCGTGCGTTGCAGATGAAGATAGCTGAACTGAAGAAGAACGCAAAAGACCTTGCGACACTCAAGGGTCAGATTCGAAGGTTCATAAATCAGTCGCTTCCAGTATCAGACACGTATACTCAGGGCCAAATGAAGAAGGTCAATGCTATTATCGATAAGATAAACTTTGACAATCAGGTAGAACAGGTTCAAAAGGTGCTTGACATCGTTGAGGGACAGCGTTCAAAGATGAGAAATGCTGTCGTAAAGAGAATGCTTGACAATGCGAAGAAGTACGCAACCAAACAGAGAAAGGGAAAGCTTGTAGCAAAGGCTGGTAGCGTTGAGGCGCAGGGTCAGATGTTCTTTGAGGAGGCAGCCAAAATACTCAAGTACGCATACAACAATGACACCGAGAGCATGTTAAAACTTGCTCAGGAGCTGTCAGACCTTGATGGTATTGATGAGATTGTGCAGAAAGAGATAAACGGAGAGAGTCTAACACAACAAGAGCAGGCACTTCTTGATAGGGTATATGCCTTTGATACGTTCGGAGATATCATGAATATGGATCTTGATGACGTAATGAACCTTGAAAACGCTATAGCTGACGTCAAGAAAGAGTCGTCAATACGATTAAAGAATGCGAGGCTTGAGAGGTCAGCGAGATATGCTAAGCTGTCAAGGGAGTCTAATGCTCAGATTAAGAAAGGGTTTAGGGAACTGTTTACCATAAATGGCATACTTAAGACTGGAAATCAGCTTAATCAAACAGCAGAATCAATAAGAGAAGAGTTTGAAAAGAACGGAACTATTGCTGGACTAAAAAAAATAATAAGTAAATTCTATGACTCGGATGAGGGTCTATTAAAATTTGTAAAAGACGTTGTTTTAAACATGACTTCTCTGTCAATAGTTCTTGACAAGGGTGGTACATTCTTTATGGATAATATAGTGAATCCACTTAAGGACGCAGATGAAAACAGTCTAAAAGGGTATCAACAGCAACTTCAGAAGCTTGACGACCTTGCGAATGCAGTAAAGGGTATTGATGGTGGCCTCAAACAGGTTATGAAGTTGCTAAAAGGAAAAGGCATGTTCGTAGCTGGGATTGAGCAAAGCACAGACGCTGAGATTGAATCCATAAAAGCTATGGTTGACGAAAACCCAACAGATGCCAAGACACTTGCTGAAGCGAAGAAACTTATGACTGAGGTAGTCATAGATAGGATGAAGTATCTTGGGATGAGCAAGTCTGATATAAAGGATCAGATAAAGGCTATAAACGATACCATTGACGCTACGACACTTATAAAAGAGCAGGTTAAGTTCATTGATGAGATATCAAAACTGAAGCAGATAAATGGCATAACACTTAACAAGGGTCAGCTTCTTAGGGTATACGCTCTAAGCAAGAATGACGTTCAGAGAGAGAAGCTAAGAGGGCAGGGATTTACAGATGAGAGAATGGCTGAGATTGAGCAGTTCTTAGGCCCTGAACTTATTGCATTTGCAGACAATGTAGTTGACTACCTGAGCAGTGAATACTACGAGTCTGTTAATGATGTTCACGTAAGGGTTAACGATATCAACTTAGATTTCGTTGAGAACTACTTCCCCACAAGGTCTCTTATGAAAGAAAAAGCTGAGGAATATAGCCCAGACAGTTTCGCTAAGGCATTTGGTCAAATGTCTCCATCAGCAATAAGCCAACGTGTAGATACTAAAAGTGGTATTGATTTAAATCACACGTTTCAAGGAGAGCTAAAAAGGCATTTTCAGCAAATGGAGAAGTACAAGGCGTATGCTGAAACAGTAAACACAATAAATAAGATACTTGCATTTGATCACGTTAACGCACTTCTTAAACAGACTGGAATAAAGAAGATGTATTATATGACAATAGATGGTATGGTAAATCCAGTTACAGACAGAATACCATACTTTGATAAGTTAATGAGCAGGTTCTACGGGATGGTTCTTGGATTCAAGCTTATACAGATTCCAAAGCAGGCTTCATCATTTGTCAATGCGTATGAGCAATACTCGTTATTTAAAGACGGAAAGAAGAAAAAACTTGGTGTATTAGGCCCTGACCTTATGGGTTTTGCCTATGACGTGACAAAGGTGGCACTCACAATATTTTCAAGCATTAAAAAGGGAAGAGACATATCAGCAACATTTAATCAAAGGGTTATTGACGCATTAAAAGGTGATGTATTTTCGCTGGAGGCAGGATCAAAAATTGACGAGGAGCAAGTAAGTGAATTGAGAAGATGGTTTAGTGTGGCCACAGCAGGAGCAACTACATTGGGAGATATACTCGGAGTAATGGGATATATGGCTGTGTACAACAGGAATATAGCAAACGGAATGAGTCACGAACAAGCCGTAAAGATATTCAATGACTATAACGAAACACAGCAATCAAAAAGAGGAACAGAATCTTCACCAATTCAAGTAATGGCAAGAAAGCAGCCAATGTTAAGGATGTTGACTATGTTCTCAAGTGTTGCTCTATTACAGATGAATAAGGTATACCAATCATCAATAAGAATATCGAGAGATTTAAGAAGCAAGAAAATGCCTAAGAAGTCTGATGTAAGAGCATTGTACTTGAACGCTGGAGTAGCAAACGTAATGTTCGTTCTTGCTGGAAACATGATGAAGCTGATAAAAGGAGATGATGAGGATAGAGAAGAAGTATACTACGACATGTTAAAGGCAATGATATTTGTTAATCAATTGAAAATGATACCATTGGTCGGTTCTGCGGTTGGAGCTGCTGAAGCTGTTATTGAGGGTAAACCTGCTACCAGAGGGATACAAGGGCCATTAGACAGACTTGTATATGACGTTGCTAAATCAATAAAAGATGAAGATTACACAAGTATTGTAAGCAAAGTTATCAGCTTTTGGGCATCAACAAATACAGACCCATTCTTTAGTGTTTATGAAGGAGCAACGGAAGGTTTTGAGGACGAGGTAACATACGATATACTTGGTCTACCAAAGTCAGCAAGGCCGAAGGGTGAAAAAGAGAAGAAGGAAAAGAAAGAGAAGTCACGATATAAAGAACGACCCGTGAGAAAATATCAGGAAAGGAAATACAAAGAGCGCCCATGAAAAAAACTTGGTGCGAGACAAGACCTGTAGAATGCGCGAAGAAATGTTTAAGAACCAATCAATGCGAGTATCATGGTAAACTGGGAAAATTACCCAAACTTCAAGAAAGAGGAGTTCGACTGCAAGCACTCTGGGAAGAACGAGATGAAGGCTGACTTCATGGAGAAGCTACAACAACTGAGGACGGCATACGGCAAGCCGATGCGTATCACGTCAGGCTTCAGAGATAAGACGCACCCGATTGAGGCAAAGAAAGCCCGTGCAGGCGCTCACGCATCTGGTCAGGCGGCTGACATAGGTGTTGACAGAGAAGATGCGTATACGCTTCTTAAAATGGCTCTTGAGATAGGTTTCACTGGTATCGGCATACAGCAAAAAGGTGGCGGAAGGTTCATACACCTTGACACCATTGAGAATGGGCCTGAATTTTTGAGGCCGACCATTTGGAGTTATTGAACACTATCATCAGTCTTTCTTATCACGGATGAGCTGATATACATAAGGTCAATCGTCTTGACAAGTGTTATAATGTCCTTTCTGTCTCGCCTCCTGTACATCTTGTAAAGCGTTGGGGTATATACCTGCTCCTTTACAACTGTGGTTTTAATAAGCTCCTGAAGGTCATCTTTCGACACGACTATCCAGTAGTCTATGGTTTCAAATGCAAAGAAGTCCGCCTGACCATACAGCCACCCCGTTTCTCCACGCACGTTCATAATTTCGACCCAATGAATATTCTCATCATAATCCTCGTGACGTTTCTTTCTGCGTAGCATCTTCACATCGTATTTGACGTTCAGATCCCAATGCTCTTTCATGTCCTGCTCTACTGTTGGGAACACTACGTTATTGAAAAAGGAGGCAAACTCCCTTTCTTTTTGCTTACCTAATTTTAGCATATCTTTGTATTATGGCTGTTAGAAATTATAAAAAGGAGTATAAGAAGTTTCAAAGCTCACCTGAAGCCAAGAAGAAACGTGCGGCCCTCAACAAATACAACAGAAGCAAGGGCACGTATGGCAACGGTGACGGGCTTGACGCCTCTCACAAGAACGGAAAGATAGCTGGATTTGAGCCTCAGTCAAAGAACAGAGGACGAAAAGAGAAGTCCAGACTTAAGGGTTCAAAGAGGCGTTAGAGAATCGTATCTCTGATACACTGCTCGCACCAGTCTGATATCTCGTTGTTCGGATTGACACCACACTTGACACATTTCTTGTCGAGCTTCTCAATTGCAGCCTTCAGGTACTTAGCCGTATCGCAGGTCTCTTCATAAGCTTCTTGGAGCCAATCTCTCAGGGTATAGTCTTCCCTATCAACCGTCACACCGTATTCCTCCAGACCTTTCTTATCAGACGCTATCAGGTCTTCAATTACCTTCTTTGTTATGTTGCTTGTCATTCTTCTACGTCTTTATTTCGTTCAACTTCTTCTTTTGCCTTGCCACATACCTGACACTTCTTACCACCGTTCAGGTAGTCCTTGCGCCATACGTGATTCTTGCAGCGTCTCTGCCTCATCAGTCTTACATTCTCGTCTGCCTTACGGATGAACTCCTCTGCTTCATCTCCTTCAAGTGTTGGGATGAACACAGTTACTTTTTGAGTTGAGCAGCTCATCTTATGGAAGCCTACCTTATGGCAGACAGGGCATTTTTCTTTACTCATCTTTGTTCTGTTAATAACTTAGTCCTATAATCATTAGTAGTGGAAACACGAACATTAATATTGTAACAATCCACAGTAAAATGTGTATCGAAAAACAA
>Ga0208019_1000926_pt1 | contig 15987 bp, 17 predicted proteins | sample CB_VirMetaG_5_FD_184540 | JGI IMG/M metagenome (GOLD analysis project Ga0208019, IMG submission 184540) | Freshwater to marine saline gradient viral communities from Chesapeake Bay - CB_1508_1D Viral MetaG (SPAdes) (version 4) | ecosystem: Environmental > Aquatic > Marine > Coastal | place: USA...
TTTGATCTGTGGGATTGTGATAGGATCATTACCACCATTTAGGTTAGTATTTCCATCTTCGAAATCACCACGATTTGCATCAGTAGTTTGAAGTGTGTAGGTTACAGTTACTGTTGTTTCTCCTGAGGCATTCCATGTAGCACTAGCGACAGGTACAGCAAATTCAATATTACCACCATTCAGTTTAGTGAAGGCAGAAACTTGAAGAGGCGCACTTGAACCAGATACTAACTGGAAACCTCTAATTGCTTCCAAATCTAGAGATGAAAGGGAAGAAGTTGGAACAGAAGCCATTACATAAGTACCAGCTGCAACTGATGCAGAGTACAATGAATCAGCGTTAAAGTCTGTAAACCAGTTAGCAGATGATGATGTAGCAGTAGCTACAGAAGCAGTATCATTGATTGAGTAACCAAATCTACCAGCACCATAAGCACCACCTGTTGTTGAGTTACCAAATGGGCCTGTTCCATCCGCTCCTAGATCACCATAAATGGAGTTACCTAGGGTAAATGGAGTTTTTTCAGTTCCATATTGGAAATCAAGGAAGAATACTAGTCCTGAAGGTAGATTCATAGGTTGAACTGAAACGAATTCCTTCGCAGCAATTTGACCCATTACCTTTCTTACTAAAGGAAGAGCGATAGCAGCCCATTGAGCTCCTGTACCTGTCTGGAATGAACCAGCACCTGCACCCCCACCTGTATTAGAACTTTCTACAACTAATTGCTTAGTTTGGTTTTCAAGTATCATAGACATATTGTTTTTCTCAGTCTCGTTTGATAGACCTTCTAACAATCCTGTTCTATTCCACTTGCTAGCTAATCTCGCAGCATCACCTTGTAGGGATTTCCACGGATTAGAACTTTCTAAAAGTGTTTGTAATTGTGACATTGTTATTTTTTAATTTAAAAGTTATTATTTAATTCCAGCTAATTTTTGAAATCTTGCTACCATTGGGTCTATATCTACTACAGCTTCCTTAATGGTTTTATGATTTCCTATAGCTTTTGAAGCAGAACCTATAATATTTTCAGTTATAGATTTTTTGTTAGAGTATGAAGGTGTTTTATAAGTTTCCTTTAACATTTCATATACTAGTTTTGCTTCTTTTACACTAGCAGCCTTATCAAAAGACTCTAGTACTTTCATTTTTTGAGATTCTTTTAAAGATTTAGCTTTAAAGATCTTGTTTGCATAAAGAAGTTTTGCGTTCAATAAGTTGATCTCATTCAATTCAGATCTTAGATGCTGAATGGCACTCTTAGCTTCCGCTAATTCCCTTTCTAATTCTTCTGTATCTTCTGTTCCTGGTTCAACCATAGTTTCATCATCTTCAATTTCAAATCCTAGATCCATATCGTCATCTTCCATCTCTAGTTCATCTGTAGGCTCTTCTAAAGCTAATTCTCCTGCTGCTACCATATCCTGAATAACATCTTCGATAAATGATTTAAGATCATCTTCAGTCATATCTTCTACTTCTAAAGTTGGGGCTTCTTCAACCTCTTCTTCTTCGGTTTCTTCTACTTCTTCATCATCTTTCTTTTCATCCTTGGAGTCGTCTTTCTTCTCTTTATCATCCTCGTCATCCTTGGCTTCTGTTATATCCTCAAATTCTTCTTCTTCTTCCATCTCAATTTCTCTTAAGATTTCATCTAAATCAAATTCTTCGGTATCAGTTTCTGCTTCATCTATTGTTTCTTCATCGAAAGTTTCTTCTTCTTTAGTTTCCATCTCTTCTAACCTTGCAGCTAGCATTGATTTCAAATGGGGTGAAAAAGCTTCTTCTAAAGCAACTTTAGCATTTGCAATAGCAGTTTCTTTAATAGTCTTAGCATCAGCTATAGCCTCTTGTAAAGATTTTCTATTCATTTGTTCCTAAAATTTATTTGGAAAGTACGTTTATTTAAAAAACGTAATAGGGGTTTGTTTTTACATAATCAACGTTATATTAGAAATAACGTATTGGTTACTGATACGTATGTGAGGGAAAGTCAAAATCGCAGAATCGCGAAAAGAAAGACCCGAGTGCAGATCTTACGGTATGCAAACGGGCACATTTTTTTTTAGAGGTGATATAGTTATCTAAATAGATCTAGTCAAATTCTTTCATTTTTTAAAAAATACTAATATTTAGATTAAAGTAATGGTAACATTGTTATCCAAGTACACATCCCATCCTTTATTCCAACCCTCTCCATACCACTCCTCAAACTCTTCTATTTGTTCCTTAGAATTAATTCCTGGGAGGGGTTTAAGAGTGATTAAAAATTTAAAATCATATTCACTCCCTTCATTGGTCCCCGCAGCAGTAATTACTCCTTTAATGGAGTTTTTACCGTATTGTAATAAAACCTTTTTAGAAATTAGATTTTTTAAAGGGGATAATAGAGTTTCTCTAAAATCCTCGAACTTTTTAATGAATTCACTTCCTTTAATTATAGATTTTGAAGAAGATTGAATCTCCTCTCTTATTAATTGTCTTAGTTCTGATTTTTTCATTTTTTTACCAAATTGGGCAAGTCCCTTGCGAGCAAAGGATTTCTGTTATTACTTGATTAACTTTAGAATATTTATCTATATTCAATACTTGGGATTCATTTAATCCCTCTCTTATATTACTCATCCATGAATCGGGGTTGGAAGGTGTACTTACAAAGTCCCAACATAACAATTCAAAGTCATCTTGTACCTCCATAGTTTCACCTACTTGTTTCAAAGAACCCATCCCACGAGAAGAAACACCTACTTTAATACCATTTTCTATAAGGGCTTTTAAAATATTTCCTGATGGGGTAGGAAGAATTTCAATCTTACCTATTATTTTGTTTCCATCCCATTTCAATTCTGTTATGTTATGGGAAACATTTTTAAGGTTTATTATTTGGGATTCTGGGTGGTCAAGTTCTCCTAATGCTCTTTTTTCACTAACAGAGACCATATATTTTTTTAATTCCCTCTCCCATAACTCCCTAGAATAGTATCTACCATTACCGTTTTTTATTTCAGCAGTAGCTAATATTCCTTCAACCATAGGGTTTCCCCTTTCAGAAAGTTTACCTTCTGATATTAGTTCAGTAGTAGGGTTAAATAAGTTGGTTTCTATTAATATTTGTTTCATTCTAGGTCTAAGTTATCTTCATTTTCATCTACAATCTCTTTCTTCTCATAAGCACAACCTGCTAGTTTTTCATATAATTTCTCTAAACCACCTTTTTTCTTTTCAAGAAGTTTAATTTCTTTTTGCATTTCTTTGATTTTCTTACTATCAACAAGTTCTGATAGATTTTCATCTTCAGCTACTAAAGAAATTCTTTGGTTTTTAGAATCTATAATTTGTTCTAAGGTTTCTATTTGAGACTCAAGAGTAACAATTCTACCTTGCTTATCTATTTCTGCTAATTTAGAATCAGTAGTTTCTTTTTTTTCTTTTTTCTTTTTAGGTTTTGGTTTTTTACCTAAAGGTAAAGAATTTTCTAACAAGTCTAGTAGTGATATTTTTTTAATTTTGTTTTCATTTAAATTGGAACCTACAAGTTGAATAGGAGAAATTGATTCTAATTTATAGACCCCTGTTCTCATCCATCTTATTATACGGCTTTCTATTTGGTCCCCATCCCATATTTGAGATAAAATTTCTTCTAGACTATCAGGAAGGGTGCTTATTATATGATTAAATTCTTCAGGATCCTTAAACATAATTCTACTATATTTATCTATTATATCCCCTCTATTTTGAAGACTTGAAAGGCTATGAGGAATTCCTCCTCCTTCCCATCCTCCTATAAGAGAGTTAGTAAGATATATATCATCACTAGAAGGGGATTCAGCATATTTAAAATAAATAACATATCTTTTTTTATTGCCTAATGAGTCTTTAATATAAGTAGTTAATGATGCGATTGCTTTACCATTATATACTCTTCTCCATTTATCGAAATTTTGAGTTTCCCCCATTTTATTTTCTCTCATCCATGAAGGCATTTCTGTATCTTTAGGGTTGCCATCTGTGTTATGAGAATAGGACATATTTTGGATTTTATCCATCACCCAATCTTGTTCATTTGGACCTAATTGGTCAAAATCCATACCAAATTCTCTATTAGCTAATTCATCCTCTAAATCCATTCCCCAATATTCGTCATCGTTTTCTCTTAAATAACTACCATACTGCTCTCCATTTTCATAAGAAGCAACGGTAGTATCAGAATCATACCAATCTTCAACTCTATACCTATTACCAACTTTATTTACATGTTGGGCCACTCCTTCTTCTTTAGAAATACGTTGGGCCTCTGCTTTGGCTTGCTCTAACCCATCATCATTATTTTCTCTAACAAATACATTAGCATTTCTTCTTTCTTTAGCTCTTTGGTCTTTAACGGTAGAATCATCTTCTATAGATTTACGAAGCATTGATACTATTTTATCATTAGTTACTTCATCATCATCATAAGCCTCATCAGAAACATCTCTCATTTCTCTTAAAGATCTTTTAGATTCTTTAAGTTTAACTTTTTCCATTTGGTCAGATTTGGAGGCAGCTAAACCAGGAGCATTATCTACATATCCAATCCCTTTAATTCCAAAGGCACCATCCTTAACATAGAATAATCTATCTTTAGCTAAGTTTTTAGCTACTATTTTTTTAAGTTCAGATAATGTTTTTTCCTCGTTTTTAGGATCATCCATTTCAACCTGTAGGCCCTTTAAGAATTCTTCTCCAAATACATTATCTACATTATCTAGGTCTTTAAAATCAAAAGCTCTTGTTTCCATGTCTACTATTTCTTTGGAAGGTTTAGATTCTTTTATTCTACCTTCTGATAAAGAAGCAATTTTTTTATCTATTTTATTTAAAGCAGCTCCATATTCATCAGCAACACTTCCTCCTTCAGGTTCAGCTTCTTGTTCCATATCTCTTAAAAGTTGTTCTCTATCGGCTTGTAATGCTTTTATAAGTTCACCTTTTGGGTCAGATTTTTCTACTCTAAATCCTTTTTTATATTTAGGTCTATCATCATCATAATCTCCTCTTTTGAAAGCATCTTTAGAAGCTCTTGCTTTCATTAAAACTGGGTCATTAACATCTGTTGATTCGTCTATATTATCAGGTTTTGATGCTATGTTATAATAACCTTCTATTCCCTCTCTACCAGAAGCATATCCCTTTAGGTCTTGTTCTAGAGAATCAATATCATCACTTCCATCAAATTTATATCTATCAAATTTACTTCTGTCTTTTTTTTCTACCCTGAAAAAATCTAAAAACTCCTTTTTACCTTCTTCCAAATGCGAAGACAATCCTCTTCCTCCAGCAGGATCAAATTCATCATCATCCCACTCTAATGGAGGATGATAATCATCCTCATCATTATTTATTTTATCTTCTTGCCATAGTTGATTTGAGATTTTGAATATAATATCTAAATATTGGTCATCTCCTCCAAGTACTAAATCTATAATATCTTCAGGAGAATAACCATCTAATATCATATCTTTAATTTTCTCAATATTTTCTTCTATAGGACTTGGGTATACTTGAGAATGGATATCAAAACTCTCTTTCAACACTTTAGAATTAAAGGATTTAAAGAAATTAATCTCCTTTCCTTCAGTTAAAATTGTTGGTTCTGAAATAATATGATATTGTTTTAAACGTTGAATAGTAGACTCATAATTAGAAGAATTATGGATTATATTAGGAAATTGTCTTTTAGCATCTGCTATAAATTTACCTTGATGTCCTTTACCTTCTTTAATAAGATTATATTGTTCTTGTAGGGTTTGTTGTTTCATGTTATTCGCTTGTTAATAGTATTTTAATATCATTGATATAATCAAGGATGAGGTCAGTAGGGAAAACAACATCGTATGATCCAGGATTTTCATTATAAAATTCAACAGTTTCGTTTTTACTATTACTTAATATTTTATAAATATCATTCATTTCTTTTTCAATAGTATCAAATGCTTCTATTCTTTTAGATTGAAAATCATTTGATTCTTGACCTATTTCATATAATTTTTTCTTCATTTTAGGTACTTTCTTATATCCCAATTTATAATAAAATTTAGTTTCTTTATTCTTTTTACCAAATGCAAAAGGAGTAGCATATTGGGCTCCTGTTCCTGGGGTAAAAGAAGCAGCTCCCGCTCCCCCTCCTGTAGTATTCATTTCCCCTAATAAATTTTTAAATGTCTTATATTGGTCGGGATAGTTATTTCTTATATGAGTTCTATAAAAGTTAAATAAATTTCTAACTTCTAATGTTATATTTTGAATATCCTTATCATCCTCACCCTCAGGGGTTTTTGAAACCAAAATCAAAGCTTTCATAGCTTTTCTTAGTTTGGTTAAAGAATCTTTAAAACTAGCTAAAGGATAAAGAGTATGTTCTATTTCTCCTGTAGTAGGGTCTATATTGGTGGTTTTATAATATTTAGATAAAGTACTATCAAAAAAGTCATTCTCCATATCAACACTACCAAATTTATCTTGTATTCTTTTTAAATGGATAGGGTTGATTTCTGAAGGTTTTACTATTTCTGATTTATTTATCATATAGTTTTAGTTATCTCTTCAATAAGATTTTGGTATTGAAGCAAATCAACTAGATGGCTATTTTTAATATTATGTCTTTTATCTATTTCAACAATTAATTTAGAGACTTCTTCAAGTTTTATCTTAGTAGTTGGATTTTTTATTTTAGGGATAAGAGAATCTAATTCTTTTTTAATTTCTCTAATTTCAGTATTATAAAAGTTTCTTAAATTAGAAGTACTATCTAAAGATTCAATATATTCTTTTAAAATTCTTTTTTGTTTAGAATTTAGATCTTGATACTTAGTATTGAATTTTTCTAATAAAACATGATATGTTAGAGTTCTTACTTCTTTATCATACGTTTTAAATTCTTCTAATACTTTAGAATTTACAGTATCAACATTAACTGGAGATTGAGTGAGATGTTCTAACACTACTACTTTATTATCAATTATCTGTTGAGGAGTAGTAGCTTTCGGATTATTATATATCTCAAATAAAGTATAAAAAGAGGCTAAAACCTTATAATTTGAGATTTTAGTTTTAAACAATTCATCTAGATTGTAATTTTCTTTTAATTCCTTTATAAGGTTATATTTTTCTTTCCTTAAAGAAGACCTATTAAGTTTCTTTGAAGATTCTAATATAGTTTCTAAAACCATATTGGCTTTATTCTCTGTAATGTTTTTGTTTTTAGATAAAGTCTCATATAACTTATATTCTTTACCTAATTCAGTATTAAGGAAGTATTTCTTAAGGATGTTTATAGCTTTAGAATCCTTACCTGACAATGTATCAGATGTTATTTTCTTTACTAAGATTTCAAATAATATCCCAGTATTCTTAAACTTGGAGTGGTTTATGTACATTCTTAAGTTTTTTTATAAATATATGGTTATTTTTGTTCCCTAATATTATCTTCATTAAGAAGACCACTTTCTTTAGAAGAAGTTATTTTCTTATTATCAGATATTAATTCTTTTTTCAACTTAGGTATAGATTTTAATAGTTTATTATGTTTTAATAATGAAAGATTTCCTTCTAAAGCTAAGGGAGAACCTCCTTTGAAATCTACTTTCAATTTATCATTATCATTATAATCTTTTTTCATTCCCCCACTCCCCAATCTATCTTTACCAAAATTACTATCTTGTTTATTTCTATCTGTTATAGAATCTTTGGGTCTTCCTGTTGGTTTATTTCCTTTAGTTTCATTATATTTAGAGGGTATACCTTCATTATTAGTAGTAGTTCTTCCTTTACCATATAAAGCAGCTAGGTCATGAGGGGTACCGTAGGACTTACCTGTTTCTTTAGGGTCGTTACCTTCACTTTCTATTTGTCCCAAACGGAATTTACGATTAGCATCTTCAACTATTAAGTCTCTATATTCATCATATTGATCTTCACTAACATGGAATATATTATCATATATCCAGTCTGTAGGGAATAGATTTAAATTAATCATTTCTCCTGCTAATTCCACTTTAGACTTTAATAATTCTATTCTCTCTTGATCATAGATTATTGATGGGTTGGTTAAGGAAAGTTCAAAATTTCCTAACTGTTCATTATCATATCCTTGAGTATATAAATGAATTAAGGCTATTTTGTATAATTCTGAAGTTATGATTCTTTGTATTCTTTCAATAGTACGAGCAAATCTAATATCTTGGGCTGCTAGAGTGGCTTTACCTTCAGTATTTTCATCATAACCCATAAAAGCTTTAGGAACTTTAAGGGCGGCAAATAATTTATCTCTATAGTATTCTACGTCTTGTATTCCATCCCATTGTAATCCTCCTAAGGTGTCTATTTTAGTAGTTGTATCTCCCCCTCTTACAGGTATATAATAATCCTCTAAGAGATTTTGCATGTTGTATCTTAAATTATAATCTCCTGTGTTTTGGTCTATGTAAGGAGTTCTTTTCATTTTAGAAACCGTTGATTCCATGAAGGCATTTACTTCATTGGGTGGAATACCCCCCATATTAATGTAAAATACTCGCTTTTCAGGCGCTCTAACTATTCTATGTATAAGCATTGCGTCCTCCATAAGAGTGTACTGTTTAAACAGCTTTCTTGCGGGTTCAATATAACTCCTACCATAAGGTAAGAAATTAACATCTGATAATAACCTAAAATGAACTATTTCATAATTATCAAATATTAAATTTTTTCCATCATCATCAAGTTTAGTTTGTTTGGTATTATAAAAACCAGAATTACCTACTAGAATCCCATCAGGATGGAGCTTGAATTTTATTTCTGTAGGGTTTTCATCATTATGACCCTCAATTCTTTCTATATTAAAAGCGGTATAAGGTATTACATTATATACTCCAAACTTTTCTGCTATTTCAAGTTTTAAAAAGAAATCCCCATACTTACACATATTACGAACCCACGCCCATAGATTAAATTCTATGTTTAGAACATCATAAAATAAATTGTATAATATTTTTTGAATATTTTCATCTGTTGATTTGATCTGTAATACTTCACCCATATCATTTTTCAATGATGATTCATCTGCTATAATATCTAAAGCAGAAGCTATAATAGCATCATGGTCCATAGCATTATAATCAGCATACAATTGGGGCCTTATATAAGGATAATTAGGAGTGGAATATTGCCCATTAGAGAAATCTGAATAGGTATAAATTTTATTAAATCTATCTATTAAGGCATTAGTACTAATTTCTCCTGATTGTTGGTATTTATTAAAATCAAATACTTTAACTTGGTTACCTCCTACATTTCTGATTATTACATCGGTTGAGAATAATCTTTTTAGTCTAGTAAATATTGCTTTATCTGCCATTTATTTTATTTTAGTAACCATTTAATATCAACATTCTGTCCCTTAACTTCCATTTGGTATGGGTTTTGAACTGAAGCGTGATTGCCATTATAGCCTTGGTATAAGGTAGCATTATTTTGGAAGCTCCCCAAAGTTGCTTTAACCATATCTAAACTTTTCTGTTGAAATCTTAAAGAAGTGTCTCTTAGGAAGGAGTTAATAGCCATTGCCATTACTAAGTCATCATTATACCCTCTTCTTGCTTGGGGCTTTCCATTAATCCAAAGAAACACTTTCATTTCTTCATACAATCTCTTAGACTTGATAGTTATAGCATTTTCTCTCATCATTTCTCTAAATTTATTAACACATAGAGGACGAGTTCTTTGGGAATTTGTAAAACCAGGTACTAATCCAGAATTATCTTCATAATATTTTTCATATGAATCTGCTGTGTAAGTATCAGATTTAGCAGAGAAATATAAATTTCTATATCCTCTTTCTATTATAGCATCCAATGTAGACCAAGCAATAGAAGCATTTTCTGGAGCTAGTAATGCATTATTATATTCAGTAGCTAATCCTACTAAAAAATACCCAAATTCTTTAGGAGGGAGTTGTCCTTTATATTCTGCTACTTGAGTATTAGTTTCAATATCCATTACTTGAGCGGTAGAATAGTCTTTACCATCTCCTCTAGCCACGTCTGCTGTTATTAAATAATCTCTATCATAAAAAGCAGGTTCCCATATCCATAAATCTTTATGTACTCCTCTTTTTTCTATTGGTTCTTCCAAGGTAGTGTTTTTTATATAATCTAACCATTCGGGTAAGAAAACAGTATCACCAGAAGTATTAAAGTCACAATCACATTCTTGGGCGGCCATTCTTTCTCCTAAAGATAAATCTTGAGCATCTCTCCATGCTTGATCTCTTTCAGGGTGAACAAACCAAGGAAGTTTTATAGGAAGGAAATTATTTTTACCTTCTTCTGCTTTAGTATATTCTATATGGAACCAGTTTCCTATACCATTAGGAGTAGATAAAATTATACATTCACCTCCCGTTGCTAATGTTTGTTGTGATGATGTCCATATTTCTTTTATATTATCAATAAAGGCAGCCTCGTCAACTAATAGTAAAGATACAGATTCAGATCTACCTGCATCACCAACAGCTGATACTGCTTTAATCTGAGAACCATTAGATAATTTTAGAGTTAATTTATTATTTTCATCTGTACCGACTTTCATCCATGAAGGAAGGTTATCATACATGAATTTAACTTTAGTTACCATGTTTTTAGCTGTGTCTTGTTTAGTAGCTATACATAGCACATTTTTATCTTTATTAAAAGTCATCATCCATAAAGAATATCCTGCTGTTAAAGTAGATAATCCTAATTGTCTGGATTTTAAGATAAAAGTATAAGGGTTGTCTACAAATAATTTAAGTACTTTTTCTTGGAATGGATATAAATCAAACTTGATTCTCCCATATTGAGGGTGTTGAATAAAACAATATTTTTTCATAAAATGTACGGGGTCAGAGGCACATTTTAAGTATTCTTGTTTTATTATATTTTTTATATTAGAATCCATAGAGTCTTAAAGAGAAGATTCTAATTCTTTTTTGATTTTAGTTAGGGTCTTTAGTCGTTCTTTAATTTTTTCTTTTTCTTGGCCTTCTGCTTCTTTATATTTTTTAGCTAAGGCTTTCATTTGAGTAATAGTTTCTTGAAGCTTTCTACCTCTAACAGCTACACTATCCCCTTTTAAGTCTTTTTTAGTAGGTTCTTTATCTACTACATCAAACTCATCATCCCCTTCTTCAGCTTCACTTCTTAAAGCATGACCGGCTCCTGATCCTATATCTTGAAGAAGTTTTTCTAGTTTTTTAAGGAAGGGCTTTGATTTTTTACCCATTTTAATTATGGCCTTTACTAATTCGTTTTCACCTGTAATCATGGGACCTTCGAATTCTTTAAGCTCCATATCCTTTTTAATCTTAGCAGTTGTTTCAAGTTCCTTATTTAGATCTTTTTGGTTCTTAACTTCCTCTTCAGTTGCTTCATCTACAGTTTTAACCATCTGTTGAGCTCTTCTAACTGCAGCATCTAAACCATTAAAAACCTCATCATCACCTACTATATCATAATAATGGGTTTGGATTTTATTTATATCTTTTATAAAATTTTGAATTTGCTCAGGAGTACCTTTAGACCAAGTACCCTCCTCTATGGAATCTTCAGATAGAATTTCTTGAATTTCCTGTTTAATATAATTTCGTAATGCAGATTTCTCCATAGTATTTATAATATTTAAGTTTTATTATAAATATCAGGGAAAAAGTAAAGATTTAATGGTTTCTATGCGTTCTTGAGTAGTTCCTTTAATCTCAGCATAGTTTTTGATTCTATGAATATTTTTAGATATTATTTCTTTGATAGAGGTATCAATTTTATTTCTATATTCAGGATTAGTTTCCCTAACTTTATTATCTTCTATTTCTACTCCATCAGGGTTAACATAAAAAATATAATCATATTCCTCTATTAATAATCTAGCCGTTTGTCTAAAAGCATCTTTCTCATCAGGCCTCATAGACTCAGAAAGGGAGGAAAATGCAATTACATCTATAATAGTTCTATCAGTTATTATATTATCATTCATCAATTCACTTGATCTCTCAGCCATAAATACTAACTGACCTTTAAAAGTAGAATCAGTATTAAGAGGTATTCCTAAATTCTTTAAATATTTAGAACGTTCAGTTTGAAATTTATAACCTTTAAATTCAGGGAGTTTTTTTAATGCTTTTACTAAAGTAGTCTTCCCACATGACATTGTACCACAAAACCCAATTTTCATAACACTTTTCTTTAATTAAACGTTTTGACAATAGATAATAAAGTCATCAACTATTTCTTTATCTTTAGGAGATAATTTCTGTTTATATATTTCTAAGGTAAGTAAAGGATTAGTAGACTCCAAAAGTAAATTTTCACACCCTTTAAGGATATTTTCACAAACCAAAGTTTGTTCTGGAGATTCGTCTCCGAAATTTTCCATATCATCTATATAATGCTCTATAAGATCTGTATATTTCATGTATTAATGATTTTAATTTGATAAATGCTTCTTTAATTTGGGAATTTAACCATTGAAGTCTTTCTCCCATTCTTTTTCCCTCCATAGGTTTTTCTATATTACCTTCAGGAATATATTTGATTAGAGGTTTTATATATTCACTTCCTGCTAAAAATATAAAAGTATCTTTTTTAGGATTTATACCTACTTTCGTCATTTGAGATATTACTTTCTTAGCCCATACCTCTTTCTCATCCTTAGACATGTCCTTTAGAGTTAGGTCATAAGGGGCTAATTTTTTATCCATTGGTACTAAATGATGTTTAGCAGATAAAATATATGTTTTATTAGGTTTTAGAGATTCCCCATATTTTTTTGTTTTTTGGAACATAGGGGAGGGGGAATATAGATCTTGAGCCGCAGAGGGTTTATCTAACTTTGCTTTGGTGCAACTCAATAATACAATTCTAGCCATTTATTTTTATTATAAATATGTAGAGAAATTTAGACATTTATTTTACCTATGTCCTCATTATAATTAACCATACTTTTTAATTTCTGGTGTCTGAAAGTTTGTCTTTCATTGAAGTATTTTTATAGTAGGGAAGTCCTTCTCTTTGAGACCTTGCTTCTTTCCATTGGTCTTCAGTTTTCAACAAACCATAAAGGTAATATTCTTTACGTTTCATATCACCTTCAGGAATTAAAGCAGGTCCATCCCATCTATGGAGTTTTCCATCCCAAATATAGGCAATGGTTCCATCAGCTTTTCTAAGTTTTCTACTTTGGGGGAATGGTGTTCTTTCGTTCATATGTATTTATTTTATACATAAATATAACATCCTTTTTAGGGGAGGCCAAACAAAAGATATTAAATACTATTCAATATATTTTCAACAACATATATACCCTGAGCACCTGAGACACTAATTCCTCTAGCAGATAAAGCATCTCCTGTAAAATGAACATTAGGATATTTAGTTAAAGACAAGTTAGAATAATCAACAAGAGGTTCTGGAGAAAGATATTTTACCTCGGGCATATATATCCCCCAATCATTGCTTAATGAAGGAAATACTTCTTTCATCCCTTCAATAAAATCCTCTATGTATAGGGCATAATCACCAATTGCTTCATATAAAGGTTCCATTGAATCTACTACTTCACATTTTACATAATCCCCTTCTGAGGTGGATGAGGGGACTCTATGGGAGGGTGAATAGTATAATCCCGTATTATTTTTTTGTAGTTTTTTAACTGCCTCTCTTGACCAATCAAAGGGTTTATCTATATTATTGATTTCCATTAATATACCAAAATTAGTCATATTGTTTCTAAAGGCTTCATCTTTTTTAGCATGGCCATTATAAGAATGATCCCCATATGTTTCTTCTACAGCCACATAAGCCGCATTATTATTAGTACAAAATGAACGTAATGAAACTCCTTTATCTTCAAATTTTCTATATAACTTAAAATCATATGAAACATCTATTAATTTTTGAAAGTGTTCTTGTGGTGCCTCAAATCTTACGCCCAATTGCACACTCTTAACTTCAGTAGGTAGATCATATTTTTTAGCTAATTTTGATGAAAAGTCAATTCCTGCTTTTCCTGTCCCTACAATACATGTATCAAATTTTATTTTTCTCATATTAATTATTTTTATATTTCCATTTATAACCAAATGCTGTCTTTATTTTACCTTTACAAGCTAAATTTATACAACCGTTTGTAATTTTCTTATTTAAAGATAAATAAGCTTCTGAGATAGAGGGCCATTCTTTAATAAGATTATTTTGTAAATCATATTGAAGAATGGGTTTGTTCATAACACCCATCATAGATTTACTTTTCTTTTCACTACTTTCCTTACTCATCTTTTTACCTTTATTAGGAGATATATGACCTTTTAATCCTTCAGATATTTTTCTTTTAGATTCCTCAGAGTGCTTCATTCCAGTAGTACCAGCTTTAACACCACATTCTATTATGTTAGTTAATATATAACCTTTATTTTTTAAATCCAATTCTATTTCTCTTTCTTTTAATAATGCTTCTTCTTCACTTAATCCTTCAAATAATATTTTAGATTCAAATATACCATTATTTTTATTTACAATATTATGCCAGTATTGATTTCTACCATATTTTGATTTATCTCGTTTAGGTATCCCTTTTCCAACATAAAATGGTTCATTAATATCAGGTCGTATATGAATATAAACTATAAAATTATTGTTTTGTTTTATTTTCGTGATATTTTTGTTTAAGTTTTTCATCGATTTTTTCTTTATTAGACCAGTAATATTTTTTACTATATTCTCGTTGTTTGAGAATACGTTCATCTTCTGTTTGGTATTTTTTTATACGTCCCATCGATTATAAATATTATAGATCTAAGAAAAAGTCTAAGAAAAATTAAGATTTTTTTCTTGCTATATTATATAATGAATTAACTGATAGTTTCTTTTCTCCTTCTTCTGTTTTAATAGAAGCTGTATTTCCTCTACCGTCTTTAGGTAAGATTATAGATGAAATTTTAGTAGCTTCTTTATAACCAAAAAATTCACCTTCATCTTCTGGAGACATTAGAAATAGATCTCCTATTTTGAATTTTTCAGGGGTAATTTTTAAATATTTATATTCTTCTTTTTTAAAAGAGTTTTCATTTAATTGAATTCCTGCAAGTTTTTGCATTCTTTTGAATTCTTCGTTTAATTGTTTTTTCATTTTATTAGTTTTTGGTTTTTTATTAAAATTCATCATCATTATCATAATCACTATTTTTAAAAGGATTACCTTTATAAGGTATTATTTTTACCCATCCCTTTTGAATAGCTCTATTAATTTTTTTAATAACTTCATTTTTTCCAAATTGTGGGTCTTGATATTCCCCAGAAGCTATATCTAGTGCAAACATGTCTAAATTTGTAAATCTGTTTTCTCCATATAATTCATCAATATACATTCCCATATCCATTAATATTTGTTCATCTCTTGAAGATAGATGATAATTTTCAGGTTTATCAGATTCAACATCTGAGTTGAGGTAATTAAGAAGTAATTCCCCCGTTGGTGTTAATTCTAATTGAGAATATTGAAATTCATTTAATAAATCTATTAATTTTATCATAATTACATTTTGATATAAATATTAATCTTTCAATATTACTTCACCCTTCTCAAAATCAATATCATGAACTTTAGTTTCCCAAACAAATTCTATACCTTTATCAACTAAATAATCATACCAGTTTATTGCGATTTGATGTAAAAAGTCAGTTCCTATATGGACAACAGGGAATAAACGTAAACCAAAATAAGGTTTAATAAAATCAGGTTCTTCTGTAGGGTTGGAACATTGTACTTCTTCTGGTTTAGGGTGGAATCTTTTAAAGTAGGTTATTACTTGGTCCATTAACTCCATAGCTTTATCCTCACCACAATATTTAGATAATTGACCTCCTATTGAGGTATGATAGGTTAGCTTACCATCACTCCATCCTCCTGCTCCTAAAAAACCTGTCATAACTTCTTCA
>Ga0208019_1000931_pt1 | contig 15917 bp, 20 predicted proteins | sample CB_VirMetaG_5_FD_184540 | JGI IMG/M metagenome (GOLD analysis project Ga0208019, IMG submission 184540) | Freshwater to marine saline gradient viral communities from Chesapeake Bay - CB_1508_1D Viral MetaG (SPAdes) (version 4) | ecosystem: Environmental > Aquatic > Marine > Coastal | place: USA...
GCCCAAAGCGCCTTGGCGTTACCTAGCGCCCCAGAGGCGTTGCATCCTTGTTGGTGCGCAATGGGCATGTGAATCAACGGCGGGCGTTGTGGTTGGAGCCATTACAGGCTTCTTTGCCGTCTGGGGTTGTCGCTAGGTAGCCAGATGCCGCACATGCGGCCAAAATGGTGGTCAATGCAATGAATGTGATTGTTGCCATGGGAAACACCAGTAATGCAGGCTTAAGCATCCGTCAACAAAAATTATCAATTTTATCACTCAGGGGCAAAAAGGGAGGCGATGGCCGCAGCCACCGCCCCTTGTTCAACGAAGACAAAAAAGATGCTAAAACCTGGCTTGATGATGGCACAAGTTGACTAAAAATCAAGGACGTTTTTAGGGTCAAAAATCGTGAGTTCGCTTGAGCAACACAGGCCTTTGCTAAATCAAATAAGGTTAAGCTTGATTAATGTGAAAAAAACCCGTTACCACTTGTTTATTGGACATCCCCATGCCTCCAGGGCGCTCTTAAACGCCAGCACACAGCCGCACTTCATGCAACGCTCGTATTTGGTGCGCAAAAAAAAGCGCTCATTGGCTGGAACCAGAAGAGCGCGAAAAGTGCTTCGAGAAGCGGGTTGTATTCGTTAGATACGCTTCTAATCATGCCAGAGGATTCTGGATTTGTCAAATGCTCACCACTTGCCATCTGGGCATCCCCATGCCTCCAGGGCGCTCTTGAACGCCAGCACACACCCGCATTTTAGGCAACGCTCGTATTTGGTGCCGCTGCTCTCCATGTGTGGGCATTGGCGGCAAATATCAAGCCGCCTCTTGCGCTCCTTGGCGCTAACGCGTTTGACGCCTTTCTTAAGCAATTGACCGGCGGCATCAAGCAGGCTCTTGGCCATGGTGGCCATCGTTGGCTTTTCCTTGGCGGTTAGGCCAGGGTTTTGTGGGGTGCGCTTAAAGCACAACTTTTGCGGCCTGCGCTCAGAGTCTGTCATCGTATTGTCCAGCGCCGCCAAACTGGTTTTCGTGCATGGTCTCAACGTGGTCGTCAATCGTCACTGTGCCAGTGGGTAAGCTGTAAGTGTTGCCAACAGTGGTGTTGCTGCCGCTCACCTTTAGTTGGCTATCAAGCACGGCCACACCTTGCACATTGGCGGTGGTTAAGGATGGCATGACCGCTGTATCTTCCAATCCAGTTGATTCAGTCACGCCATCCGTGTCAACGCTTGTGACCTTATAGTCATACTCCATTAACGCGCCCGCCTGGCTGAAGTTGGCAACGTAGTCGGTCAGAAAAAAGTTGCTGCTGCCGCCATCATAAATCAGCACATACGCGCCGCTTCCAGTTTTGCGCCTAATGCGGTAGCCGCTGGCGCCTGCGCTAGTCCACGACAAGCTTACCTTGGACAATGAAGGCGTTACGGTGAACGTGCTGGGGTCGGTGACTGCCATTAGGAAAGCGGAACTTCAACGAAGGCTTGAATATCGGTTGCGGAAATAAAGCGGTGACTTTCAGCAGCAAGCGCGGTGTTTTGGTTAAAGGTGTCTACATAATCACTTGTTGGAACTGCTGTGCTTTCCAAAATGCCGCCGGTCGTGGTGACGCACTCGCAAGAATACTTGCCCGCGTCTGGGCTGGCCACCTCGTCCCATGTTTGATAGCTTGCCGATTCATTAAAGGGCGCGTGATAATAATCATCTTCATCACCGTTGGCTGGGCTTGATGGCGTGTCATCACGGCCTTGCCCCTGGGCAACTGCTGTGCGAACGGTTGCCACGGTTTGCGCTCCGTCAACAGCCCCAAATCCTAGTGCAGTGTCGGTGTCGACCAAGGTGCGTAAATCATCAGGCAATGAATTGAGCGCTTCGTCGGTCAATCGGAAGCGGTAATGCAAATCCGTGCGCTGGCAAAAGACAACGCAATTGCCGTTTGCATCAGCGCCCAAGCGGCAGCGCTTAAACGCAACGCCGGAGCTTGTGCTCGAATCTCTCCAATTGGCGTCATAAGTCGTCAAGGACCAGCTTGGGTTCACGCTGTAATTTTCAAGCCAAATCGGACTTGTTGCGCAATCTACATTTTCAACCGTGTAACCAGGCGTCACAAATGAGTTGCTTTCATATTGGTAATTTTTGAATTGAAAGCTAACAGGCAGATATAGCCGCGCACGGGTTAGTTTGTTGACCGCTCGCGCCAACTGGTTGAAGTGGTCGGCGTATGTGAACATTGACGGTTGAGGCCCAAAGCCGCGCACCTCATCGCTGCGCACCGTGTCAGGCAAGGCACGGTAATGCTGCTTGCCATTGGCCGCATACATCAATTGTTCAAATGTCCAATCGTAGAGGCGCTTGTCATAACAGGCATCACCAAAGCAACCGTTTGTATTAATGTTGCCCGTGTCGTCAAATGTGCGCTGAGTGTTGGTCGAGTCTTCATCAACGTAACCCTCGCAAACCGCCCGCAAGATGGTTTCCATCCAGGTCAATTCATCAGTGCGCGCCAAGGTGTCGGTGGTGTTGTAATCCGCGTTGCTGTCTTCGTAAACGTATGGGATGAGCCTCGTGAAATAAAAGCGAGGCATACAACTGCCATTTATCACGCTAGTATCCCAACCGCTACCGGCATCAGCATCTGGTGCCATGTCGCCAATGCGCTGGCCGCACTGTGTGGCGCTGCCATCAATAAACGTGCGCAGATATTCCACAACCGCATTCTCGTCTGTTCGATAACCACCGTTAGCGCTGCCAGTGCTATCTGCTGTAATGTATGCCGCGCGGCTTGTGGCGTTGTCTGCAATCGTGCTAGGTGCGTCCTCGTTATAGGAAAGCCGGCGGTCGAGCTCTACGCGGACTTGGTTGCTGCCAGCATCGCGAACGCTCACCACCTTGTAGTCAGGCACATATACCTTGCACGATTTGTAATGACCATTAGCGCCAATGCAATCAGTGTTACCAGAGTCTTCGCAATTGTCGTAATTGGCTTGAGTAATTAAATGGCTGCCTGCTGTGCCTGGGTAAACCTCGCCCAATGGCACGGCGTGCGTGTTGAGCAAATAGCGGTATCCAGTAGGGTTTTCTGAGCGCTGCAAGTAGGCGCCAGGGTAGGGCGTCACATGCGGCAAAATCTCCTTGCCTACAGGGTCGCCAGCGCCGGCAACGTTGGTCCAGTCCTTAGAAAACATGGCGCACCTATCATGGCCCCAGCCAATCACATCGCTGTAGCCGCTGGGCTTGTAGGCGCTCGATTCGCTGTTTTGATAGCCAATGCTTTGCATGAACATTGACCACTGGTTGGAATAGCCCGCCTCTGACGCATCCTCGCGGATGAGCTCATATTCAAGCACGGTCTCAGTGCCTGCGGTTTTGGTGTAGGTATCGACGCCGTGAACGCCTGTGAATTGCGCACCAGCGGCCACCGTGGCGCCGTTGTATGTAATGCTCGTGCCACCGCTTACCGTGTAAACAATGCCGGCCTGGATGGCGCCGCTTGCAATCGGGCTTTGGCTGGGCGCTATGTCCTCAAACTGGTCGGCATAGGAAAGACCAAAAGCGCGCCGGTTAAAATAAAGCACGCTTTTGCCGCCGCTTACCTCGTAACCAACCAGGCCATGTCGGTCGACCATGCGCAATCGCTTGCGCACCTGCTCGGCAACGGTGCGGTAAATAGGATTTGCATTAATGGCCACCGTGTCATCTTGAACGTCTGAGCGGTTGCCGTTGTAAATCATCCCATGGCGCAAGTAAGCATCGCTGATATCTTTGGGCGTGCTGGTGTCCTTGCCTTCTGCATCATAAGTAACATTAGAGGCGCTGCCGCATCGCAATACAAGGTAGGTGTCCTCGTTCTCTGGCTTGTATTCGAGAAGCTCGGCAATCTCAACATAACACTCATCGAGCGCACCCATGGCGTCTATGTTTTTGACGCGCACGTTCCCGCCCGCTGGCACTTCAAACCATGCGCTGGCTGAGTTGCTGCCGTTGGCAATCGTTAGCCTGGTAAGCTCTGTGCCGTCGACTTCAACCGCAAAAGTCTTGTCACCGCTGCCAAAATCTCGATAAGCCAGCACACCAGCCAGCACAAAGCCGCTGTGAATGTTGTAGTTTGTGGTTGCAGTAGGGTTGCCGCTTGAATCCATCAGGCCGCCATAGGTTTCGGCTGCCGTGTTGTTGGCAAACGCAAAGCGCTCATAGGTGGCCTCGATGGTGCCGGTGCCATCATCTTCGCCATAGGCAGGCGCAAGGTAATATTGCCGCGTCAGAAAGCCCTCAAAATCAAAAGCCTTTTCCTCGACCTTGTAACCGCTTGCCGCTTGCTCGGCTTCAGTGCCTCGGAATTGCTCAACGAATGTGTTAAGCGCTCGCGCTAGTTGGTCGCCTGCTGGATGCGCAAGGCGTGCGTCATTAAATTCGCCATCATATGGCCCCTCCATGTAAGACGCGATTGGCAGGCGCGTAATACTGCCATTCCAGTGGAGCAGTATATAATCCTTGGACGCCTTAAACCATGAGAACACCGCATTGGTTTGCCCTGGGCAAGTGCTGTATATGGTGGTCGTGTCGGTGTCGGTGTTGGTAAACTTTAGGCTATAGTCGGGCAGGTCGGGCGAGTCAGCGCATTGGCCGTTGTAGGCTGGGCGCGGAATGAATCCGCCATAAGAGCGTTGAAACCAATTGAAAAAGCCCATGCGGAAATGCGAGCGGGCTGCCACTAGCGCATTTGCAAGGCTCAAGTCGGTCGTGTTGCTGCCATCAACCACGCCGCGTTGATAGCGGCCAATGTCCCATTTTTCCGAATCAGTAGATGGTGCACCGCTGACATTGTGCAGCAATATGCCTTGCCCATCTGCGCTATCATAACTAAGGCGCCCAGCTTCGCTTTTGATGTCGTCGCCGTTACCAAAAACAAAGCCATTGATGGGGTTGCCAAGGAAGGCGCCTTCTGGTTGCCCAGCGGCGGTGGTTGGAAATGTGGCCTCGTCTGGCTGGACGTGCGCGTAAATCTTCCACCATTCATCCTCTGGCGCAAAGTTGGTGCCATTGGGCGCACGTAGCACGCGGAACAATGAATGCCAATACCAGTGCAGGCGGTATGTTGGGTCGCCAACACCGCCAAGGAGACGGTCATTGAATGCCTGGGCAAGTTGATTCCATTGGCCGCTTGTGATAGTAGCGCCAGCGGTAACCGTGGGCGCTTGCTTGTAGGTCAGCGCCATGAGGCAATCTTACACAATAGTGTAGCGCTTGGTGATTTGCAGCTTGCAGTTGGTCGCCGTGTTGCACTCAACATAAATCATGCCATCGCTTGCGGTGCGATAACGTGAATCAACAGGCAGCAAATGCTTCTCGCCGCCGGCCACCGTTATCACCTTGTCTGCAAACGTAATGCCAAGCGCATCATATTCGTCAGGCTCATCAAGCTTGATGGTGAAGGTGACCGTTGTGCCGCCGGCGTTGTAGAAAATCATAAAGCCAGCGCTGGCAAACTCAAACTTCACGCCATTGCCTGAGCCATTTACTAGCGTTGTAAATGCGGCCACCTCGTCAAGCTCAAGTCCTTGGTTGCCGTATGCGCTGGTAGAGAAATCGCGAAAAGATGTAGTTGGAATTTCGACTGCTGCCATGATGTCAGATTTTGCCTAGAATTGATTTAATAAGGCCCCAGGTTCCAGCGGCCTTTTGCTGTGTTTTTAAATTGCCAAGAATGCCGTCTAGCTTGCCTTTAGCGTTGCTTTTGTTGAGCGCTGCCTTGAACTCTTGCGCCGCCTCAACGCCGCTTACAGCGGCCTTTTTCCACTGCCTACCGCGAATGGCTGCACCAATGCCAAGCAGTGCCAGGATGGCTTGGCTTGCAATACTGCCAACAGGCTGCGGTGCCAATTGGCCGCCAATGGTGATGCCGGTTTTGACGTTGGGCTTGGTCACCCAGTTGGTCACAGATTGCTGGCTGCCATCCGGCAAAACTTGCGTTGTGACTTCGGCCTCATATGCCCAACCGGTGGCTTGCTCTAGCGCCGCACAACCGCTCAACATGAAGAGCGCCGTTGCTAAAAATCCAATCTCAATTGCGTTTTTCATTGCGTTTTCTTTTGAACTCAATCACTGCATTGCCGGCCTTGGCGATAGTGTAGACAAGCGTTGCAATTGCAATGGCAATTCGCAACCACTCGTCAATTGTGCTGCCGGTGACAGTGAAACCAATCACGCCAACCATTGGCACTTTGAACCATTCGCCCCAGGACTCAGCCATCGTTTTCACGCCCAAACCCTGGCGGGGCTGTTCACATTAACCTTGAATGGCTCAATTAAATCAATTGGCTCGCCGGCAAGTGCGCGCACGTTTGCGTGGTAGCCATCAGCAAAAACAGGCGGCGTGATTTCGTTGCCTTCCTCGTCATAGGTGCCAACCTGGTCAACCACCAGCGGCAGGATGTCGATGTTGCGGAACCTTGGCCGCTCTTCCCATTCGGTGGCCACGCGCTCGGCCTCTGGGTCGTCGTTTGGTTCCCAAGCAATCGCCACCTTCTCAAACAATGTGGCGCGGCATTCGGCCTCGTCGGCAAACTTCAAATAATAATCGGTAAACATGGTCATTGATTGGTGGTCTGTTGCTATGACGTGATGGCTTGGAGGTTAGTGTCTGAGAGGGCTTCGGAATAAATCGCAATGCGCTTTAGATTGGAGTTGAGGTAGTTAGTGCCATCCCGTTGGCCAAACGCCAGTGTGTCAACGCCAACAGGCACAGTGCCACTTGAGTCGCTCACGACTGCCCCTCCGTTTAACGATGCGGCTACATTGTCCAGCTCATATCGACACGCCAACTTGTAGCTGTCACCAACCGAAACAGTGCCGGTGCTGAAAAACGATTGGTCTCCAGCTGGGGTTTTTACATAGACACGAACCGATGTGTCTGATGCTCCGCCGACATTGACTCCAGCCATCGTGTAATTGTTGGCCAACGTTGATGAGTATAAACTGAAAGCTGCCTGACTGTTTGCCGTTGCACTGGAGACTCCTCCAGTTTCGTAGACCACAGTCCCGACCCCCTCACTGAAGCCAGTGATTTCCGAAACAGCAATAGCGGCAGAATCTGCTGCTCTGGTGGCAGTGCTGCCAGAGGTTCCACTGTCGATATAGCTCGACGCCCAAGACTGATTTTCGGCTTGGGGATGGGCAAGCAGCAAACCTGAGTATCCATCGCCAGCATATTCTCGGTTACCGTAGTTGCCGTCTGCTGGGACTAGAGTAAACCCAGCCGCTTGAACCGTGCCTGTTGTTGATAGGTTTAACTGACAGCGGTACCAGCCATTCCCTACGCTCTCAATACTCCCAAAGCCAGACACTACCGTGCCAGTTGCTAGGTCAAAAGTCGCATACTGAGCCGATGCGTTGGCCTCCCTAATCACCAACCGTCTAGCGTTACCCAGAAGCTTTGCGTAAATCGAAATGGTCACACTGCCGCCGCCACCTGTGTAGTAGCGCAGCAATCGCTTTTCGAGGCTGTTGGTTCCCTCGCGGAAAGCAATTGCGCTCAACGTGCCGTCCGGCCCTACTGCTGCAATTTCTTTGGTCGAGTTGATAATTTGCCACGAACCTCCGAAATCAGCCGAACTTCCTAGTAGGTTGGTGCTTTGCCCCTCAATAAGAAGTCCTCTGCTGGAGCCAATAGCTTCTGACGCTGAGTCTGACGCTGAAAACTCAAACCTAGGCGCATTGATTGCGGCTGTTTGTAACGTGGGCGCATACTCACGATGAATTTGGCCCGAGGTGGTCTCGTTGAGGGCTGTCTCGCCAGTGGTGGAGACCTGAATGCCCCACACTGCAAACGAGTCCGCACCTGAGCCAGTAAATATAGAGGTGCTGTTGTCCGCTCCGGTTCCAGCTATAACCAGATAATGAGTTCCTCCGCTAGTCACGCTGGTAGCTAAAGTCACAGAAACTTTGTAGAAACCATTGCCAGATGCTGTAATCGTTGAGCCCGAATAACCAGTCTCAGCTGTTCCAGCAACTCCGTTCTGGATGTCGAACCAAGCAAATCTGTCTGTCCCACCGCTGTCGGTTAACCTAATGCGAACCCATTGTCGACCGATGTATTTGAAGTATGCGCTAAAAGTTATTGCGCTGCCGTCTGTCTTAATTTGCTCGTAAAATCGATGGTGAGAATTTGCGGTGTCCTCCGTCAATTTATAAGCGTCAGTCCCACCGTCTGGAGCGGTCTGGCTTCCAGTAGCCGTCACACCATCCAGTGTTTTTTGCGAAATGTCGTTTGAAAAACCAACGAGGTTTTCGCTGGAGAGGTGTTTGTCTTTGCCGTAGAAGCTCCCAGTCGTGGAGCGAGTGTAGCTGATGCGAGAATCCAGCCTACCAGCATTTGCAGCGTCTAGGGTGAATATTGGTCGCTGGGTAGGGAAGCTTTCCGAATACGACATGCTTATGCCTCGGTTGGGGTTTCAGTGTTAGATGCTCCATCAGTTGCCATCTCAGCAGCATCAGCGGCTTGCTTCGCTGCCCAGTCAGCTTTGACGGCATCAGTGAACACCGCATTACAGATGGCTTGCACGTTGGCTTCGGCCTGACTCCAGTCAGAGTCTGGCTGCATCACGCAACGCTCAAACGAGGCGGCTAGTTCTTGGCCGTCCTCAACGACACTGATTCGCTTGCGGCACTGAACGGCGTATGGAGGGACAAATTCGATTTTGTCGCACTTAATAATTTTCTCAATCATAGTAATTCGGGTTTAGGTCCGTCCCGTCACTCCAGACGGGGTAAATTGGTTAGGTTGAGGCGATGTAGGAAACGGTGAAAGCGATACTGTTCTGATTGGCGACTGCGCCGTTAGTAACGTCAGATGCGGTCAGCAAATTGGTCCCCGTTGTCCCGCCCCTCGTCAGATAAGCTATGGCAGTGTTGGGAAACACGTAGCCGGTTGCGGGTGCATTCACCCAGCTTCCGCTGCTGTGGACAGTTAAGCCCGCAAAGTTACTGGCTGTTGTGTCTGCCACAAATGGCAGACCGTCTATCATCAAGTTTCCGCTAGCTCCGGTCGTGTCCACGTTGTCCGTCCGAATGAAAGCCTGACAATGCACATGCCGCCCCACTTTCACGTATTGGGCAGCTAATACATCCATAGTGAGGGCAGCGAAGTTCGTGCCGTCCATTTTTAAAGTAGGCGTCCACGAACCAAATTCGTAGTCCGATAAAACGGAGTTTGCTGGCGACCCAGTGGTTCCAGTGCCGGCTCCAGCAGAAGTAGACACAGACCCGAAATCTATGCCTGAGCTTCCACCCATCACGATGCCAGAAGAAGCTGTGATAGGCTTGTAGGCCTCAATTTTCTCGGCGCCATTTGTCGTGACAAAGCGAAAATACACGTTGCCCCCCTCTTTGATTTCCAGAGCAGCAACAGCGTTGTCGGGCATCACTATGTCACTCGCAGCCGCAGCGACTAGGTTGCCCGACGCGTCGATGGTCCAGCGGGTTGATGCTCCAGTTCGCAGCCTGACCTCAGAGCCGTAAAGCTGGATTCCGCTGGTCTCTGTTCCGTTTGCATCAACAGATTTAATATACCCGTTTGGTGTTCCAGCTCGCTTTAGATACAGAGTGGGGTTGGTGTCGTGCTCAATCGTCAGCGAATCAGGCACAGTGCCAGTCACCTCCAGCGTCTCAACCTCAAGCTTAGCGGCTGACACTCCGTCAGATGACTGATAGGCCATATCGCCCAGCATACCGTTGACGGGTATTTCATTTGGCGCAGTGCCTACGTCCGCTTGCACCAGGCCAGCGGCATCTGGTGACACTTCCAGGCTTGTGCGGATGGCGTCCTTGTCGCTGCCGGTTGGGTCTTCATTGTCCAAGAAGCGCACAATGCGGCCCTTAAGGCGCTTCAGTGCGCCATCCTCGTTGAACACAAAAAACTTCTCTGTTGCCATGATTGTCTAAAATGTTAGGCAGGGCAGGAGATTGGCGCACGATTAGCGCCGGCTGGTGTGTCTCCAAATTCGGTCAACGCCGACATAGAGCCCTTATAATGGTTATGCAATTTGTCACTTTCACTGCCACCTTGATGGCTGACTTGATGACGTAGTGCCGCCGCCGGTAGCCTTGGCGCGTGCTGCTCGCACTGTCACGCCGCTTGATGAATGGGTGATGAGTGTGCCGGCACTTTTGCGCGGTTGCAGCGATTCAACGGCCTCTTGCAGTTGCCTAATGGCATCCAAGATGCCGCGCACGCTAAATTGACTAAGGCGGCGAAATCTCATGAGTAGATAGGGTGAAACTCTGTTGGTAGTTCGCCTGCCTCCATATTGATGAACTCGCTGGCAATCTCAAATTTGCCATTGTAAAGCTCGGTGATAGTGGGCGCTTTTTTCAGCCAATAGGTGCCAGCAAAATCAAGCAAGAGCTCACCGCAAATGCTGTATTTAGTTGCCTCGATTTTCTGGGTCAATATGAGGTCCACAACGCGATTTGTTGTCCACTGGTAACCTTTGCGCCAAGTTGACGCCTTGAGCAACGTGTTGGCTGGCACAATGCGTGTGTTTCGCAATGTGTATTTGTCCTCGTTGTATGTCTCATGACCATAGGCCAGCAAGTGCGCAAGCTCGGTTGTCTTGTCTCTTACTGCTGTTGAGTAAACAAGCGGCACGCCAGTTGTGTCAGTCTCTGCCGTGTTATTTGGTCCAACGGTGGTGTCACCGCCGCCGCTGCTTCCATACATATACTCTTCTATCTTAAAAACTGCGCTCACCTTGGTGCCTGCCTCCATATCACCGCGCACCTTGTTCTGGTATGATTCGGCAGCGGAAATGACCTTGGAAACGTGGCCAGGGTCAGCAATAAAGCGCAGCGTTGAAAAATAGGGATGCTCCCAGGCGTTGCGCTGCACCTCGTAAGGCGCAAATGTCCAAACGTCTGTTTCTGGTTCTACTGAAGGCGTGTCGACAATGGTGTTGTCGATGCTGGAAAAGGTGACCTCTAAAATGCCATAACCGCCGTCCTCTTGGCGCACGTTGACGCGGGTGGCGTTGCCAACATAGGAGTTGCTTGTGGATGCGGTTAAGATGTCAGCATAGCGGCCCTTGTATGTATAGGTAGATTCCCACCCGTTAGTTTCGGAAAATGTGCGCTCAACGTGAACGCTGGACGCCAAGCTTGTGCTGCCTTTGAAATGCAAACTCATTGAGTGAATCCCTTGGAAATGTCGCGCAGGTAGTTCCTTGATTGTTTCATGGCCAGTTCAATCTCAAGTTGCGCGCGCAAATATTCGTCATCTAATGCTTGCGGCCTAAATGAACCAAATGCCCAACCACCAAAGCCGCCAGCCCAATCTGAAAGCCAATCAAGCGCTTGAATTGCCATTGTTTTTCCTTGTTCGCTTGTCTCAATGTATTTGCGCCTTGCGGCTGCGTATTCTGAAATTTGCTCTGGTGTGAACGCTGCCACCGATAAATCAAGGTTTTCAGCAAAGCCTTGGTTGATTGCGGCAGCCATGCGCTTGCCGTTGTCGCTCATCAACTCATCAAGGTCGAATGTCTTTTGGCTTACGTCATAAAGTGATTCACGCATCCCCTTGGCAAACTCTTGAAATAGTTCAAGCGGTTGGCGTATTTGCGGCACATCGCCAAAATGGATTCCGTAACGGCTGAATATATCAATGAAGTTTTTGCTGCCCTCTATTGCCTCATATTGCCTCGTATTAAGGTCATTGATGGCGTCTCGCAAATCTTCAATGTCAACACCTGCCAACCTGGCGGCATAGGCAAGCGCTTGGAACTCTGTTGTGGACATGCCAAGTTGTGCTGATTCTTTCTGAATTCTTGCGGCTTCCTCGTATAGACCGCCAACGCTCGACACAACGCGCTCCAATGCCATGGCGCCAGCAATTTGCCCGCCAATGCCAGAGGCCGCGCTCTTGGCCCAATTGTTAAAGCCTGCGCGCATTCGTTTGAGACCAGCGTTAAAACTGGTCGTGTCCATTCCTACCTTGAAGTTAAGATTCAACCGCTGCCTCCTTTTGCCGCTTTGTTAATTCGTCCAATCCTGCCAACCCTTCAGCAAGTGCGCCGTGTATGATTTTTGAGCCGCCGTTAAGCTCGTTAAAACTCATGATGTCCCACATTAATTGGCCAAAAGGCGCGTCCATGATTTCGCTTGGCGTGTAGTTCAATTTTGACAAGCCAATCGTGCGCATTAATTGCAAGGTCGGTGCGCCCCATTTGGCGCCCTTGGCCATGTTGGCATCTGAGCCCATGAGCTCTGGCATTTGCTGGCTTTGCACTAGGTAAGCCATTGCTTCGCCAAGCGCTTGGTTGTAAGCCTTGGGTAGCGGTTTGCGCTGGTAATACCATTGACCAACCGGTGACAAAAACCATCCAAGCCATTTCATGCCAGCTTTGTAATCACGCGAGCAGATGCCGACAAATGCGTGAAACTCAAGCCGCGTCAAAATCTCAACCAATCCGATGCGCTCCATCAGCACAGCATGGCCAAGTGTCAAAGGGCGCAACTTAGCGCCGGCCACATAGTGGTGGCCTGGCGCTACGGTTGCGGCCCAGGTGTCAATCATGGCGTCAATGGAACGTCAGTGTTTGAGACGCTTTTGGCTATGTATTCGATGGCAGTGATTGACCACTCGGCATAGTTGCCATTAGAGCGCGTTTTTTCTGCGCTTTGAATGATGTATTCGCCTTGAATCTCTGGCCAATTGCTGTTCGTAATGTCCAAGTTTTCGCCGGCTTGGAATACAATGCCAAAAACAGCATCAACAGCCTGGATGTTGTTTGCAGGCGAAACAGTTGAGCCAGCAATCATGCCGGTCAAATTCAGCACTTTGCGCTGGTTGTAATAACAGGCGCTTATGGTTTCGCCATTTGCATCAGTGGCGGTGTTGGAGTCACTTTCCATCGAGAGGCGAATCTCGGTGGCATACATTTGAATTACTTGGTCGGTGCCAATGTCTAGCGTGATGTATGAGCCGTCATTCTTTGTGCCGTATGTGAACGCCTGGCCCTTCATTAATTTTGCCATAATTAGTGTCTTTCTTTAATCGGTTGTAACGCCCAGCGCCGCTGGGAATGTTAGTGTGATTGATTCGCGCAGCATGGTGCCTTCCACCTCGCGCTCGATGCCGCTTTGGTCGGCAACGCCAAAAATGTAAAAATCAGTAGCGCCCACATTGATGGCCTGGAGCTCGCTCCAAAAGAGCGACTCCTCAACGGCGGTCAATAATTCGTCATGCACATCAAGCGCATTAGGTTGGCCATCCTCGTCAATCTCGCTTTGGACGCTCACGCTTAACGTGACATCCATGTTGCCGGTGTTGGGCGGGTTTTGGCTGGCGCCCACAAATGCAACCACAACGCAAGGCAGCGATTTGATGGTGTCGTTAGTGCCAGCGTAAACAGGCACACCAACCTGGTCTTGCAAGTAGGCCTTAAATGCCTCTTCAGTTTGCTTGCGGTAGCTCATAGTTTCCTGATTGCCAGCGATTGCACAGCGTTGGTTTTCTTGGTTGTGTGCCAGTCTTTTGGAATCTTGCGCCGCAAATAGGTCAGCATATCGCGCGTCTCCATGTTGAATGCCATGCGCAAGCCTTGGCGCGCTCCTGGTATGTTGCCGCTTTCTTTGCTGCCATGAACGCCACGAGCAAATGGCTTGAGCGCACCAACGCGGCGCTCTGGTCTGCCTTCGCCTTTAGGTTGGCCAATCTGAAATTTCTTTCGGTTGCCTCTGACGCTGCGCGGTGGCTTGATATATGGCCCAATATCGCTAGCAGTTCCTAACCATGCGGCAGCCATAAAACCGCGACCTTTTTGGCGGTGCGCAATAGCCGTTGCAACGGCGGTTTTCATTGGCTCGCCCCACATGCCTTTTTTGCCTTTTTTGCCTCTGTAATAGTTGGTCAAGATGGCCGCCACTGGTGCGCGTTTGCCTCGCTTTGAATTGCTTGGTTGAATCTTTGCGGCGCGCATCATGTCGCGCTTGATTTTTTGGTTGGTGACCTTTGGCGTTTTGCCTACCGCCTTGAGCGCAATGTTGAACGAGCGCTTGTTGACTTCGTTCGTGAAACTGCGTCCGCTGTATTTTAAATAGGCATCAAGAACGCGGTTGAAGCGCTGCGTGTCAAAATCAACATTGATTCCGCTGGCGTTCATTGCTTTTTCATGAGGCCAAGCTCAAAGCTCGCATCATTGGTTAGCACTTGCTGAATTTTGAACCGTTTGCCACCCTTAGTGAGCGTGGCGCCCACAATTGGCTTGATGCCAGCATCAGCCCACTGCTTGCGGTTAGAGGTCAAGGTTAGGTCATAGCCTTCCAAGATGCCGCCGTCTTCAAGCTCTTTGGTCTCAGTGTTGCCGCTCTCAACGCACCGCAACACGTTGCCATGGTAGTCAAACACACTGCCGGCGGTGCGCTCCAGGTCCACCTGTTGCTCGTATAAAAACCGCGAACGATGATGGCCTTGGTCGATGATGTATTGCTCTTGAAAATTGGTGTGCGGCACTGGGTTTTTATGCTCCACACTGTGAAAGCAATCAGTGCGCGTGATGCCGCGCCCATCTGGCACGTTCAAGGTGATGGTGTAAACGTCTTCCCATTCGCCGCTTTCGTTTGTTCGCTGCACCGTGTAAGCCGCCGCATCATATTGCGCAGCATCAGCGGTGACGCGGATAATCACGTTACCAGCGCCAAATGTGCCACCTTCGCCAATCGTTGTGAACGTGGTTGGCGTATTGTGCGCGGCAGTCTCATAGAGCCAGCCTGAGCGCGTGTTGATTATGCGGTTGTTGGCCATTTAAAAAACCCAGGCGAGCAGTTGCCCGCCGCGCCTGGGTGTGGGTGTGGTGACCTAGCGAACGGTGGCAGCAAATTAGGCGCTGGCCTTTTTCTTGGCCTTGGCTTTTGGCGCGGATACGTCAACCTTGAGGTCGGCGCGCTTCCAATAAGGTGGCTTTCTGTAAACACTAACGCCGCTGTATTTTCCAGACGGGTTTTCGCGTTCAGCAATAAAGGCAGCCTTGCATTTGTCGGCGTCACCCATAGCGATAAGCTCAGGTGAACCGTCAGGCAAAAATCCTATCGTGAATGAAGTCTTGAATATCATGGTTTTGTTATTGGTCGGTGATTCTGATAAGGGCGTTTTGGTTGCCAATTGAGCATCCGTAGAGGATGCCAACTGTTAGGAACCATTTGCCCAAAGTTGGGTTATAAAATTTGCGTGTCTGAAATGGCAGTCCCGTCCTTGGCTCTATGTTGTCTATGACCTCTGTGTTTCCATAAAGCGGGCGCGCGATTTGCCGCGCTGCAATACATAGAGCGCTTGGGTGGCAGTAAAAGCCTTGCAGGTTGTTGCTGGTCGGAATGTCTTGATATTCGGCCACACCAAAACCGTGAATGGTTGACAGCTCGCCCTCTTGGATTGGCTGCGCTGTGCCGTAGGCGCTGGCATCAATGATGCCGCCGTCTTTGCTAAGGCTTGCCGTGTAAGACGGGTTGAGCATGACGGTTCTCAGCGACCGTGGGCAACCATTGGTTGTCAACGTGCTGGCGGCGTCTGCCAAATCATCACTGTCGTAATTGGCGGCAGTCCTGACTTGGGAGGCGCTAAAGGCGGCGGGCGTGATAAGGCCAAGCAAATCTTCGGCGACCGCTTTTGCAGTGGCATCTATGGCAGGGCGCAAAAAGGTGCGCTCTAGAATGGTCGGGCTCTTGAGTTTTGAAATCTCAAAATCAGTAAACGCCATCGAGAAGCCCTTGAACTTGTTAAGCTCAATCTCAATGGCCGTGCTTGTTACATCGCTGGCGCTGTAGCCAGTAGACAAGTCTTTAACTGTGACCGAAGAGGGAACGCGGGTCACTGTGCGGTCGCCGCGCTCCCTGACTTCGGTTGAGAAGTTGCGACTCACAAGCGAAAAGGCGAAAAAGTTGGAGGA
>Ga0208019_1000933_pt1 | contig 15899 bp, 12 predicted proteins | sample CB_VirMetaG_5_FD_184540 | JGI IMG/M metagenome (GOLD analysis project Ga0208019, IMG submission 184540) | Freshwater to marine saline gradient viral communities from Chesapeake Bay - CB_1508_1D Viral MetaG (SPAdes) (version 4) | ecosystem: Environmental > Aquatic > Marine > Coastal | place: USA...
CGCTTGTTGCTGTCTGCACATTACCTACACTGTTAGCACCAAGAAGTACATAGCTATCATTGACCTCAAGCATCTCTGTGCCACCAGTAACAACTCGCCACTGATTAGCTGCATGGAATTGTGTATAAGTGTCTGTGTCACCAGTATGAATAATTTGGTCTTCTACAAATATGTCTGTTGCACCATTGATGTTACCTGATACATTTATACCATCTGATGCTGTGCTTAGTTTAAAGCCGCCGTTGTAATACAGTGAAACAGCACCACCAGCAGTAGCGTAAATCATTCCTGCAGTATTGGCAGAATTTCTCATATAGAAATCTTGTGCTAACACATATATTGAACCAGTACCAGCGTCATTTATATAACTGTGAGTACCATCGTGATAAATTCTTAGGTCATTACCAGTGCCAAATCTTGCCTCTACACCATCAACAAAATCTATGTTACCACCACTCATGGTAAGTGTACTACTTATGTTGGCAGCACCATCAATGTCTAGACTGTCAGCCTGTAGCTCACCTGTGATGTCCACACCATCTGATTTGGTGGCTAGTTTAGGAACATTGTCAAAGTTAAGTTCAACCTTGCCATCAGCCACACACTGAATCATAGTTTCACCAGTGTATTTTTGGATAATAGTATTGTTACCACGAATGTACAAAGAGCCACTAGCAAAAGTTTCATCAATGTAACTATTGCTACCATCATGGTAAATCTGTAAGTCAGAACTTGCACCAAAGTTAGCCTTCACGTTATCACTAAAAGATAAATCACCTGATGTCTTAGTATCTGCTGCATCACTTCTCAAGAATGAACCACTGTTTACACCATCAAGTGTATCAGCATCTAGACCTGAACCTGAACCATCTACAGTTTTAATCAGTGTAAGTATTTCACTAGCTGTTTGGTCGGCTGTTGCACCACTTTCTATGCCATCTAACTTTGAACCATCAGATGCTACGTCTCTGCCATCTACTGTGCCTGATACAACTACGTTACCTGTTACAGAAACGCCTGTTGAGGTGGTGGCTAGTTTGGTAGCATTACTGTAGTAAAGTGCTGCTTCTGCTCCAGCTGTAAAGACTGCCATGTTTTGAGTATGGTCAGAATTTTGTATACGAACACTTGTACTACCACCAATTAATAAATTACCTGTTCCTTGGTCACTAACATAACTATGAGTGCCATTGTGATAAATACGTAAGTCAGCATCCGCACCTAACCTAATAATATCACTATCACCCATGTTAAGGTGTGTCGTTAGAGTAGTCTCACCTGTAACACCAAGAGTACCTGCTATTTGTATGTTATTAGCAAGTTTATCTCCTGTCACAGCATCGTTAGCTATGTGAGCAGTATCAATACTGCCATCTACATAGTGTTCAGAGTCAATGGAGTCATCTGCTATTTTTGTGCCATCTACGATGTCAGCAGCAAGATGAACTCTGTCAATTGACCCATCAGTATAATGCTCTGAATCTACAGCATTATCAGCTATCTTTGTACCATCTATAATGTCAGCAGCTAAATGTATTCTGTCTATTGACCCATCTACGTATTGGTCACTATCTACAGAGTTAGCTGCCATCTTGGCAAGTGTAACATTTGCATCAGTTATTTTAGCTGTTGTAACATTTGAGTCTGCTATCTTAGCAGTTGTTACATTAGCATCAGTTATTTTAGCTGTTGTCACTGCATTATCTGCTAGACCTGCTGTTGCTATCTGTGGTCCTTCACCTGATGTGCCATCATGGGAGTGTCCTGTTGTACCGTTAAACGCAGCTTGCACTGCATCAAACTCTCCATCAAGGTCGGATGCGTTGATTACGTTACCATCAGCTATATTATTAGCTGTATCATTACGTGTGTAGCCTGTTCCCATATTTATCTCCTAGCGTTAGTAATATACTGCAAGGTGGCAGCATCTATGGTAAACACAGCGTCTGTGTTAGTTCCTGTTGTTTCATATAATATTGACACTGTAAATCCTGAACCTATAGTTTGTACTTCGTATGTAGCTTTTTGCTTGACTCCAAATAAAGATGTACCAAATACACCTGAACCATATGTTATGGATGCCGCAGCATCACTTGACAATATTGAATCAGGTTGAATACTATTTGGTTGGTCAAAGTCAAACTTGAGAGAAAACTCAAGGTCAAAGTCACCATTTACATCTAAATATGTTGTACCTTTATATATTGTCTTTCTAACATTTGGGTCTTCTAATGGAATAAAAGGAGTGGCAAATGTAGCAGGAATAGCTGTTCCAGCAAATGAGTTACCCTGTTCCATCTGATAGACAAAGCCATCTGTAGCACCAAAGTAAATACGTTCTGCAAAACCATCGTATTCACTGTAAGTCACAAAAGCATTAAAGCCACGTAAATCATTAAAGGCTATACCTTCTTCTAACTGAGTTGCTCCAATTCCTTTTGCTGCATCATTTGTGTACCCTGTATTATACCCAAATATTCTATATTGACTTTTTTCACGAATGACTGTACTTGAAAAACCATTAGGACTACTAGCAATTAAATCTAATATCTCAACCTGTATAGTTTTTGAGACAGCAGCGAGACCAAAGTCACCAATTCTATCTGTAGCTGAAAATAATCTTAAACCATCAGGTCCTAAGAATATAACATCTCCACCTATCTCTTGAATGGTATCTTCAGCAACACAACCTAAGTCACGAGAAACAGGTTGCATATTAAAGTCAGCTACGCTATTACCATTAAGTACATTTATACTACTTTCGCTAAATATAATTAACTGTTCACGAAAAACAATTAAACCTGTAATTGTATCCGTTACATTAACTATACCACCACCACTAGCAATTGTCAAGTCATTGTCTTTATAAGGTGCAGAAAAGACTACATTTTTTCCATTACCAAAGAAAATATGATTCTTAAAGTTTACTATAAAACTTGCACCTGATACATCAGATGGCAAAGCAGTTAATTGTTCAAACGTAGTTCCATCAAATCTGTAAGGTTTACCTGTTCCAGCAACAAGCATAAGTTTTTCTGTACCATCAAAATCATACTTGAGAAATCTTACTTTACCTGCCCCACCTATTGTAACACCTGCACTATTATAAGTTGCATTGTCACTTATCTGTGTCCATCCTGACCCACTAGACCTAAATAGGTCATCACCTCTTACAGCATATACTTGGTTACTGTATCTTACTATACCTCTAATAACACCTGTATTAGGTACAGTAGCTGTATCAAACTTTTCGTAACCTTCTACTCTTGTGTAACCACCAAAGATAGATGGCTCAAAGTTACGCAGTATACGTGCTGAACCGGGTGCTTGAAATCCTTGCTGATAAGGAGAAAGGTTTGTTATCAAGCCCCCTTTAAATTCAAATGAATGGGTTTGCCATGCGTCTGCCATTAGATAACAGACCTAGAAAATCCCATCCTACCACCACCTGTGTTCTGTGGTAGCATTGTAGAACGTAAATAATATGTTCTGTTGATTAATACAATACGCATATTCTTTATGCCTTCATCAAACTTTTGCTTGGCTAACATTGCGTCTTGTGAATTACCACGGAATAAATAAGCATAGTGCATTGCTCCATCTACAATAATATGTTTAAATCTTTCAGGAACAGCAGGAACATCATCAAATAAAATTAAATCTACAGGAACACGATAATACTCATACACTACGGTATAGGCTTTATCAGGCTCAGGTGTAAGTATATACTCAAGAGCAGGTCCATGTGCTACCATTTGAGGTACACCACTTCTCTCATTGGTATTATATTCTTGGTCTACATACTTATCAAGATACTCTTCATATGCAATAACACTTAATCTAGTTGTAATATTTCCTAGTGAGCTATCTTCTTTTATTCTAAAGCTATCAAAGTCCACTAGCTTTGCATCTTGGGGAAATGAGTATCTTGTTACGTTAGCAGATAAAACATCTTCTTGTTCTACGTGATTAAAGGGCCAATTAAATTCATGTTGATTAATATCACGAAGAGATGCATTGATTGCATCCTTTACTTGAGCATAAAAACCTGTAGCAGTAGGAAAATTACTTGAAGTAAGTTCTGTTTCATTTAGTCTGCGATTTACTTGATTGACAAGTTCTAGATAATTATAAGCCATTAATTTTCCCTTATTCTCATCTTAACAGTTCTTTCAGCTTGACTTCCTGTGCTATCTACTATGTTACAAGTAAAGATATATTCACGGTTAAGTACTCCACCACCTAAATTAATAGTGGCTACTGTATTTGTGTTTGTTTGAGCTATGTTTTGTATACTGTCAGTTACAGCATTAGATGACGCAGTTGTTAGTGTTTGTCCTGCAGCTAATGTTGTCTTACCTATTTCAGGTGTTTGAACTGACCATGTAACAGAAGATATTGTAGCTGTATCTAAAAACCTAGACCAATCTATACTATAGTCTAAACTTTCATCTGGGTCTTTTGTTGTCCAACGAAATGACATTAAGTTCTCCTATGCCGCAGCTCTTCGTTCAGCCACTGTATCTTGTCTTGGTACGTATACAACTCTTTTTCTGTCGTAGTCATTTGCAACGAAGTTAAATATAACACCTGTTGCTGTTACTGTTCCTATTGAAAATGTTCCTACAACACCTGTTACTGTAAAGCTGTTGCTAAGTGCTACTGTACCTATAGCACCTGTTGCTTGTACACCTGTTGCTATTCGTTCTAGTGGTTGGTCTTCTACCTCACCAACTTGACCTACACCTTCAACACCTGTAAGTGTTACATTGGCTGTACCTGTTGCTGTTACAGTAATTACATTAGATGCTTCATTTGTAATTGTAGTAGAACCATTTGTTCCATCAAAATGAAGTAGTGCTTCTGTACTTCCATCTAAAGAGTATGCTTCTGTTTCAGGTGTAAAACTTGCAGCAGAAAGACCTGTTGGTGTGGATGCTCTAAATTCGTCTATGTATCCTGTAAATTCTTCAGAGCCATTTTCTTTAGCTCCAATTACATAGGTATGAGCATTGTACCCTGCACCTGCTTGCTGACCTCTCTGATATCCATCTACAAATACTTCGGTAAAGGCAAACCTTCTTTGTAGTCGTATATGATGCCAAGTATTGTTACTTAATTGTCCACTAACTGACCTAGTTATAGAATTATCTTTTATTACTTGAAGATTACCACTACTAATACGTAAAGCAAAACCAGAGTTAGAGTTTTGTCCATCCCAAAGATGAGCAGTTTGACTTGTTAGCGTTGAAGAGTAAACCCAAAAATCTACAGCCCACTCTGAACTTGTTAACAGACTTGAAGTGTAACTTGTTGTTACAAAATCACCTGTTCCATCTAGTAGTAAACTAGCAGTGCCAAACTTCTTCTCTGCTGTAGAAAGCTGTGCATCACCATTTGCTGTAAAAGGTTTAAGAGGATTAAGCTGTCCTTCTACTCCTGTGATACCTGCAGCGGTATTAGGTGATACTGTTCCAATTTGACCTGTACCTTGAACACCTATAGCAAATGGTTCATCTACATTAGGACTTACTACACCTATAGAACCTGTCATAGGCGAACCTGTTACAGGAATACGGTTAACAGACCTAATAGTAAATGTACCAATAGTAAAAGTTGCAGATACACTGTCTACTTTTTCTGATACTATATGCTGTGGTTGAGTAAGACCTGTACCTGTAGTAGCTTCTACACCTGTAATACCAAAAGCAATGTTTGGTGAAACTGTACCAATTTGTCCAGTACCTGCTACACCTGTAAGGCTTACTGTATTAGCAAACTCAAGTGTACCTATAGAGCCTGTAAGAGCATTAGGACCATACAAAGGTTCTGTGATATCTACTTCAAATGCATTTATATGTAAGGTACGAGTAAGGGCAGTTGCACTTACACCTGTTACAGAAACAGTAGGAGATACAATACCGTAGCTTGCGGCTCCATATTGTCCAGTACCATAAAGGGCATCAGCAGTATCGTAGAACGACATGTTCTACTCCTTTAAGCTATGCGTACAATAGCGTTTGATGCGTCAGCAGTTGGGAACTCTATAGTTAAATCACCAGCAGTAGCAGATACTGTACCACCAAAGTCAATGACACAGATAGCAGAGTTACTGTTTGCAGTGTTATATATAATACAACCATCAGCAGATACAGTTACGTTACTGAATACTTCGTCAGTGAAGTCTACAGTAGCAGTCGTACCATCTACAGCAATAGTTGCACCGTCTAGTACTTGACCACCTGCAGTATAGTTTGTACCTGATGCTTCATCAGAGTTACCTGTTACGTCAGAATAATTAGTTGTAGCAGCACCATATGTACCTGTTGGTGATGCTTTAATAAGTGCTAGTTTAAGTGAATCAGTATCAAGGTCGTGTAATCCACCTAATAACTCTGACTTAAAACTTGTGCACATTGCAGTCGTGATAGCCATTTATAATCTCCTGTATAATATCACATGTTGTAAAGGGCAACCCTAAAGCTGCCCTTTATAAAAAATTTAAGCGAGTTGGTCTCTATCAACGTCAGTAGGCTTATCATCTAATCCATGACCTGCTAAATCAATAACAGTCGCATAGACTCTAAGTCTGCCTGTAGCTGGAGCAGCACCTGCAATCAAACAATCAATAGTGTCTGTAGTAGTGATAAATTGAGTGTAAGTTGAAGCTGCACTTCCTACAACAGTGTTAGTTTGACCATTAGTTCCTGCTGCACAAAAACCTGTAGAGGTTATATCTGCACCATCGATAATGTCATCACCACCACCAAAGTCCATGTCAAGAGTACAACTTGAAGTAAATGCTTTCATTACTTCTGCACCTGCGTTTAGGACTAAAGTATTTGCAGGGATTTCTAACACCTGAAAGATGTCTCCGTTTGCAAAAGTTCCACCTGCTGCTACTAACGCATCAATATCAAGGTAAGCCTCAATATTTCTCATTACGTTAGTATTCTTAGCTGATGGCATAGCCACAATAGAGTCGGAAGATACACCAGTGGTGTCTTTAGAAGTTAAATCATAAGTTGCCATTTATACCTCCCTTACGCTACGTTATATTTAGCAGTAACGATTGCTTCTGGACGAAGAATCTTTCTGCCATATAAATGCATACCTCTTACGATGTCTGCGAAAGAATCAGGGTCTCTATAAGACTCTGTCTTTGTTATCTGTGAAGCTGTTGCTACTGCTGAAGAATGACCAGCTACAATAACTCCATAGTTTGCGTTTTGGTTAGCAGAACCTGAAGTTCCTGGTCCTGTGCCAACAGCAGGTAGGTTATTTGACATATAGATATCAAAACCATGTAATGAACCTATTGACAATCCTTTTCTTAATCCTCCTGACTCACCGAAATCTGCATTGAGAAGTCTTGAATCTTCATCTTTTAAGATTTCAACGAAAGTTGGATGTAGAACTAACCATCTACCTTCTGTGTCTACAAACTGTGTATCTAGCAGTCTGCCCATCCTTGCAATAACTTGCAATGGTGTAGCAGTTGCTGTTGCTTGAGCTGTAGCACCTGGCATTCTTGGAGCTAATGGGATAGAGTGGTCGCCAGCACTTGAAGTAGTAATGTTACCGAAGTCACCCTTCTTTAGCTTCATGCTTGTCAACAGTTCATCTGAACCTGCAGTTGAAATAGCTTTTGTACCATTTACAGTATCATTAGCTGTTCCTGCTACAGTGTTAAGAGATGATTGCTTGAAACCAGATAAGTAACCAAGAACTTCTTGGTCATGTTGGTCACGAAGTCTATATCCAGCTCTGTCTGAAGCCATTGACTCAAAGTTAACGTGACTATGAGCTTCCTCAATGTCGTCAACTTTAAAAGCAAAGTAGTTTGCCTTATCTACGATAAGAGAAAAATCCTCATCGTCTAGGTCTTGTGGTTGAATGTTAACACCACGGGCGTATTCTTTTACAGTGATTTCTGGTTCTTTGATAATTTTTACAGTATCACCATAATTCGCAATCTCTCCAAAGTAGTCACTATTTGTGATTGATTCTACAACAGAGGTTTTACGAAAAGCTTGCTGAACCTTTTGGGAGTAAATAATGGGACTAAAATTGCCATTAGGTAAATTCCCGTATCCAGCCGCAGTTTGGAAAGCCATGTTATCCTCCTTGGCTAATATTAAAATACGAGTGCATACACAATCAAAAGGCTAGTAACTGTTAGGTGTCCGTAGTGGGGCTAACTTAAACTAGGTAGTTTTTCTTAGTATAAATCGTGAAAATGTGTTAAGCAAGGTAGTCATCAAAAAGATGGGCTGCTATTTATACATTTTATAACACATAAATTTTAAAAAGTAAAGAAAAATATTAACCACGTCTGGTCATATCATAAATAAAATTACCAGAAGCTATTGCTTCTTTTATTTTTTCTTCATTCTTTTCAAACTCATGTGGTTTCATCTTTGCTACATCAGACTCTTTTATTTGATTTGCTTGTCCTGATTTAGTAGCAGAAGGTGTGTTTGAGCTACCTCTAGTTACAGCTTTTGCAGCTTCCTTAGAAGCATCTGGTTTCTTTTTAGTGGGAGTATCTGTTATTCCCATATCTATTTTATATAAGTCAATAGCTCTTGCTGCAGATTTAGAATCACTTTCATTTTCATATAAAGCTTGTTGAACCCATCTAGGTTGTAGCTCTACCCAATCATGAAAATCTTGGTCGTTTCTAATTGTATCAAAATCAGGATGTATTCTCATGAGTTCTGCTTCTGCCATAGCACGAGTAGATTGTGCTTCTCTTTCTGCTATTAACTTCATTCTTTCCTCTAGTGAAGAATCTAACTCTTTTGCTTTCTTAGTAGCAATACTTTCTACAATCTTAGCAACGTCAGGATATTCCTGAGACCACTGTGCAATCTCTTCATCTGACTTTGGTAATTTTATTTCTTGAGATGCAGTTTGTGTTAATTGTTGCCTTAAGTTAAATATCTCATCTTGGTATGACTTTTCTTTTTCTTGTACGTGTCTACGCAAATCGCCATATCTTTTCTTAAATGTTTTTTCTTCAGGTGTTAAAGATTCTGTTTCAGCAATATCTTCTTCTTCAGCTTTAACTTTGCCAAGAGCTTCGTCTCTTTCTCTTAAATTTTTTTCTAACTCTAACTCTTCTCTATTATCGTTACGTTTATATCTTATTGGGGTTTTAACTATTTTTTGTTCTATAGCTATATCAGCCATATTATTTCTCCTAGGGTTATCGTAGCCATTATTGGGGGATAAGTAGCTAGTGTATTAATTCATAAATTATTTTTTATGAACTGCCAATCCTACTAAGTAAACTATAGGATGGATTATTTTACAAAAGATATTGCCGACCATACTGTCTTTAGCTTTACCCTTTGTTAAAACATGTCTAAGGTGTTTTGTTCGTTCTTCGGCAAGGTAAGCACCTAAGTTTGTTAGTGCCCTATTAACCTTCATACCACGAACAAAAGGTTTGAATAATGAATGATACCCTATTTCATGTATAGGTGTCAAGTATTTTTTCTGATAAATGTGCCATGTCTTCATAGCTTGTGCCCAGTCATCAAGTTGAGTTTGTCTATACATCTCTGTACAAACTATTTTACTGCTACTACTTTCAGATGCTTGGGCATCATCAGCATAACTTGTTCCAGGGCTTGTACCTGCAGTTGCTGAAGCACCAGGTGTATCTATGCCTCCTGCTTTATCTGCTTCTCCTCTTCCATAGGCTTCAGGATTAGTTTGGTCAGGACCTGCTTTACCAGCATCAGGGTCATTTATAGGATTACCATTTCTGTCCGTAACATTTGTGGTTGTTCCATTTGAAAAAGTAAATGTGCCGTTAGAGTTTATACTGTATTTACTGCCGTTATCTGTTCTTCCTGTGCCGACACTACCACCATTTGAATTAACAGCATCCTTCCCTCTATCAGAAAAGTTGTTATCTACTTCTCTTTGTCCAGGGTTCTTACCACTTCCAAACGTCTCATCAACATCAAAGCCTCTTTCTAGCTCTGCTTGTTCAGCTATACTTCTGTTATCATAAGAGCGACCTAAGCTTTGCTGAGATATTCTATCCATTTGTATATCTTGAGCTACATGAGTAGCTGCTAACCTTGCTTCAGGTGTAATCGCATTTTGAGCTATTGTATTTAAAGCATTTAAATTTGCATTATAACTTTGTGTAGTACCAGGCTTAGTTCCTGTAGGACCCATTCCTGCCGCAAATTGTGTAGAGTATTTATCATATGCATCTTGATAACTTTGTTTACCCATTACATCTCCAGCCGAAGAAAACTGTCCAAATTCCTGTCTGCCTCCAAAAGGTGTAGTTATTTCAGGAGCTATATTGCTTGCTGTTGTACCTTTTTCTGCTAAACTTTGTTGTGCTATATCTGTTACATTTGTAACTTGAGGAGCAGCCAAACCTTTAGTATTTATATTTTGTTGTGCGGTAGATAACACATTTGAATAATCAATAGGTTGAGTTGTAGGTTTTTCAGTAGCATATGCTTGCATAACATCTTTACTAGGTCTACCCATTGGCATATCTTGAGAACGCATACCTACTTCACCTCTATAGGAATTTAGTGCAGCAGTAGCAGCTTTTCCTGCCTCTATATTTGCTTTATTATCATCTAAAAATCCAAAAGCATTCGCAACTGGAGCAAAAGCCGCTACTCCTAATGCTTTTTGCCCAGTGACTTGTGTGTTTATTAATCCCGTTAGCTCTGGATTTGGAGCAAAATAATTAGCTTTTCCTGTAGCTAATGCTTCTTTTACATCTGCTATTCCTATTATATTTCCACTAAAGTCATATTGAATAGCATAATCTTTACCACCAATACTAGTTCTAGCACCTCCCAATCCTGCAGCTATTTCAGGGTCTCCCCCTCCTCCGTCACCACTATCTTGTTGAACAACTCTAGTTGGTGCAACTGGAGCATCGTCTGCAGGAGGAGGTGTAGTATCATCTCCTGGCTTGTATGTTTGGTTATCAGTATACGAACCTACATTACCAGCACCTACAACAACATTAGGATTAGTTGTAGGACCGAGATTAAGAGAAGCAGGTGTAACTACTTCAGTAGAAACTGGTGCAGCGATACCTTTGTTAATACTAGGTTGTAATTTATCATCTATGCCATCTTTATTTATGTCTATAAAACCCGCTGGACGTACAAATTTAGCTGAAGCAGCTTCAGGAGCTTTTGCTGTACCGTATTGCCCTAGTGCAGGATTGTAAATTGCTTGTTGTTTTTGTATGCCTCCTAAAGTTGCTACATTAGGTTGTGCATTCATAATAGTCATACCTGCGGCTGCAGTTTTTATATCATTATCAATGTATTCTACTTGTCCAGCATCTTCCATTTCGCCAAGACCTTTAAGGGCAGCTCTTCTTAATCCTTCGTACATACCAAGACCATGGTATCTAACCACGTTAGCGGGAACAACTAATTCACCTTCACTAAGTAGCACATGTTGATTATCTTTAACCTCATCCCCTGTAGCACCTGGAGGAGGGTCAGAGGGAGTACCCATTGATGCTTCTTCATATTCTGGTTTGTCTGGACTACCCATATCAATTACTACAGCTAACCCTTTACCTTTTTTGGTAACCTTGTCACCACTCTCAATAGACTTACCTTTAGCCGCCATTATAGGAGTTGGACTAAGTAACTGTTCTTCTTCTACTTTCTTAGCAGGTACTTGTGGAGCAGCTAAAGCTGTAGTCATAGGAGCAGACATCTCTGTTGGCATAGGAGCAGTAGGACTAGCTATTCCGACACTTGTTTTATCTTGTTTTAATTTCTTAGCTACAAGCTTCATAACTTCATCTCTAGGGTCAACGACTTTAGGAGCAGCACCTCTCTTAGGCATCTTCTCTACTTTTGTTTTTTTGTTGCCTACGGGTGGACTGGTCTTTTGTGTCATTGGGGATGTACCTAATCCTGCTGGTTCTTGTAATGCCATGAGTGCTCCTCCTGTGTTCATGCCTCTAGCTCTGCCTATTTGCTGACTTATTTGTTTTGATTTAGCATTGGCTTTTTTAGCTGTTTCTTTACCTGGGGGTCCTTTTATTAAAATATAATCATTTTTCTCTAGGGCTTCATCAATATCTGCATCGCGTAGCTTGCCATCTTTACCCATACGTAAAGTTGGAAATAAAACTTCTCCTCCTAGCTCCGTACTGTATTCACTAGCAGTCTGTACAGTAGCTTGTCCTCTCGTTGGAGTATTTTTATTCATAGCCCTTGAAAGCCAAGCTGGTCTATTATCAATTTCCATTATTTTTCAGCTCTTGATATAACTTCATCACGAAGAGTTTTAAGTCTTCGTATTTCTTGGATTGCTCCCTGTGCTTTATTAATTTTATATATATCTTCATGTTGTTCTAATAGCTTGTGTAACTCAGCTACTCTATATTCCATGTATACTTCTAATATATCTGTATTCTTCTTTACATTAACCAGAGGTAGTAGTTGTTTTGCTACTTCTTTTATCACTGTCTACCTCCTAGTAATTGTTGTAGTTGGTCCATAGCAGCAGGGTCTTGTTGTTGTGGTCCTGGTGAAGGATTCTGAGGTGCACTAAATCCTTGCTCTCCTGGAACTGGAGCTTGCCCCACCCCTATGTTACCCCCACCTCCACCTGAAGGGTCAGCAGGATTAATTCCCTGTGCTTGCCCCTGTTCGGTAGGTAAACCACCAGCAGCTTTTAGTATCTCTGCTTGTTTAAATGCTTCTCTTTCGTCATTGATAAGTTTCTCTGCATCTAAATCCATAGCCGCACCTAGTTCTCTTAAGATAACTGGTATTTTTAAATATGGTGCTACAGCAGCATTACCTGACATCTGAAGTAATTGTAAAAGTCTTTGACTTCGTACTTCATTCTTCATTAGACTTTCTGTGCCTCTGGCTTTTATTTCTAAATCGCCTCTAGCTTCTTTATCAAAGTCAAACTGCATGTTAAAAGCAAACAATGCTTCTCCAAGTGGTTGCAATAAGTAATCATCTAAGTTCTTTACAACACTCTTAATACTTAGTTGTGCCGCTCCCATGAGCATGCTAATACCTGCAGCAGTTCTACCTGTACCTGCAACACCAGTCTGCCCATGTGAATAAGATGGTATGCCTGTTGCATCATCAGCTAGTGACCTAGCTTTATCAAACATCATCATATTCTCAGTGCTTACGTTTGGATATTTTGTTCCAAATAAGGCTTGCCCTGGAGCACCACCTTGTCTTCTAAATACTTTTCCTGGGAATACTTGTAAGTCTTGTCCTGGGACTAAATTAGTTTCGTCAATCTCAAATACTAAATTGCCAGATAATACAGCATTATCAACTGCCATTCTCATAAAACCATTCATAAGTGTCTGAGTATCTGACATATTTTCAGCTAGCCCTACACCAAAGAAACTATATGGGTTTAACTCAAACGGAGCTGCACAGTAAGGAATACGTCTAGGCGTAAATGGATTTACAACTAATCTTAATATCTTGTTATTACATACCCATATATTAACTTGTAAAGTATCTACATCTTCAAATTCTTTTGGTATATCTAATCCTGAAGATTCTGCCATAGTTTTATCTATGTTGCCCCAGAACTCCAATACTTCAAATCTATCTACATCATACTGAGTTTCATTATCTTTTAAGTCTGTTTCCCACCACTTACGTGTGTAGTTGTATCCCATCTCAGCACATTCATCTACCGCATCTGTATCAAAGTAAGGTCTCTTCTTAAGATTACGTAACTCTGAGTAACTTAGCTTATGTCTTTCTATAACATATTCTGCTTCAGCCATATTGTTAGCATCATAGTCAGGATAAAAGTTCCATGTAGAAACTGATTCTACTCTTGGAACAGTTTTACTTTCTGGTGAATAGTTACCTTCTTCATCCCAATTAGCTTTTTCTTTATCAAAAGCAAAAGGTCCTTTGATTATTCCTGTACCAAATAGAGCCATTTCAAATGCTACAGTTCTTAAATGTTTAGAAGCATTGGATTCCTCTAATTGGTCAAGAATAATCTTCTCCATTCTTTTAGCTGCTTTTTGTGCTGGATAATATGTTTGTGAGGTAGGTGTTAGACCTGTACCAGATTTTAATTTTTCTTTTATAGCTTCAAGGTCATCTTCATATGCCCCAAGTTTCATGTCTCTTAGTGTATCTTGAGTTGCCCCTTTGGGTAACTCCTGACCATCTCCAGGAAAACCATATACATTATTTAATTCATCTAAAGCATTATCAGGTTCTTTAGGGTCAAAATTTACAGATTCTGTAACCCCTTCAGGAATGCGTGTAGCTTCTACTCCTAACGGAAATCTTTGACCAGCAAATAAAACGTCAATAATTTGACCATAAGCTGCTAATACCTTAGTTTTAGTTATTTTTATAAATACTTGGGATTTCTCTGTTTCAGTAAATTGGGTATCGTTCGTATATAATCCTCTGTACTGTCTATACGAATTAAGCCATCTTTGTTCATCATATAGCCTTGCATCTTCTGCAGATTTAAATTTTTCATTAACATATGATGCTAGTTCGTCCTTTGGGTCTTTAGGGACAAATACTAAATCTTCTATGTTTTCGTTTTCATTTTCCATGTTTAATATCCAAATACTTTATCTGCAGGAGTCCATGTTCTAGGCATCGCTGCTGGGTCATAGTCAAATATGGACTTAGACCTTGGTCGGGTCATTATACCATATCTCAACGCATCATACAAATGGTCTTCTGCTTTCGTGTCTACATCTTCAGAGTTACTTTTATCTAAAGGTATAATAGGTAGCTGAGCAATTAAATTAGTACAACTATTAAATATGGTTAGACCTGCCTCTTCTGTAATATCATCTACTTGAAGTCTTCTGTGTATTTCGTTTTTACCTGCTACACGACTTCCCTTACTTCTGTCTGCTGGTCGCCAACGACAACCAACTGAAATCATTTGTTCCGCCAAGGAAGGACCCGTATCACCTCTTTTATGCCAACACGAGCTGTCGAGTACGCCATACGAGATTTGTCCATCATTTCTTTCCGCATCCAAGATAGCAAACGCCAAATCTTTGGCTGTATATTTTGATACATACATTTCACGGTAGACCACAAGTTGCTCAGTAGCTGGGTCAACTGCAAACCATAAGACTGCAGAATAGGAAGAGTATCCATAATCGCATGCCCTAAATTTTCTCCAATTATCTGGAATCGTAAATACATCCGTAACGTGATATCGCCTATCGAACTCAGAAAAAGCCGCACCTTCTGCAACATCCCAACTTCCCTCCAATAATTGTCTACGTTGTGTCTCTGGTAGAGACAGCAACATCGCTTCGTAGTCTCCCTGCTCGTATAAGAAAGGATTATCCATTAACTTAGCAGGGATAAATCTTCTTTTAAACAAAGGCTGGTCAGACTTCGAATGGTGTTTAGGGTACTTTAAAATTTCCCCAGTCGTAATATCTGTCGCCCAAAACGGCTTACCCGCTGGAGCAGGGTCAATGAACATTTTTTTGACCCAGCCGTGCCCTGGTCCTCCAGGGTTTGTCGTACCTCGCATGTAGACGGGAAGCGACGGGTCTGCAGTTCTAAGACGCGAACGTAAATAATCCCAAGCATATGGTGTCGGATACTGTGTTAACTCGTCAAAACCAATATAAGTGAATGCTTGTCCTTGGTATCTTAGAACATCTTTTTCTTGTTCAAGATAGGTCATCCAAATTCTAGCACCAGACGGGAAAGTCCATTGGCTCTTTTTCTCCATCCATTTAGCCCCAGGGAAAGCCTGCGGATACATTTCTTGAGATTTGTGTATAATTTCCCTAAGTTCATCATTTGTGCGTCTTAATATAAGAGCGTTCATATTCGGGTTATTGCAATAACGTAACGGGTCTACTATCAGACTGTACGTCT
>Ga0208019_1000934_pt1 | contig 15895 bp, 19 predicted proteins | sample CB_VirMetaG_5_FD_184540 | JGI IMG/M metagenome (GOLD analysis project Ga0208019, IMG submission 184540) | Freshwater to marine saline gradient viral communities from Chesapeake Bay - CB_1508_1D Viral MetaG (SPAdes) (version 4) | ecosystem: Environmental > Aquatic > Marine > Coastal | place: USA...
TCAATATTCCAGAAGATGGAATTTTATTTGTTGGTGGAATGACAGTTTCTGCAATATCAGGTTTAACAGCAGCTACGATATTATTAGATAAGTAGGAGGCTACATGGCTAATACTACTTCTGGTACAACTACATTCGACAAAACTTTTTCTATAGATGAAATTATAGAAGAAGCTTATGAGAGAATTGGTATGCAAGGCGTATCTGGTAATCAGTTACGTACGGCAAGACGTTCACTCAATATTATGTTTCAAGAATGGGGAAACAGAGGTTTACATTATTGGGAAGTAGGAAATAATTCTATTACGTTAGTTCAAGGTCAAGCAGAATATACTATGTATCGATCTACTTCCGATGGTACATCTAGTACTACTGCTGTGTATGGAGTTTCGGATGTATTAGAAATGGTATATAGAAATTCATCTAGTGTTGATTTTCCTTTAACTAAAATTGATCGATCTAGTTATCAAGGTTTATCTTCTAAAACACAACAAGGAACACCTACTCAATATTTTGTACAACGATTTATTGATAGAGTTACGGTCACTCTTTATTTAACTCCAGGATCTACTGAAGCAGGTAATTTTATTAATTATTATTATATAAAAAGAATACAAGATGTAGGAAGTTATACTAACGCAAGCGATGTACCTTTTAGATTTGTTCCATGTATGGCATCTGGTTTATCTTATTATTTATCACAAAAATTTGCACCACAAAGAACACAAGAATTAAAATTATTATATGAAGATGAGTTACAAAGAGCGTTAGTAGAAGATGGTTCTTCCACAAGTGCTTTTATAACTCCTAAAACTTATTACCCGAGTATATAATGGCTAATTTATCAAAAGGAAGATTTGCACAATTTATTTCAGATCGATCTGGAATGGCTTTTCCTTATACAGAAATGGTTACAGAATGGAATGGAGCTAAAGTACATATTTCAGAATATGAACCTAAACAACCACAACTAGAACCAAAACCAACTACTACCGATGCTCAAGGACTACCTGATGCAAGACCTGCAAGAGTAGAACCAGCAACGGAAAATTTATTACCAGGTAATCCATTTAATTTTACTGCAGGATCTGCAGTTGTTACTGTTACAGAACCAAGTCATGGTAGAAGTAATGGAAGTACTGTTGTTTTTAGAAATGTAGATGGAAGTCCAGGAGGACTTAACTATTCAATATTTGAAAATGCTTCAGGATTTGTTATAACTGTTATAGACACTAATAGTTATAGTTTTAATTGTGGAAGTAATGCTACTATAACAGGAAACTCAGGAGGAATGTCTGCGACCGCTGGTCCAGTAACATTAACACCATAATGGCAGGATTTACATACGCAACGTTAACAACCGCAATTCTAAACTATACAGAAGTAGATAGTAATGTTCTAACTTCTACGATTACCGATCAATTTATTGAAAATTCAGAATTAAGAATTTTACGAGATGTACCGATTGATGCTTATAAAAAACAATCGATTGGTAATTTAGTTACAGGGCAAAATACCATTAACGTACCAGCTAAAACTTTATTTGTTAAAGGAGTTCAAGTATATGATTCCACTTCTACTTCTACAGGATCTAATGATTGGTTAGAGAAAAAAGATGAATCTTATCTACAAGAATACCAACCTTCAACAGAATCAGCAGCTAGAGCAAAGCCAAAATACTATGCTATGTTTGGTGGAGCAACCGGAGTCACAGATACGACTTCTGGAAGACTATTTTTAGCACCTGCACCTGATACTACTTATGTTTTTAAAATTCATTATGAAGCTATTCCAGATGGATTATCTAGCTCTAATACAACAACTTATATAAGTCAGTACTTTGGAAATGGCTTACTATATGCGTGCTTAGTGGAAGCATATGGATATTTAAAAGGTCCAATGGATATGTTGACACTATATGAAAATAAGTATAAACAAGAAGTTGAGAAGTTTGCTGCAGAGCAACTTGGTAGACGTAAAAGGGATGACTACACAGATGGTACTGTACGTATTCCAGTTCCTTCACCGTCACCGTAATAGGAGATAAAAATTATGGCAATTACATCGGCAATATGTACCAGTTTCAAACAACAAATTTTAGTTGGAACACATGACTTTACAAATACAACAGGTGATACATTTAAACTTGCATTGTATACAAGTTCAGCAACGTTAGGTGCAGCAACAACTGCTTACTCAGCTACGAACGAAATTACAAATGACGCTGGAACAGCTTATGTTGCAGGTGGTCAAGACTTAACAAGTGTTACACCAACAACTTCTGGAACAACTGCGTTTTGTGATTTTAATGACATCTCTTGGACTTCCGCTTCTTTTACTGCAAATGGTTGTTTAATTTACAATGATACAGTAGCAGGGGATCCTGCTGTTTGTGCAATTGCATTTGGATCAGACAAAACTGCAACCAACGGAACTTTTACAATTCAATTTCCTACCGCAGACGCAAGTAACGCAATCATAAGATTAGCATAGGAGTAACCCATGTCGGGATGGGGACGATTTACCTGGGGCCAAGCTTACTGGGGTGAGGATGATTTACTCGCAACAGGCTGGGGTGCTAAAGCTTGGGGTGCAAGTAACTGGGGAGATCTATCTGGAGAAACAGTAACTCTTACTGGTTTACAAATTAATTCTACTTTAAATGATTCGGTTACTTTTGAAATTTCTGGTTTAGTAGAACCAACCGGACTTGCTGCAACCTTTACATTAGGAAATATTACTAATGTTGTTGATGTTAGTTTTAGTATAACAGGAATAGAAATTACTTCTTCGGTTGGAAGTCTTACTACAGATATATCCGTATCACCTACTATCACAAGTGTAGAAATTCAATCAGCATTAGGAGTTATAGATCCTGCAGATCAAGTAATAGGTGTAACAGGTTTAGAAATTATATCTGCGCAAGGTACAGCTATTGCACCTAATGAAGATGTTTCTCTTACGGGGAATAGTATTACTTCTGCGCAAGGCACTATCAATGTTGATACATTAACGATTGTTGAATTAACAGGCATAGCTGCAAGCTTTACTTTGGGTAACATTATTGTTCCTAATGAAGATGTAACTTTATCTGGATTACAAATAAATTCTGCACTAGGATTTATAGAAGGAACTGGTTCGGTGGCCGTTACACTTACAGGTGTAGAAGCTACTACTTTAATAGGGACTATAGAACCTGCAGATGTGATGGGTTTAACAGGAGTATCTTTCAATGCTTCAGTAGGAAATATAGCTAATATTGCAGACCAAGTAGTAGGCCTAACCGGACTTTCTATAACAGCTTCTGTAACCGTTCCATTCATTATTCATTATCAGAATGTTGACACTGGTTCGAATACAGCTTATAGTGGGGTTTCAACGGGTTCGAATACTTCTTATTCGAATGTTGCAACTGGATCAAATACAAGTTATACTGAAGCGGCATAGGAGATAAAATTTATGGCATCAACATATACACCTCTTGGTGTTGAATTAATGGCAACTGGCGAAAATGCCGGTACATGGGGAACAAAAACAAATACTAATTTAAATATCCTTGAACAAATTCTTGGTGGATTTGCACAAGTGTCTATTGCAGGTGGTGCACAAACAACAGCACTAACGGTTGTAGATGGTAATACAACAGGAACAGCTCAACAAAGAATGATTGAGTTGACAGGTACAATCACAGGAAATCAAATTGTAACTATTCCATTAGATGTTGAAACTTTTTATATTATAAAAAATTCTACTGTAGGTGCTTTTACCGTTCAATTTAAATATGTATCAGGATCTGGAAACACAGTAACTTGGTCTACTACAGACAAAGGAACAAAAATTTTATTTGCTAAAGCAGATGACGCAACTAATCCTAATATTGAAGATATACTAGCTAGCTCTTCTGGCATTAACTTAGTTAATCAAAATGAGCTTAGATTTGAAGACGCTACAGGTGGACAATATATTGGCTTAAAAGCAGGTGCTACGGTTTCTTCAAGTACTACCTTTACTTTACCAACAGCTGATGGTACAAGCGGACAAGCTATAACAACCAATGGATCGGGTACATTGACGTTTGCCGATGCAGGAATTTCAACAGGAAAAGCTATTGCAATGGCAATAGTTTTCGGATAATATATAACAGGAGATTAAAATATGGCAAATCCAAATATAGTAAACGTCACATCGATTTTAGGTAAAACGGTTCAAGCTGCTTTGGACACTACACTTACAACAGAAATACTTTTATGTCCTTCAGATAAAGTATTAAAAATTAACACAATATTAATTGCAAACATTGACGGCACGAACGCTGCAGATGTTTCTACATTCATTACTAAATCTGGTGGATCACCAATTGCAATTGCAAACACTATTTCAGTGCCTGCAGATGCTACTCTTGCTCTTATAGATAAAAACTCATCATTCTATTTAGAAGAAGGTGATAACATCGAAGCTGGCGCAAGTGCAAACGGCGATTTAACTATTACCATTTCTTACGAAGAAATAGACGACGCATAAGGGGGGACTATAAGCTATGTCTAATGGCGGAATTATAGGACCTTCAATAACAATTGTAAAATCAACAGGTGGAAATACTGTTTCCAAATTTACAAGCCCTGGAACTTTTAATCCAGGAGGATCTGGTACTAAATTATTAGACGTTTTAATCGTTGCTGGAGGCGGCGGAGGTGGTGCAACTAAAGGTGCGCCTAATAATAATGCTTCTGGAGGAGGAGGTGGTGGTGGCGTTTTATTTATACAAAATTTACCTAACATAAACCCTGCACCTCAAAGTGTAACTATTGGAGCAGGTGGAGCAGGAAACGGATCTCCAACTCCAACAAGTGCATACGTATCAAGTGGTGGACCTGGATCTGCTGGAAGTAATTCTGTTTTTGGAAGTTACACAGCTAATGGTGGTGGATATGGAGGTGCAAGTCCAGATGCTTCTCCATCACCTGTTCAAAATGGGGGACCTGGAGGAAATGGCGGCGGTGGCCAAGGAAATGGTGGTCCTACTGCAGGAGCTGGTGGAGCTAGTAGTCAATCTGATGCATCAGGATTTCCTGGTTCTGCTTTAGCAAATGCTGGTGGAAATGGTGGAGCTGAACCTATTGGCAGAGGTGGTGGCGGAGGTGGCGGCGCAGGTGCCGTTGGAACTGACGCTTCAAGTCCAGGTATAGGTGGAGATGGTGGTGTCGGTGTTGATAAAAGTCCATTCTTTCCTGGAACACCTTTCGGCGATAGTGGTTTTGTAGGCGGTGGTGGTGGCGGTGGTAGATACCTACCTGGCACTGCTCCTGCACCACAACCTTCTGGCGGAAATGGTGGTGGAGGAAATGGTGCTTACAACACAGGTGGTCAGCCTGGAGTTTCAGCTATTTTATCTACTGCTGGTGGTGCGAACACTGGCGGTGGTGGTGGCGGCGGAGCACAACAGGGTTCGCCTCCTGCTAGTAATACTGGTGTTAATGGAACATTTGGTTCAGCTGGTGGATCTGGTGTAGTAATGGTAACTCAAGTAAATAGAGTTGTAGCTTCAGGTGTGTGGACAATGAACGACGTTTACAATGAAGTTAAAGCAGGAAATTGGAGTAATTCATTCTAATGGCACATTTTGCAGAAATAAGAACTGATACTAATAAAGTTTTAAGAATAATTGTTATCTCAGATTCTCAGTGTTCTGAAAACGGTGGAGAGAACACCACTGAACTAGAACAATGGGTAAAGAATAATCACGCAAATGATCCTGTTATTGAACAAGAGCTTGGAACATATCCTGAAACTATTTGGAAACAAACATCTTATAATACACATTTAAATCAACATGTAAATGGCGGAACACCTTTAAGAGGAAACTATGCTGGTGTAGGATATAATTATGATTCAGAGAATGATATTTTTTATCCTGATAAACCATTTAATTCTTGGACATTGAATACATCAATTGCTGATTGGCAAGCACCTGTAACTTATCCTTCTGTAGAAACTTATGGCGATGGAGTTCCATATAATATACAATGGGATGAAAATAATTTAAGATGGTTGGGTTATACAAGTGATGAACAAGAGTTTGCTTGGGATCCAGAAATAACAAGTTGGGTAGCAACAGGAAATTAATTATGGCACATTTTGCAGAATTAGATGAAAATAATAAAGTTTTAGATGTCTTAGTTTTTTCAAATGAAGACGTAGATGCTCACGGTGGAGATTTATCCACTGAAGCAGAACAATGGGTACAAGATACTACACCTCATTCAACAGGTGGTGTTGGTTGGAAACAAACTTCTTACAATAACAGTTTTAGAAAACAATATGCTGGTGAAGGTATGGTATATAATTCTAGTTTAGATATGTTTGTTGGAGCTGAACCTAATGGGCCAGGTTGGACATTAGATTCTAATGGTGATTGGCAACCAGGATCTACTTTTCCAACTGAGACAACTTATGAAATTAGTGGAACTACGATGCCCATACAGATATATTGGGATGAAAATTCTTCTACTTGGAAGGGTGTAAAGAAAAAATTAAATGATACTATTCTAACTTGGAATAGTGCAACAAATGTTTGGGAATAATAAATTATGGGTAGATTAATAGGAGCAAATCCAACAATAACTAGAGTAAATAGTTCTACTACAAAAGTAACTAGTACCAATCCAGCTTTCCCAGTAAGTCCTTCTTACTTAACTGCAACTGTAATGGTTGTAGCTGGAGGTGGAGGCGGTGGAATGGGTCACGCTGGAGGTGCTGGAGGCGGCGGTGCTCGTCTTATAGAAAATTTTGATGTAACACCTTTTCACGGAACAACACCTATCACTGTTGGTGGCGGTGGAGCTGGTGCGCCTACAGCAGGTGGACCACCTAATGAAATTACTTTCAGTGGAATAAAAGGCTCTAATTCATCTGCTTTTGGATACTCTGCTACAGGAGGTGGTCGAGGTAGATATAGTGATGATGGTGGAGTTGGCGGAGCTGGGGGTGGAGGAAACCCTGGAGGACCTGGTGGAGCTACTGGTAATGAAGGTGGATATTCACCACCTGAAGGAGCTAACGGTGGACCTGACCAAAGAACGTGGGGTAACGCTGGCGGTGGCGGTGGCGGTGAAAATGGTGTAGTTGGAAGTGGTCCAAGTGGTACTGATAGTATTGGTAGTGTTGTTGGAGGAAACGGTGGTGATGGAACTAATTATGGACCCTATTTTCCTGGTATAACTTTTGGCCCTGGTGGTAATGGATATGTTGCTGGTGGAGGCGGTGGATCGGGTCACCAATCTCCAGCAGGTAATCAAGGTACAGGAGGAAACGGTGGAGGTGGACCTGCTGGCCCAGGAGCAAATGGACAAAATGGAGAAACCAATACTGGCGGAGGTGCTGGATCAGGTAATACTAGTCCAGGAAGCGGTGGCTCTGGTGGATCTGGTTTAGTTGCTGTAAGATTAAATCCTGTGTTTACAGCTAGTAGTATTTGGAGTTTAAAACAAGTTTTTCAAGAAATAAAAGACAATAATTGGGGAGTACCAAGTTAGACATTTTTAAATGAAAGATATAATAATTGTCGGTGGCGGCTCTGCTGGCTGGATGACAGCTGCTACACTAATAAAATTTTTTCCTAACAAAACTATTACATTAATTGAATCACCAAATATTCCAACTGTTGGTGTAGGTGAAAGTACAATTGGTGGAATAAGAGATTGGATTCAATTATTAGAAATAAATGAAGATGATTTTATGAAAGAAACAGATGCTAGTTATAAATTAAGTATTAAGTTTACAGACTTTTATAAAAAAGGTGAAAGCTTTCATTATCCTTTTGGAGAACCAGAGATAGAACATTTAAATGACTGGTGGTTTAAAAAATTTGTATCACCTGATTTATCTCATGAAGACTATGCAGAATGTTATTATCCTCAAATGCAACTTATAAAAACAAATAAATTTAGTAAACAATACGAATACGCTTATCATTTTGATGCAACTAAATTTGGTTTGTGGTTAAAAAATAATTATTGCATACCTAAAGGAGTTAAACACCTACAAGAAGATATTAAAACCATAGAACAAAACGAAGATGGAATAACATCCTTGAACAATAAATATAAAGCAGATTTATATGTAGATTGCACGGGCTTTAAATCTATGTTGTTAGGAGAAACATTAAAAGAGCCTTTTGAATCTTTTGAAGATATGCTTCCAAACAATTCAGCGTGGGCAACTAAAATTAATTACACAGATAAAGAAAAAGAATTAGTGCCATACACAAACTGCACAGCTTATAACAACGGTTGGATTTGGAATATACCACTTAGAAATAGAATAGGCACAGGTTACGTGTATTCAGATAAATTTGTATCTGATGAAGAAGCATTAAAAGAATTTAAACAATACTTAAATAAAGAAGACTTAGAGTTTAAGAATATAAAAATGAGGGTAGGTATACATAAAAGACTTTGGGTTAAAAATGTATGTGCAATAGGTCTAGCTGCAGGATTTATAGAACCTTTAGAAAGTAATGGATTATTCACTGTTCACGAATTTTTAATAAAGCTAGTTAGAAATATGCAAAGAGATGAGGTATCACAGTGGGACAAGGATAACTTCACTTATCAATGTAAAATTTTGTTCACTGGTTTTTCAGAGTTTGTAGCTCTTCATTATGCTTTATCTCATAGACAAGATACAAAATATTGGAAAAATAACTTTAATAAAACATGGTCAAATAATTTAATAAATTTAAAACCTGTAATGCAAGATGGATTTTTAGCTAATGCAATTAGAAGAAATCAACAGTACCAATATGATGTTCAAGGAGGTTATCATTGCATTGCAGCAGGAATGCATTACGGACCAACAGACATTGTATCTGTTTTAAAAAATAATAAAATTAAAGATATTAATTACTGGATTAATCAATGGAAAAGTGTATCTATAATGTTAGAAAATAAAAAAGATTTATGGAAAAAAGAGGCTTTACAAAATAAAAAAATAATAGATATATTAAAATAATATAAAGATATGAATCTTAAATACAGTTATTGGTTTTTTAAATCTGCATTACCTAGTCATTTTTGTGATAAACTAATTAAATACGGTAATTCTAAACAAGAGCACATTGGACTTACGGGTGGAATAAAATTAGAAGATAAAGAAAATTTAAAAGAACAAGAATTAAATGATTTAAAACAAAAACGTGATTCTAATATTGTTTGGTTAAATGAACAATGGTTATTTAAATATATTCATTATTATGTTCACGTAGCTAATAGAAATTCTGGTTGGAATTTTGAATGGGATTTTTCAGAAAACGCTCAATTTACTAAATATAAATTAAATCAATTTTATGATTGGCATTGTGATAGTTGGCAAGAACCCTATAGTGGTGAAAAAGATGGACCTTTAAGAGGTAAAATTAGAAAACTATCTATAACTTGTTCTTTATCTGATCCTAAAGATTATAAAGGCGGTGAATTTGAATTTAAACTTCAAAACGAAAAAAATGGAAACACTGTTAATAAAATATGTCATGAAATAGTTCCTAGAGGATCTATTGTTGTATTTCCTTCTTTTATTTATCATAGAGTAAAACCAGTGACTGAAGGAAATAGATATTCATTAGTAATGTGGAATTGCGGAAAACCTTGGAAATGAATATTTATTTTTTAACAGGAATGCCTAGAGCAGGAAATACTTTATTTGGTTCATTAATGAATCAAAATCCAAATGTTAAAGTAAGTCCTAATAGTATTAGTTGTTTATTAATGAAAAATATATTAACTATTAAAAACGAACAACAATATCAAAATTTTCCAGATCATACAGCAGTGGATAATGTAATTAATAATTTTTTTAAAAATTATTATGAACATTATAATTGTAAAAATATATTAGATAGAGCACCTTGGGGTTATCCTGAACATTATAATATAATAAAACAGGTTATTAAAAATAGAAAATATGTTATTTTATATAGACCTTTTTTAGAAGTATTAGCTTCTTTTGCTGCAAAAGATAAACCAACAGATTTTGAAACTTATTGTAACAGGATAATTCAAGGATCATATTCTTCTGTTATCTTAGATAGTTTGATATCTATTGAAAATATAATAAAAGAAAAAGAAAATTATGTTTTAGTTCACTATAAAGATTTAATAAAGGAACCAAATATTCAATTAAAAAAAGTTTGTGATTTTTTAAATATAGAATTTATAGAACCTGATTATAATAATATTAAACAGTTTAACATTAATGGAATAGAATACGATGATTCTAAGTTACCAAGTGATTATCACAAAATTAAAACTAATGGAATTGAAAAAAGTAAAACTGTAGTAGAAGAAATACTACCAAAAAATATAATAGAAAAATATAAAAATTTTGATATAAATTTTAACTGAAAGGAAAACAAATGTCATTTGAAAAGAAAAAATATATAGTAATTAAATCAGCTATATCAAAAGAATTAGCTGATTTTGCGTATCAATATTTTTTATTAAAAAGAAAAGTTGCAAGAAGTTTATTTGATAATAATTGGATTCCACCTTTTGAAACTATGTTTGGCGTTTGGAATGATCAACAAGTTCCTGAAACTTATTCTCATTATGCGGATATACTAATGGAAACATTATTAGAAAAAGTGAAACCTATAATGGAAGAAAATACAGGCTTAAAATTATTACCAACATATGCTTATGCAAGAATATATAAAAAAAATGATATTTTAAAAAGACATAAAGATAGAATGTCCTGTGAGATATCTACCACGATGAATTTAGGTGGAGACCCTTGGCCAATATATTTAGAGCCAGATGAAACAAAAGGAAAAGAAGTAGAGGGTAAATATATTTCTGAAAACACACCAGGTATAAAAGTAGATTTAGAACCTGGAGATATGTTAGTTTATTCAGGTTGTATATTAGAACATTGGAGAGAAAAATTTGAGGGAGATAATTGTGCTCAAGTGTTTTTACATTATAATAATATAGCAACTAAAGGTGAAACTAATAAATATGATGGTAGACCACACTTAGGTTTACCTAGTGATTTCAAATAGTAGTATAAGTTTAATAAGTTTGATAAAAGACCGCATTTAGGACTTCCCGCCGGGTTTAAAAAGTGATATAGTTTCCCCACGCTAGGGTAGATTTTCACCACACCTCAAATCTATTCTGGCACCTTATTTATATGGAGAGTTATGCTACAAAAAATAGGCTTTATGCCTGGTTTTAATAAACAAATTACAGAAACCACCGCAGAAGGACAATGGGTAGGCGGGGATAATGTACGTTTTCGTTATAATACACCAGAGAAAATAGGTGGATGGGCACAATTAGGTGAAAATAAATTAACCGGTGCAGCTAGAGGTTTGCATCATTTAATCAATAATGGAGGTACTAAATTTGCTGCTATTGGAACCAACAGAATTTTATATATTTATACAGGAGGAGTATTTTATGATATTCACCCTATTAAATCTACAACAACCGTAAGTAATGCTTTTACAACTGTCAATGGATCTACTTCTGTTACAATTACTTTTGCGGCTCCTCATAATATTGAAGCAAAAGATATTATTTATTTAGATAACTTCACAGCCATTACTGGATCTAATTATACTGCATCTGATTTTAATGATAAAAGATTTATGGTCACTTCAAGACCGACTGACACTACTATTACTATTACCATGCCTAGCGCTGAAACAGGAGCAGGCGCAACAGCTTCCGGAGGTATAAGAGTTCAACATTATTGGCCTGTAGGTCCAGCACAACAATTACCTGGTTATGGTTATGGACTAGGACAATATGGTGGAACCGTTTCAGGAGAGGCAACTACTACATTAGTAGGTTCTATTAATGCTGTACAAACCACAGGTATTGAATTAACGGATTCTGCTTTGTTTCCTACTTCAGGAACTAACTATATTCAAATCGGAAGTGAAGAAATATCTTATACAGGAATTACTGCGGACGTGTTAACAGGAGTAACTAGAGGAGTAAGAAACACAACTGCAGCTATTCATACTACAGGAGATACTATTATTAATACAACGGATTATATTGGTTGGGGTGAAGCAGCTTCTGGAGATTTTGTAATAGATCCTGGTGAATGGAGTATTGATAATTATGGAGCAAAATTAATTGCTTTAATTCATGATGGTCCTTGTTTTGAATGGGATTCTAATGCATCCGGAGCAGTTAATATTAGAGCAACTATTATTTCTGGTGCACCAACTGCATCTAGAGATATGTTAGTTTCTACTCCAGACAGGCACTTAGTATTCTTTGGAACTGAATTAACAATAGGTGATCCCACTACACAAGATTTAATGTTTATACGATTCTCGGATCAAGAAAATATTAATGAGTATGCACCTACTTCTGTCAACACAGCAGGTACACAACGACTATCGGATGGATCTAGAATTGTAGGAGCTGTTCGAGGAAAAGATGCTATTTATGTTTGGACAGATACTTCTTTATTTACTATGCGTTATGTAGGAGCTCCATTTACTTTTGGTTTTACTCAAGTAGGAACTAATTGTGGTTTAATTGGAGAAAGTGCAGCCGTAGAAGTAGACGGCGCTGCTTATTGGATGTCTGAAAATGGATTTTTTAAATATTCAGGTAATCTACAATCTATGGTTTGTTTAGTACAAGATTATGTGTTTGATAATTTAAACACAACTGCATCTGGATTAATTAATGCTGGTGTTAATAATTTATATGGAGAAATAACTTGGTTTTATTGTACAGGAAGTTCAACAGTAGTAAATGCATGTGTTACATATAATTATGTTGAATCTAGTCCACAAAGACCTATTTGGACTACGGGAACCTTAGCAAGAACTACATGGGTAGATTCTTCTGTATTTGGTTTACCTCATGCAACCAAATATAATGCAGCTGATGATGCTTCCTTTGATGTCATAGGAAACACGGATGGAAGTAGTATTTATTTTGAACATGAGACAGGAACTGATGAGATTTTATCTACTGGTAGAAACACTATTATTTCTAATATTCAATCTGGAGATTTTGATATTACACAACAGCAACCAGGTATTCCTAGTTTTCAAGGAGATGGAGAATACATTATGAAGATAAGAAGATTTGTACCAGACTTTTTATCACAAACAGGGAACACTCAAGTTACATTAAATCTACGAGATTATCCTAATAATAATTATAGTAGTTCCTCTCTTGGACCCTTTACAATTAACTCATCTACTAGTAAAGTAGACACACGTGCAAGAGCAAGAGCAATATCATTAAAGATTGCTAATACTGGTGCTTCAGAAAGCTGGAAATTAGGAACCTTTAGATTAGATGTACAACCAGACGGAAGAAGATAATGGCAAAAATTACTATAGTATTTACAAGACCTGGTGAAGGATATGAACGAAGAACAGCTGATGCATTAATCAGAGATTTAGATAGTTTAATTGAAAAATTAAATTCTACATTTCAACAAGACCTTAGAGAAGAACAACAAAGATTTGCATGGTTTATAGGATCTAATAATGGCTAATAAATATAAAAACGCTTTTTTTGATTTACAGACAACAGATAAAACAGATGTTTATACAGCGCCATCTAATGCAAGAGCAATTGTTAATACTATACAAGGTAATAATCATGCAGGATCTAATCCTGAGTTAGAAGTATTTGTATATGATAGCTCAGCATCAACAGAATACGAAGTATCTCATAAAGTAATTGCAGCTAAAACATTTCAAAATATGATATCTGGTACTTTGGTATTAGAAGAAAATGATGTATTAAGAGTACAAGCTTCTACTGGAGGAGCTATTGAAGGTTTTGTAAGTTTATTAGAACTAAGTAGAGAATAGGAGAAATATGACAAAAGATATAGAATACTTAAAAATAAATGGAAAAGAAGTACCTGTTGTAGAACCAGCAGAGGTTGTTGTAACTATAAAAAACAAGGTAACAGGAGAGATTTATAAGGATGAAGAAGCTTTAAAAACAGCTAATATACCTGAAGAAAATGTTCAAAGAGATGTATTAGTTAAAATGCCTAAGCTTGATTTATTCTCAAAAACCAAGTAAGGTATATATTTCAGGATTTTTATGCCTGCCTTTATTTACTAACAATTAACTTATGAGTATTGCAAGATCACAGATGAATAGACAATTATATAATATGGGTGGAGAAGGAATTATGCAAGTAGCTCCTCAACAAAATTCTATGCCTTCGGATATGCAAGGCGAACAATATAGACCAGTTGCAGAAAATTTAGCAAACGATCCTAAACAAGCAATTGAAGTCATCGTTAAGATGCTAATGGAACAAGGTATTCCAGAAGAAGAAGCAAGAAGAATTGCAATGGAGATGATTCAAACTTTTGCACAAACAGGTAGTTTAGAGTCATTTGAAAATGAAGAAAGAGTGGAAGCAAGATTTGGTGGAAGAATGGGATATGCTGATGGAGGCATTGGTAGTTTAGTTAATAGAGAACAATATGGATTTGGAAGCGTTTTTAAATCTGTAGGTAAAGCAGTTTCAGGGGCAGTGAAAGGTGTAACCAACGCAGTTAAGTCTGTTGCAAAATCTCCAATAGGAAGAATTGCATTAACCATTGGTGCAACTTATGCATTAGGTGGTATACCTGCTTTATCTGGATCATCTTTTGCTGCTGGAGCAATGAGAGCAGGACTTGCTAACTTAGCGGTGCAAGCTGCATCAGGACAAGGAATTGATTTAAAACAAGGTTTAATAGCTGCAGGACTAGGAGGAATAACTTCTTCTATGAGTGCAGGAACAGGAACAGGAACCGAAGCTAGTGGAACAGGAGTCACTAAGCTTGCACCAGATCCTTTTCAAGAAGCAGCATTAGGTAATCCTACAGTTTCTGCTTATGAACCATCGGCATTTGCACGAGATCCTTTTCAAGCAGCAGCTGTACCATCCCCAGATACTTATGCAAATATAGCAGGAGGAGCAGCTGATATAGGAGGAGAAGCGGCATATACAAGTGCTTTTGATTATCAAAACACACCAAGTGGTGTATTTGACATTAACTCAAGTGTTCAAGCATCCACTACAGGGGGACCTGGAACTGGTATTCCAACAAGTGATTTTTCTGACCTTTTAAATAAAGGTATAGATTATCCAGTTTATGATCCAACGGATCTTGGAGCTGCAGTTGTAGGAAGAGAACCTATATTAGGAAAATTTGGTCAAACAACTGGTTTACGTTTAGATAATCCAGATCTAGCAGGTTTTACTAATGTTGAAGGTGGTTCTCCTATGAATATTTTAGGACCAGGGGGTAGAGTAGAAACATTTAAAGAAGCATTAGGTCAAGGAAATTATTTAGATGCATTAAAACAAGTTTCAGGTGCAGCTATGGATTACCCACTAACTAGTATTGGTATAGCATCTTTAGCTTCAACAGCTGCTGTCCCACCACCACCACAACCAGAAAATTTCCCATCTAATGAAGCATACTTAGCAGCAGTTGCAGAATATCAAAAAAAATATGGATCTAATTTAGCACAAAATCAAGGAGGAATTTTACCATCTAGTGCTAAAAATCCTTTTTATGCAGCAAATGGTGGAAGAATAGGATATGCTTATGGATCCGTAGATGAAGGAATTATGACTGCTCCACAAATAGCTAACATGATGGGTATGCCAGTAGGAAACCCTAGACAAAATCAACAAGGCGTAGCTGAATTAGATTATAGAGATCAAGGTGGATTTGTTCCACCAATTGGTGTAAAAGAAAGAGCAGATGATATTCCTGCAATGTTATCTAACAATGAATTTGTATTTACTGCAGATGCTGTTAAAAATGCAGGTGGAGGAGATCCAAATGTTGGAGCTCAAAAAATGTATACACTAATGAAAAGACTTGAAAGTGGAGGAAT
>Ga0208019_1000935_pt1 | contig 15891 bp, 34 predicted proteins | sample CB_VirMetaG_5_FD_184540 | JGI IMG/M metagenome (GOLD analysis project Ga0208019, IMG submission 184540) | Freshwater to marine saline gradient viral communities from Chesapeake Bay - CB_1508_1D Viral MetaG (SPAdes) (version 4) | ecosystem: Environmental > Aquatic > Marine > Coastal | place: USA...
CTGTTGTTATTGATGTTGACATTGTAGAAGAAAACTACAGTCGACTCAAGGCAGGGCTAGGTAAAGCCCATATCCATTACGCTGTAAAAGCAAATCCTCAACCAGAAATACTTGAACGTCTAGCAAAACTTGGCAGCCGGTTTGACGCTGCTAGTCGCGGCGAAATTGAATTGTGCTTTGCTGCTGGTGCTACAGCAGAAGATATCAGTTTTGGCAACACTATTAAACGTTGTAAAGATATTGCGTGGGCATACGAGCAAGGCATTCGTTTGTACAGCGCAGACTCTGAACTTGAAATTAAAAAGATTGCTGAACATGCGCCAGGTAGCGAAGTATATATTCGCATCCTAGTACAAAGCACAGAAGCAGAATGGCCATTATCACGTAAGTTTGGTTGTTCAGGTAGTTATGTTGTGCCACTTATGGATCTTGCGCAAGGTCTAGGATTAAAGCCAGTTGGACTAAGTTTCCACGTTGGATCACAAACACGCCACCCTCATATGTGGTCAGATGTACTCGATGTTGTTTCTGCTGCTTGGCATCACGCCAAGGATGAAGGGCATAACTTAACGCTGCTAAACATTGGTGGTGGCTTCCCTACATACTATGGCGCAGATATTACAGACCCAGAACCTTACTGCTTAACTATCATGAACGCTATTCACGAGAGGTTTGGTGACATTGATTACATTATGGCAGAACCAGGACGTGGTATGGTAGGCAATGCAGGCATGCTTGTTAGCACCGTTCTGCTTACATCGCATAAGACTCCTGGTGATACTGTTCGTTGGGTATACTTAGACGTAGGTCGTTTCCACGGTCTTGCCGAAACAGAAAACGAAAGTATTAAGTATCGTTTTTGGATTCCCGGACGTGAATTAGAAGATACTGATTACTGCGTACTAGCAGGACCTACTTGCGATAGTGCAGATGTGCTGTATGAGAAGAATCAAGTATTATTGCCAGACAATCTTGCTCCAGGTGACAAGTTTGTTATCCTAAACACAGGCGCTTACACTACAACATATTCAAGTGTAGCATTTAACGGTATTCCTGCTCTACAGGCAGTTGCTATATAAATATCGGCAATGTCTGATACATTCCCATTCCGTGTAGAAACTGTTGCTTCTGATCCCATTGAATTAGAACCTAGTAGCGATGTTCATGTTGAAATGGCTCGCATATTTGCTGAGCAACTTAAAAAGAATCGCAAGCCAACACAAAGCAATTTAACTCCAGTTCCTGTACACTTAGCAACGCGAAAGAAACGTGTTGCACTTGCATTAGTGCCAATGTGGGGTCCGCAAGTTGCACCATACGGCATTGCTAGACTAGCAGGGCTTTCTCGTTCTCTTGGTTTTGAAACTCGTTGTTGGGATATTAACATTGCTTGTTATCAGCATGACAAAAATTTATGGCATTGGCACAATGACTGGAAGTGGAGCAATAAAGAATATTTTAAAAATGATATTCGTCCTAACATTGAGCCAGTGCTTGTTAAGTTCTTAGATGAACTTGTAGAATTTAATCCCGATGTTATTGGCTTTACGACTTATTACACTAACGGCGAATCCTTAGAGCTTATAACACAATTAATTAAAGAACGTCTTCCTGATATAAAAATTATCATTGGCGGGCCAGAAGCACGTTCGGTTCGTCGCGGTGAAAAAGAATTTAATAATATTGATTATGTTTCAGTAGGCGAAGGCGAAATGGTATTTGCTGAGTTCTTAGAAAACTTCGAAAACGATATATTACCAACAGAGCGTTTTATAGAACACAATAAAGAAATACGCATCGACTTAGATAGTGTTCCGTGGGCAGACTATCGTGACTTTAATATCAACGACTATGAGTTCAACGGTGTTGCTAGCGAAGTAAGCCGCGGCTGTATCGCAAAGTGTACATTTTGTACAGAGCCAACATTTTGGCGTTATCGCGGACGCATTGCAGACAGCGTAATCGACGAAGTTGAATACAATTATAAAACTTACGGCATTGAATCTGTTTGGTTCATTGATAGTTTAGTAAATGGCAACCTGAAAGAACTAAGAACATTTGCACAAGGTATCATTGACCGAGGAATAAACATTAGTTGGATGGGTTATGCCCGCAATGACGGTCGTATGGACAAAGACTATCTAAAAACATTACTAGATAGTGGGCTACGCATAATGCAAATGGGCGTAGAGTCGGGCAGCAACAAAGTAGTAAAACTAATTGATAAAAAAGTTACGGCAGCAGAAGTAGAACAAAACTTCCGTGATTTAGCAGATCTTGGCTCTTATACTACAACCACAAGTTGGTTTGTTGGATTTCCTGGAGAAGAACCGGTTGATTTTGCACAAACATTAACATTAATGTGGCGTTTGCGTAACTTAGGTGTAGACAATATGGGCACTACTATGTGTGTAGTTGAACATGATTCTCCTATAGGACGTGATCCGAATCGTTTCAATATACACAAAGATCCCGGTGCGTTTGGAGGCTGGTGGATCACCAAAGATTATAAAAACACTATATTGCATCGCTTAATGCGTTTTAAAATGGTTTACGTGTTACAGAACCATTATCGATTACACAATACTATTCATTGGCATCACGGTAAACGCGGAGAACAGCAAGGGTTTTTACCTCATTATGAATTAAATTATAATCCAGAAAATTGGGTCGATGAAATTCCGTACGAACTAGATTTTGATTTTAACATTATTAAACCAGACATCAATCCAATTGCCGATTCTATAGTAAATGAAGTATGGCCATTACTACGTGTGTTATGGTTAGCAATGGGCGAGTTTGACATTGTACTAAAATTTGATCCAGATTTAGATAGGCCAATTTATGGCGACTTCAAATATATGTCGCGTGAGTGCGGAGATTTTTGGGCAGAATACAGGTTTCAAATTAATAAGGATGGATATTGGACAGCAGCCTTTTATAATAAATTAACAGGAACCTATTGTCGTCCACTAAGTAATACAGTTGATTTTGAATTTCAATGGTCCGGAAACGGGCATTGGGATCGTCCAATTACCTAATAAATACGGTATGGAAACAGAAAACAACCCAAACGAAAACAATGAAGTAGCAAACTATGATTATTCTGACGCTCCCGAGTGGGCAGTACCAAGAGAATGGTTTGTTACTGGACGGTATGATTTAGAATACGATACATCTGAATTCACAGAACCACTATGACAATATCTATTTTTCTTTCGATCATTGCGGGGCTTTTACTTGGCTATTGGTTGAGGTTTCATCCATGAGTGCCTGGCACGGCGGTAAGGGCTCCGCACCACGAAAAGGTGCTGATCGCAAAGCATATGAAGACAACTGGGAAAAAATCTTTGGCAAAAAAGAAAAAACCCCAGTTGAGCAATTAGAAGAACTCAACAAAATTATTCCAAAAAAACCCTAACTTATTGATTCTTAAAGGTTGACAACTCCTAATCTCTGTACTATACTTTACAGAAATAGCAGGAGTTTGATATGACTAAATTAGAAAAAATTAAATGGGCCGCAACCGCCACACTAATTGTTAGTGTGGCATTAAATGCTGCAAACTTTTATCCGTTAGGTCCCATCGTACAAGTTAGCGGTGGTGTCTTGTGGTCTTGGGCAGCATTGCGTATGAATGATAAGCCTCTTATTATTACTAATCTAGTAATGACTATTCTTGGTGCGAGCATACTCTTATACAACTTCCTTACATAAATAGTATAATGCGTTTATGTGAATTTAATCAGTTAGAACAATTATTAGAATCGTTTCAAACAGTAACCTGGACTCTTTACGAAGCAGAAGGTAATACTGTCGTTCGTACTGCGTCTACATTTAACTTAAATGATTTTGACTCATTGGTTGTCGAAAAGTTTAAAGACTTTGTAGAATTTAAAAAGGGTCATTTAGACGCATATGGATCTAAAGATTATCCAATGAAAGGGAAAGCACCGTTAGGTAGTCAAGTGCCTGGTTTAAGACACGCACACTTAACACAAGACGCAAGTGTATATTATCGCGTACACGGCAAAGATCCAAGATATTTAGATATCTATGGTGTTTTTAGACACAAAGATATTGGAACTGGCAATACTCCTAATATTAAAAAACAACAAAAGTATGCCAAGAAGTTCGCACAAGAATTTGCTTAATAAATATTAATATGAAATTTACAGACTATCTTAATTTATTTGAAGGTATTGAACATAGTGTTAAAACCAATACACCACTTGGCGAAGTTTATCGTGTAGGCAGCAACAACTACTATAAAATCTTTAGAGAAGCCCGTCGTTTGTTAGGCGAAGGTAGAATCACTCTGTCAGAAACAGATCATAAACTTGTCACCGAAACTGAAATTGGCGAGTTTGGAGATTATATGGGTAAAATGGTGCCCTTAGATAGCCCATTCGAAGAGCCACTCACAGAAGCCAAGTACCAAGGCAAAACCGTAGAACTCAACAAACCAAAACGCGGCGGATCTAAAAAGTATTATGTATATGTTAAGGATCCCAAAACCGGTAATGTTAAAAAGGTTTCGTTTGGTGATACTACTGGGCTAACTGCTAAGATTAACGACCCGGAAGCACGCCGCTCGTTTGCAGCTCGTCATAATTGTTCAGAAAAGAAAGATAAAACCAAGGCAGGCTACTGGGCTTGTCGTTTACCTCGCTATGCTAAAAGTTTAGGACTTTCTGGCGGTGGAAGCGGTTACTGGTAAACCTTACTCCGAAGAGTGTTACGGAAACATTATTATTCGCCAATTTAGTGCGAATGTGCCAATTGGCGATTTAATATGGCACAAAGACGAATACAATCGCAAAGTTAAAGTTATTTCTGGAGAGGGATGGCAATTTCAGTTTGACGATCAAATACCGTACGATCTTCAAGAAGGCGAATTAATTTTAATTCCAAAAGAAACATATCATAGACTGTTACGCGGATATACAGATCTGGTATTAGAAATTACAGAATGTCGTTGACAGTTTTGTAAATATCGCATATAATAAAAAATATTCAATAAAAGGAAATCTAAATGTCGCTTTTTATTACAGACGAGTGCATTAACTGCGACGTCTGCGAACCAGAATGCCCAAACGAAGCAATTTACCAAGGGGCTGAAATTTATGAAATTGATCCATCTAAATGTACAGAATGTGTAGGACATTTTGACGAACCGCAATGTGTAGCCGTGTGTCCAGTGGATGTATGCTTACCAGATCCCAATCACATCGAAACACAAGAGCAGTTACTTTTAAAATATCAGCAATTAACCGGAGATGTATGATGGCAACAAAAGAAAAATCCGACGGCAGTACAGCAAATTATTACACGTTGCCTGCTGAAGCAGAACAACTTCAAGACTTAATTAGTTACAAAAATATGAACGCACAAATTGGCGAAATCTTTCGTGCATGTTATCGTTACGGCGAAGTTGAACATTCAGAAATGCTTCGTGATGCTAAAAAGATTAAGTTTTATGCAGAAGCAGAAATCAAACGTCTCGAAAAGTTTTCAGGAAAATAAAATATGCTACACGAAAATGAGTTAATTATTAAAAAGGCTCGTTGTTTAGCTAAGAAGATTATTGAATTATCAAAATCTGATAAAGTTTCTAAATGCTATGAATTAGATGATATTATTCAAGAAGCACGTTATTTAGAATACGAAACACGTGAATTAGAAGAATCTTGCGATACCTAAGTTATTGATTTAACTCATAAAATATTTTTATAGCCCTATAACAAATTTCATCAAAAAAGTGGTTGACTGATACCCTAAAATCCGTCATAATACACACATTGTTTAACAACATAGGAGTAATCCAAATGGCACTAGATCGTGAATTTGACTTTGACTTTGATGGCGAAATTGACTCTAACGACAGCGACCGTTTTGTAGCAGAAGTTTCGCGTCGTGAGTATTGGGATAGCATGGGCGAAAACGCATCAGACTATTTTTCAATCTCGAGCGTTGAAGAATCAGGATTTGATATTTTTGATGGCTGCTAATATGCTAGACAAAATTGCTGAGTTCATTGAGTGGGCGTTGTTTGCAACAGTTACTATTGGAATGATTGCTATGGTTGCTCGCTTCTATACTGAGTTTTATCCGTGGTAGTAGGGTTTACTGCCTCCACATTTGATTTACTTCACGCTGGGCATATTATGATGCTCCGTGAAGCTAAGTCTGTGTGCGATTATCTCATTTGCGGACTTCAAGTTAATCCTAAACTTGATCGTCCGGAAAAAAACGAACCAGTACAAAGTATTGTTGAACGATATATTCAACTTGCAGCAGTTAACTATGTTGATGAGATCATCCCATATGCTACCGAAGGCGACTTAGAAGATATTCTCGAAGCGTATCCAATTAATGTTCGCATTCTAGGCGAAGAATACCGTAATAAGGATTTCACAGGACGTGACATTTGTAAACGCCGAGGGATTGAACTACATTTTAACAAGCGCGACCATAGATTTAGTTCTAGTAGTTTGCGTCGTATTGTTGCTGATAAGGAGTCAGGACGATGAAACCAGTATCCAATTTCCGCACTTGGGTTAATGAACTTTATTACGAGAACTGTAAAGAGCGCGAAGCATTTAAAGAACCGTGCTTTAAGTCCGAGGATTATTTTAACAAATATAAATGGTGGTTGAAACGCGAATTTCAACACCAACAATCTAAAAAAATGTAAATACATTTATAATGAACAAACACGCTTACTCTGAGCCAATGGTGTACTGCGCACGTTGCGCAGAGTATAAGTATTTTTCGGAAGTTCAAATAATCAATGTTCGCAAAACCGCAAACAAAAAAGATGAAATTGCTATATTCGTTTGTCCAGATTGCGGAAGTCACACAGAATCTAAAACTATCTGCTAACTAGGATAAATATTTTTGACGGAATAACCAAGTAAAATAGTATGCTATTCCACACAATTTATAAGGATATTTTAATATGCTAGAACGTACAGGTAATGGATATCTTGTTAATCCAGATCAATGGTCAGAAGAGATCATGTTTGAAATGGCGCAAGAAGATGAGTTTACATTAACTGAGTCAATGGTAGAACAAATTAAAGCAGCACGTGAATATTATGATGAAAATGCTGTTGTACCACCAATTCGTAAATTTGCCAAGTTTTGTGGCAAAGACCAAAAAGAAATGTTTAAAGAATGGATGACTGGCCCTATGAAGCCAATCACTAAGTACGGAGGTTTACCTCAGCCAACGGGTTGTGTGTAATGCCGAGTCCGTGTGTTAAGATTTGCGTCCTGGAAGGCAATACATGTAAAGGTTGCGGGCGCAGTAAGAAGCAAATTGCAGAGTGGGAAAATTACCTACCGCAAGAACAGTTAAGGATAATGAAGGAACTTAGAGATGAGCAATACAAAACTAAACAGTGAGCGTCCTGAAGTTGAGGACATTTCAACTCCAAACTTAGATGAACTAGAAAAAGGACCTTGGCCTAGTTTCGTTAGCGGGCTCAAGCGTTTAGCCGCAGGATCGCATGAAGGTGCTAAGATGGCTAAAGGTGTTATTGGAACACTAGAACAAAGTTATGTAACCCGTAAGGGCTACTGGAAGGGCGGCACAGTAGGTGTTGTAGGTTATGGCGGTGGTATTATTCCTCGTTTTACCGAACTAAAGAACGCAGATGGTTCTTACATGTATCCCGATGCGGTTGAGTTTCATACTCTCCGTGTTCAACCTCCAGCTGGCAACCATTACACTTCTGCTATGATGCGTCAGTTAGTTGATACCTTTGAAGCAAACGGTGGTTCTGGACTGATTGCATTCCACGGTCAATCAGGCGATATTATGATGCAAGGAGCAAGTACAACAAATGTTCAAAAGATTTTCAATGAACTCAATGATATTGGATTTGACCTTGGTGGCGCTGGCCCTGCTGTTCGCACTGGTATGTCTTGCGTGGGTGCTGCTCGCTGCGAAATGAGCTTGCACAATGAAGGTAAGGCGCATCGTATTCTAGTTAATCAGTTCCTAGATGATATGCACAGACCTGCATTACCTTACAAGTTTAAAGTAAAGGTAAGTGGCTGTCCAAATGACTGCATGAATGCAATCCACAGAAGTGACTTTGCTGTAATTGGTACTTGGCGTGATGACATTAAAATCAACCAAGCGGGATGGAAAGCACTTGTAGAGAGCAAGGGCAGACAATACATCAATGAAAACATTATCAGCCGTTGCCCAACACAGGCTATGAGCATGGGTGATGACAATGAACTTACTATTAATAATAAAGACTGTGTACGCTGTATGCATTGCTTAAATGCAACAAGCCCGTATTCTGAGAAACTTGTTGGCAAAGACGGCGATGCAATATTGGCTCCTGGAGATGATCGTGGTGTCTCCATTCTTGTTGGTGGTAAGCGTACACTAAAGATTGGCGATAGCATGGGCACAGTTGTTGTACCATTTATGAAACTAGAGACTGAAGAAGACTATGAAGCACTAGCAGATCTAGGACAAGAATGTTTAGACTTCTTCGCTGAAAACGCTCTAGAACACGAACGCACAGGCGAGATGATTGAACGCATTGGACTTGTTAACTTCTTGGAAGGTGTTGGTCTTGACGTTGATCCTAACATGATTAGTACTCCGCGTCAAAGCAGTTATGTTCGTACAGATGGATGGGACCAAGAAGCTGCTAAATGGTTTGAGCACAAAGGTGCAGCAGCATAGTGACGCTGTTTGAATTTTTATTAGGAGCAGGAGTTGTGTTGGTGTTAGCCTGTGGTCACAACGATTGCTACAATAAGGAGAAATAGTATGAGTTACTGTGAAAAAGTACGCGAAATGATCAAGCAAGGATGGTTGCTTATTGATGTTCGCGAACCACAAGAGTTTGCAGGATCGCATATCAAGGATGCAGCAAATGTTCCGCTACGCGATGTTGTGGCACTTGAACCAGACAACCGTTATATGTTGTACTGTCGTTCAGGAGCACGCAGCGGAAGTGCTGCAAACTACTTAAACCAGCAAGGAATAGAAGCAGTCAACATTGGCGGTATTTTTCAATATGCTGATTGTGTTGAAATGTAAACTGTAGGAGAAAAACTTATGGCCTATTCAGAAAAAGTATTAGATCATTACGAAAATCCACGCAACGTTGGCGCATTTGACAAAAATGACCCGGACGTTGGAACTGGTATGGTAGGTGCACCTGCTTGTGGCGACGTTATGAAACTACAACTAAAAGTAAAAGACGGAATTATTGAAGACGCGAAATTCAAAACTTACGGTTGCGGTAGTGCTATTGCTAGTAGTAGCCTTGTCACTGAGTGGGTTAAAGGGAAAACACTTGACGAGGCCGCGACAATTCGTAATATCGATATTGCTAACGAGCTTGCATTGCCGCCGGTCAAGATTCACTGTAGTGTGTTGGCCGAAGACGCAATTAAAGCAGCAATCGAAGATTACCAAAACAAGCATTAGGAGCAATCATGATCAAAGTAACTCGTGTAGCAGCAGAGCGTATACGTCGTTACCTAGAAAGCAGAGGCAAAGGTAAAGGAATTCGTTTAGGTGTTCGTACAGCAGGATGTTCTGGCATGGCCTATGTAATGGAATTTGTTGATCACGAAAATGCCGAAGACTATATGTACGAATCAAACGGAGCAAAGGTGTTTGTTGACCCTAAAAGTTTGGTCTACCTAGATGGTGTTACAGTAGACTATCAAAAAAATGGGCTCAATGAAGGGTTTGAGTTTATCAATCCCAACGAAAAGAATCGCTGCGGTTGCGGCGAGAGTTTTCACGTATAAAGGAATAGAATATGGATGTAACACCAGCAGCAGTTGAAAAATTAAATGAGATTATCGCTAGCGAAGAAGAAACCGGTCTTGGATTACGCATTGCTGTACAAGGCGGTGGTTGTTCAGGCTTTCAGTATGCATTTCAATTAGATCGTCCACAAGAAGATGACATGGTAGCAGAACTTTCTGAATCAGTAACACTAATGATCGATGCCATGAGCATGATGTACTTAGACGGTGCTACACTAGATTTTAAAGATGATCTAGAAGGTCAAGCGTTTATTATCAACAATCCCAACGCCACAACCACCTGCGGTTGCGGCTCAAGTTTTGGAGTATAGTTAAATACGCACATATCTAGTGCGACTAAACCCTATAAATATTAAAGAGTTATATAACTCAGATGGGGGAATAACAATGCCATTGGACTCAAATGATAAAGAACGTTTGATCCGTTTAGAAGAGCGTGTTGCTGCACTTCAGGACGACATCAGAGGTATCAATGATACATTAAATGAGATTAAACGCAACATCCACAACAACGAACTGCTAGTTAGCAACAACACCCTGACCATTGGCAAAGGGGAACGTATGTTCTGGATCTTTATGAGTGGTGTTGTTGGCTTAGTAATTTGGGCGTTAAAGCAGGGAGTATAAGGATATGTTGCCTGGGTTAGATCTAATGCTTGTAGCTAAAGCAGTTTCACTAATATCACAAACAAGTATCATTGTTAGTCTATTATGGATCGTTAGACATTTTAAACGTTATACATGCCCTGTTTATATAACAGCTATTGTATTGTTTTTAACGTCATTTGTATTCAGTACTCACTTATGGTTGCGCGATGTCATTAAACCAGAATTTCTTACCAACCATATTATGGTTGATTTAACATTTTTCTTTACAGCAATAACACTAATAAGATGTAGTTTAGGAAAGGATTTTCTTAAATCGCAATATTGCGGCCCATGCGATAACACCCCATCCAAAAAATCATAATCTGCGCATAAATATCCATGTAGGACTTTAGGAGGTTCAACATGGGTATACCTTTCGAAATTATTACCATGCTAGGCTCATCCGTTTTAGGCGGTGTAATGTCTATGTGGGGGCAAGCACAAAAGAATAAACAAGAAAATCATAAAATGATGATGCAGGTCCGCCAGCAGGAGCAGGAGTCAATCCAGGCTGCTCGTGAAGCGGGAATGAAAGATCAGTTTAGTGCTTGGACACGCAGAGTTATCGCTTTAACTGGTGTATTCTCAATTGTACTATTACCAAAACTAGCAGCAATTTTTATGCCAGAACTAAATGTAGCAGTTGGTTACACAGAATGGCAACCGGGCATGTGGTTTTTTACCGAAGGTAGAGACGCTATCGTATGGAAATCTTTCTCCGGAGGCTTAGTGATCACCCCATTAGACACAAACTTAATGGCGGCGCTCGTTGGCTTCTACTTTGGGGCATCAGCAGTCAAGCGTTAATGGGCTGTGCGGGATCACCAATAATGACTGCGGCGCAGTTGTTATTGCCGCCTATTGACAAAATTGCTGAAAACGTTGGAGTAAAATCAACTACTCCAGAAAGAAGCACAGACAGCGACGGTTGTACCAACTACTGGGTCCACCAGAAATTTACGAAATCAGGTACTGTATGTTACACATCATGTATGAAAGAGATTTCGTGTGAAAAGCACTAAAAAGGACACAGTAAATGAGCGAATTAAAAGTAAACGAGTACGATGTTGTACTGCTAAGATCTGTCGATGGCGATACAGTAGACGTTGATATTGATCTAGGTTTTGGTATCTGGTTGCGTAACGAGCGTGTACGCATCATGGGTATCGATACTCCAGAATCACGTACTTCAAACGAAGTTGAAAAACTATTTGGCAAGGCTGCTAAAGAGCGTCTAAAAGAACTTCTTAAAGACGGTGGCGTTCTTGTTACCACCGAAGAAAAGGGCGGCGAAGATGCTCGTGGTAAGTTTGGTCGTATTTTAGGTGATTTTAAAGTTCCAGACGGTCGTTTGGTTACAGAAGTTATGATTGCTGAAGGACATTGTGTTCCTTACTTTGGCGGATCTAAAGACGATGTTCAAGCACAGCATGAAATTAACAGACAAAAACTTCTAAACGAAGGTATTGTTGATCGCGCAAAATATGACAAATTGGTTGCAAAGCAGAAAAAATAACGGTTGACATTAGATTAAATTGTAGATATAATACACATTCATTTAACAACAACCGAGGACGTATAATGAGCAAAACAGCAATTCCAGGACGATCAATTAAAAAGCGCGGTGATGGTTCGCGTGTAGCAGGAAAGAAAACTGTATCGCATGGCACGTATCGTTGTCAACGAAAGCCAACATCACCAAGATGTAAAAATAAAGCGTAATATTTCTGTAATATTACAAAAACTAAATAGAGCGGGTTATATGCCCGCTTTGTTTTCTATAAGGAGATTTAATATGGAATGCGAAGATTATAAGCAAATTCTATTGAGCATTGCTAGCATTATCCACGGTATGGAAATTACCGAAGAGGATCCTGAATTCAAACACTTAGTTGAAGATGTTCTGGACCTCAAATCTGAAAATCACACTCTGAGAGTAAGCCTAGATTTGCACAAAAATAGTGCAAATTATTTCTAATATACCCATAAAAAACTTTTGTGGCAACATGACGTAAGTTATTGATTTTTTCTTCTCCAAAAGGTTGCTCTGCACACTAGATCGTGTATAATATGCACATAGTTAGGGCAAAGGAGCAGACGATGGAATACACTTACTCAGACGAACTTTACTCAGATTTCCACAAGGACACATACGGTGTTCGTCCTGGTGAAAGTGGTTTCCGTTACTGGAACTCACTAACTCCTGACGAAAAGCAGGCGGAGTGGGAGCGCATGGGCGAAACTATGCGTGCTGAGCAAGAGTGGGAAAAGCGGCAACAAGAACGTGCCGTTGTTGATTTTGAACAGCACGTACTTAACACTATTGCTACAGGTGCCCGGGACCGTGCTACTGCGTTGCGTTGGATTATGGATGCCAGCAGCGCAGATGGCGATTGGGATTATTTTTGTTACCAAAATGGCTTGCCATATGGTTACTTTAAGGAAGCAGCGTAATGACTCAAATCGAAGCATTGGAAGTTGCTCGCGATTGTGTACAAGCAGAATTTGGTTCGCTCAGCGAACGACAAGTTGGATCTAATGCGTGGAACGAATTGCGTTTAGCATTAGATGTTTTAGATGAAATAATTGATGAAATGGAGAATGTATAAATGGATATTGAAATGATTAAGAACTTTTTGCCGCTGGCTAGTTATGGTGTTAGCCTTGTGCTTTCGGTAGTACTTGCGCTTAAGATGTTTGCAGCATGGAAGGATAAGGATGAGCTTATGGGCATGATTTACTTTATTGCTATTCTTATTCTGCTAAATGGCACAGAACTTGACGTTATTAAAACTACCGTAGGAGCATAAAATGTATAAAGATCCTTTTGACGACGTAATGGAATATCTAAACTACTTGGATACTCTTGCTAACGAAGAGTTAACCGCACTGGATCGTTACGAAATTGATTTTAAGATTGATCGTTTGCGTATGAAATTGGATGATTCAAAAGTGCGTAATATGATGGATCATGACGTAGCAATGTAAATACTGTTATGAAAATCAAAATTGGCAAATACGTAGACTACTTTGGTCCTTATCAACTTGCTGAAAAGCTAATGTTCTGGGTACCAAAAGAAAAAGACGAGTATGGTTTTGAACATACTGCGGATCGTGTTCATAATTTTGGCGAATGGCTTGCTCATGGCGACATTGAGCCAGAAGCAGAAGTAGGTGAGATTCATTCGATGAACCGCGAACGTCATCATACTTTGCTTAGTCGTTTCTTAGGCTGGATCCACAGCAAGCAGAATCGTACTATTAAGGTGCACATTGATCCGTGGGATACTTGGAATATGCAGGATACTCTTGGATACATTATCCGTCCTATGCTGCATCAACTTAAAGAAAACAAGCACGGTGCTCCATTTGTTGATGTAGAAGATGTGCCTGAAGAACTACGTCCAACCAAGAAAGAACAGAACGCTTATAAAAAAGAAGGTACTACCGACGACAAGTTCTTTGATCGTTGGGATTGGATCATGGACGAAATGATCTTTGCGTTTGAAAGTTTGCCCGGGGGCGCTAACGAAGATTGGGAAGATGAGTTCCATTCTGGAAAGTATGATTGGCGGTGGAAGAAACTGGAAGATGGTTGTAGTGAAATGGTACACGGACCCAACCATACAGCAGAGGTTGATTGGGATGGCAGAAAGGAATATGAAGCACGTATCCAAAACGGTTTTCGTTTGTTTGGCAAATATTTTCAAAACTTGTGGGACTAGATGAGCGATATTTGGGTAATTTCTGACACACACTTTCACCACGCTAACATTCTCCGCTTTGTAGATAAAGATGGAGAGTTAGTCCGTGGCGGACGTTTCTCTACCATTGAAGAAATGGATGAAACTATTCTTGAGAACTGGAATAGTGTAGTAAAGCCCGGCGACATCGTTTATCATCTGGGCGATGTAATGATGGGCGAGCAACAACATTTCATTAAGTTCTGGAGACGATTAAACGGAAAGAAGCGTTTGATTTTAGGCAATCACGACGATGCTAAGTTTTTTGCCAAGCACGAACTTGTAAGTAAAATTTTAATGTGGCGTATGTTTCCTGAGTTTGGACTCGTGCTATCTCACGTACCTATGCACAATGATTCGCTGTGGCGTTATCCTAGCAAGGATAATCCAGATATAGAAAAGGTGCCACTGCTAAACATACACGGGCACCTACATCAAAACCCAAGCCCTACCAAACAACATCGCAATGTTTGTGTAGAACATATAAATTACACCCCAGTTAATATTGAAGAACTTAGAATTACATAAAGGTTGACATTTACCTTAAATGGACATTATAATTGATACAGTTTTCACGGTTACAGTTGTTGCTGTTACAATTGTAACAGGAACAGTTACACTAATCACGGATATTATTTTTTAATATGGCTCTTACTATTGACAAAAACTCAGCATGCAAAAGTTTCTCTAATGCAGCAAATACATATGATGAACGTGCAGTTATGCAACATAATGTTGCAGATAAAATGCTGTCGCAACTTGAAGAACTTAATATAGCTCCGGAAACAATTCTAGATGTCGGATGTGGTACCGGAAGAGCTGTTGAAGAAATTACTCGTCGTTATCCAAATGCCAAGATAATAGCATCAGACTTTGCACAGCCAATGCTTGACTTTACTAAGGATCGTCTTTTGAAAAAAGACCTGGCTGTTCCTGAACTATTATGCGAAGATATGGATCAATTGACAATTGATGATAATAGTATTGATTTAATTTTTACTACATCGGCTATCCAATGGAGTGCAGATATTAACTTGCTGTTTAAAAAATTCTTCCGTGCTCTTCGCCCCAATGGTTATATTATATTTTCAACTTTTGGTCCTGAAACAATGTGGCAGCTTCGAGAATCGTGGAGTAGAGTAGACGGATATAAGCACATACACCATTTTACAGAAGTCAGTGGGTACGAAACTGCATTATTAAATGGTGGTTTTACAGAAGTAACAATTTCAAACGAAGAACAAATTGTTAATTACCATACCCTTAAAGATTTAATGAAAGACTTAAAGAAAGTAGGTGTAGTTAATGCTAATTCCGAAAGGGCTCGAGGAATGCTTGGTAAAACAGCATTCACACAACTGTCTAATGAATATGAAATTTATAGAATTGACGATTGTTTGCCATTATCATACGACGTAATTTTTGGCCATGCGAGGAAACCATAATATGAACGAAAAACTTAAAGAACTATCACTTCGTGCAGGCGGTGCGCATTATCCAGAGATCAATCCGCACCTACAAGAAGCATTTGCTCACTTAATTGTAGACGAGTGTGCCAGGATTGTAGAATCTCAAGACGTTGATCCAGCATTCAAACTCAGAATGAGTTGGGCTATTAAAGAACATTTTGGATTCAACAATGGTTGAAATGACGCCGCAGGAAATTTTTGAGTATAAGCTAAAG
>Ga0208019_1000936_pt1 | contig 15886 bp, 24 predicted proteins | sample CB_VirMetaG_5_FD_184540 | JGI IMG/M metagenome (GOLD analysis project Ga0208019, IMG submission 184540) | Freshwater to marine saline gradient viral communities from Chesapeake Bay - CB_1508_1D Viral MetaG (SPAdes) (version 4) | ecosystem: Environmental > Aquatic > Marine > Coastal | place: USA...
CAGTCGGATCTTCCATTATAAACACAAGTAACTAGAATGGGTTTCATATCATTTCGTATCTCAAATATTCAAAATCTTCTTTATAGTAATTATTAATTAAATCTAACGTATCTCTTCTTATTTTACCTATTAGTTCATTAGTATTAATACTATTTTTATTCTCATGCGGTAAACTAGGAGAGAAATTAAATTTGTTAGCTAAAGCCTGAAAATCGTGTTTTAAATTTTCAAAACGTAATACAGCGTCATATATTATATTATTAAAATACCTCTTTTGTGGTATATTATGATCTGTTAACTGTAAAGGTATTCTATCTATAAAGTCGTGAAATCTATCTGGTGTAAAACTACCTTCTCTATAAGTAAATTCTGATAACATCTTAGTGTAAGGGTTTCTTACTATAGTGAACTTTTTACTTCTTTTGTATAAATCTGGGTAATGTTGTTCAATTAGATCAGGAGTAAAATGCTGAGGGGAAAAGAATATATTATTATAGAGTTCCTCAGTATAATTAAAACACTCATCTCTTTGTTGTTTATCAATACCAAATTTCTTTTCTATAGAAAAACCACCAGTTTTAGGTATATGCACAAACAACAAATTATGATCTAATATAAAAGGCATTTAGTTGTATTTAAACGGTTGAACCTAAAAGTAAATGTACTAATATTAATGTATGATTGATGAACAAAGAGTGAAGGAATTTCTGTTACCTACTGCTAATAGTTCAGTTTCGTTGACAGAAGAACAACAAAAAGATATTATTGAAAATGCTGCTAAAGCATATGAACAATTCCTAGACGCTTTAGGTTTTGATTGGCGTTCTGACCCTAATAGTGATAATACCCCATATCGTGTAGCAAAATCATTTGTATATGATCTTATTTCTGGTTGCTATAATGCACCTCCAAAAGTTACTTCGTTTCCATCTGATGGTTACGATGGTATAGTTGCTCAGACTAACATACCCGTTAAGAGCCTCTGCAGTCATCATCATCTTGCGTTCACAGGTCGAGCGCATGTTGCTTATATTCCTTCTCTTGAAGGACGGGTAATTGGTCTGAGCAAACTAAACCGTATTGTTGAATATTATGCTCGTCGGCCACAGATACAGGAATCGATGACAATGCAAATTCATAAAGCTATTGATGAAGTTTGTGAATTGAATAAAGGTGTTGCTGTAGTGTTAAAAGCTACCCATACTTGTGCTTGTCTTAGAGGTGTTAAGCATGATGGTTGTTCGATGGTTACTTCTAAACTATCTAAAGATTTCATGGATGATGTAAAGACTCGTAAAGAGTTTTACGACTTTATCCGTATGGCAGAGTCTTGATTTGAAATTTATATAGCATAAATAATTCCGTGGCTAAAAAAAGTACAGATGATTTAGGTTTTGAAAAAGCTATACTTAAAGTATGTAGTTTAAGAGAAAAAAATCTTTATGGTCCTGCTTCTAAAGCCGCGGATGACCCAGAGACCGGCATTGTTATTAAACAAAAGCCGGCTTTTTTCGTTATTAAGGATTGTGCTACAATTGCTAAACGCTATATGTTTATCATGTGTTATGGTTCCTTAACTGACCCAATTGGACAACTAAAAGGTAAAGTAAGTGTTGAAGATATTGAAAATTTTGTATCAAGAAGTCGTAATAAAGCTAATTATGAAACCCGTCAATTGCTAAATCTTATTTTTTCAGATATTAATAGTTACGTTCCAGGTTTAAGAGAGTCGGGGGTTGATGAGTTAGATATTAACTTTGATACAATTGACGAAGAAAACGTATATGGTGATTACGAAGACTTAGGTAACGAACGTATCAAAGAGATGGAAAAACAACAGGAAATTCAAAAATCCAAAATTGATTTGAATAATGATACTGCTGTTGTTGATAAATTAGTTGAAGTGTTTGTTTTAGATTAATAGTAATAATAACTACCAAAATCACCTGCATCACCTTTGATCATTATGTTAAATGCTAAAGTTATTCTCCAGTGTTCATCAGTATCTTCATAATCTAAATCCTTAGGAAATAAATTATGAGCAGAATGTTGTAAATAAGATGGAAAAATTATTAATGTGCCGGGTTTAAATCTAAAAGATGAATCTTGAGCAAAAAATATTGAAGGTGTATTTTGATAAAATTTAGGTAAAATAACTTGAGTAATGGAATTAGGGTTATAAAAATGAAAACTAGCATAATCCTTTTCATTTTCTGCCTCATTATCCTGAACAACAATAACACCACTAGCAAAACTATTAGGGTGCATATGCCTATTATTTTCACCCTTATCTCTGTATATATTATACCACATTGAATGAATAGTACAACCTTGTATATCTAAATTACAAAATGCAGCATAATTATGAAAAGCTTCTATAATTGATTCAGATACCGGTTTAAAACAATCTAACCTATATAAATCATCCCGTGACTGAAATACTTTATCATTACCTCTACAAAAATCGATGACGGGTTGTAAATTTCTCCATTGTTGTTGATGATAATCTTTAAAATATTCCTCTGATTCAGGACAAGCTGTAGAGAAATCTTCTAAGATTGCATCTTTTACTTTTTGTATAAAATCTGAATCGAAATGTTTTACTATCACAGGTGTGGGATACATACAAAAACAATGATAGTCATTATTATTAATAATAGTTGGGTTTATTAAACCTCTAGCATATCGATCCCAATATTCTTCATCCATGGATGAATTATTATTATTCATTATTATAAAATAGATTATGAACCGTTTTTATCAACGTCTATTAACTTATCTATTTTAGATACAAAATCTTTTCCTATTAAGACCGGGTATTCATTTTCAGATCTATCAGCAATTGAAAAAGGAACGTCTTTATAATGTCTACCGTCGAAAACTATATCAAATAAAACAACAGGACGTTCCTCTTTATTACCAGATCCAATGTGGATAACAACTTTATCCACAACTTTCTTTTTTAACTTCTTACCATTTACAGTTTGAACGATGATAAAGTCTCCTCGTTTATCTATAATGTCACCATGAATAACATTATAAGCTCCGTTACCAGAGTCTACTTTAGATTGGACTTCACCAATATCTTGAATTTGTATAGGTTCAACTAAACCAATTACATCTTCTTCATCCATAGCTATTTCATTTAAGAAATAGTTCCTGTAAATAGTTTTAAAAGTTTTATTCATTTCCTTTTCGTGACTCGAGAATTGTTTTTCTCTCATCTCTAACTACCTTAACCAAATCTGCAAGTGCTTTTCGTGCACGAGTAGATGCAGACTTGTTGTTTTTTTCGTAATACAAATCAACATTTTTAACATAATTTGCAACTAAATCCAAAATTTCTTGTTTTTTTGATTCTGCCATACTATTAATTAATGTTCTTATAATATTTATCTAGATAAGTTGATAATATTAGAAAATATTAAATAATAGATACATGAAGAAACTTATTTTTTCTGTAATGTTGGCTGCCGTTACCTCTGCTGGTAATGCGCAGGTTAGTGTTAATGCAGGCTATACCTCAGATTTTACTATCATGGGTACAGCAAGAGCTAAGGACACAGCTGTCATTGGAGTACAGGGGGTCAAGGATTTAGGAAAAGGTTTCACTCTTTACGGGTTTAATTATTTTCTTCCTACAAATGACGGACGTTCTAAGTCTTATTCACCGCATGCAGGTTCAGGCCATCAGCATGTAGATGGAATAAAGAATGCTCTAGAAACAAGTAGTCAAAATCACTTCGGTGTTGGACTTGCTTATGACGTTAATCAGCTTGGTGCTTTTTCTTTTACCGCTGACGTTCAAGCAGTTTACCACTTGGTAAATGGTCCTCTTCAGGATTCATTTCAATATGGAGTTGGAGCAACATTTGCTAATCTTCCTGTATTGAGTGAAGTTGCTGATTTGTCTATTTATTACATGGAAGATATTGATCTTGATATAAACGGTTTCCACATTGGCTTAAGCCGAGTTTTTGATAACGTTTTGATTGATAATGTCAGCGTCACTCCTAAGCTTGGTGTTTATTTGTTTGATAGCTTTGATGCATATTATGCATCTGCTAAAGTTGGTTATAACAAATATGCAATTAAGCCTTATGTTGAAGTTGCTTACTTTGATAATGATGCAACCGGTGATTTCGCACTCGAAAGCGATGTGCAGTTTACAATCGGTGCAAATTATTCATTCTAATATAAATTAATTCACAAGGCCCGCTTCGGCGGGTCTTTTTTTATGCATCCTCAAGCCAGTTAGCAGAAGCAAAATATAAACCGGAGCCTGATCCAGATTTTAATGGAGTAACAAAAATATGATATTCATCAGAATTACCTTGAATATCATGACCCATTGTAACAAAACTCTCTTTTAAAGTAGTTAAATTAGCTGCATTATCCTTAGATACAAAGTATGTTGCGAGAACTTGACCACCGCTTATAAATTCATAATCACTACCACCTACACCATAAGCTACTGCAGAATCTTGAATTGATGATAAAGTAAATGTACCGGTATAAGAAGGATTTCTAATAATTCTAATTCTTGTATCGATATTAGAATCGGTATTAAGAATATTAAAATCAGAAGGTGTAACAACTGCATTTTGTCTTGTAGATGATAAAGATAACATCAAGATTGAACATTCTGTTCTAACTGGAACAGAAATTTCACTATTATTAGTTGATAATCCGGTGTCGATTGAACGTAACGATCCTTGCTGGCTAACACCACCTTCAGAATTAACATTAGCACAAATATGAAGTAAACGACCAGGGGTATCTCCATTTTGTCTTAATTCAGCTCTTATAGGCAGGTTAGGATTTTGAATAAAAACTGATGATTGGTTATTAGCGGTTTTAACTTCATGGCAATAAAAAGTATGACCATCTGCATTAAACCCAAATCTTATTCTACCGGCACCTAACCATTCAAAATCTATGGTAAAGATTTGAACTTTGGTTAAATCAAGTACAAACCCACTTGGACCGTTACCGTCAAAAGTATCTAAATTCCACGCACTTTGAGGTACTGATATAGTACTATTATTACCAAATGCATTAGAAACGTTAACTGATATAACATTATTGCTTACCTTAAAAAATACACCATTATAGTCACTGTAGTCAGGGGATACCCCAGATTTGAATGCACCGTAAAGCATATCCAAATCTTCACCACCGCTTAATATACCGGTGAATAAAAACTGTTGGGATTTACCAGGTTGGTAACCAAAGCTTTGAAATGTTTGTCTTATAACGTAATCGCTTGCATTAGTAGTATACAAAATAGTACCACTGTCAGGAGAACTAAACAAACAACCTCCAGACCCACTAGAAAATTCGTCATACACAAAATCTCTTTTACTGTATAATTGTTTTGCAGAAAATATAGCTGTTGGGTTACTTACCCTTAGTCTACCAAAAGCATCTATAGAACTATTATCACCAAAAGGCAGGGCATTTATTTGTGATTGAGCTATATCATATGTCAATACAGCGGTTTTAGGAAAGACTTGAGTCTTACTACTTAAATCATTTTCCCAATAGGCAGTAACTGGGGGAAAATTACTATCATTTATAATTTCAACAAATTTTTGATATTCATAGGTTTGGTAACCTCCATTTAAAACGGTTCTTATTGACATAATTATTTTTTCTTCCAATTTACTCTTTTAGAGCTTTTCTTTTGATACATTTTACCTTTTATGCTTTTACAAGCACTTTTAGTAGGTCTACAAGCCGGGTAGCTACCACCTGATTTTTTAGACTTACGTCCACAAGGACCACCAGTTTTACAATTAACCCAACCGGAGAATTTCTTACCAGTTTTTGGATCTGTACCACCTCTTTTAAACCACTGATGCAAATTATCTGAAGCTTCGTAAAACTGTTTAAAAGTCATTTCTTTTTCTTCCAAATTTTACCCTTACGGCATCTAACTATAGCACCTGACTTATATGCAGATGTTTTCTTACCATATACTTTATCAGCACGTGATTTACAACGATCTTCTGATAATAAGATAAGTAATTCATCTATTTTTTTGTTAAAGTTATTCATTTTACCAATTCTTACAACTTAAGTATCTTGCTGTTCCGGGTTTAGCTGAAGAACACTTATGTCTTGCTCTAAAACTTTTACGTCTTTTAGGGTTACTCTTTTTAATACGTCGCTTAGGGTCTCCGTAATGGATCCTTTTGTATCCCTTACCGGATGGATTCTTTACACACTTCATATACTTTTTGCTCTTAAGGTAAGAGCTAGCTTGTTTAGTAGTTTTAGTACAACGACTACCTTTCTTCTCCATTATATCAGTTAATTCAAAGTCCTCGGTAAGGAATGAACATAATGTATCAAAATCCATACAATTATTTATAAATAATGATATGAATAAAGATGAAAAGAGTTTAACAGAACTCTATGAAGCTACACTTTCACCTCTTAATGGTGTTGGTTTAGGTCCTCATGCTCAAGATTCAGCTGGTGGTTTAGGTAGCCCTACATTGACTAAGATTGATATACAAGATGTAGAAACTACTGAAGATGAAGAAAGAGAGCAGATTGATGATCATGAAGTTGATATGGCTAAATCTGAGCTTTATAAATTAGCTGAATATGCTCCTAAATTACTCGATCTTATTAAAAATTATGACGAGTTAGAAGGTTGGGTTCAAGCTAAACTTACTAAAGCTAGTGATTATGTTTCTGATATCTATCATTATCTAAAATATGAAGATGAGATGAACGTCCATAGTCACGAAGTTGATGAGGTACCTTCTTCACCTTGTGGGGGTCCTGCTATTGAAGTGGATATCGATGAAGAACCTCCTGGTGAAATGGGAGAAGGCGAAAGTAAAGAAGAAAGACAAGGCATTAATAACGAAGTTATTAAGATGTTAATGAGTCGTTTCTAAAAATTGTAGCCAAATTTTTCTAAAATATTACCACATCGTTTTTCGATAATATCAATACCCTTCTGATCGTACATAATTTTATAATCAGAAGGGTATTCTAATCCTAAAACGTTTTCATTTGTTGTCTTATTAATAACAGGTAATGTAGTTTGATTATAACCAAACTTATCACAAAGATAAGACCAAGCTTCATTTATTTCTTCAAACTTAAACCATTCATCAATACAAAAGTAAGGGTCATCAAATGTATTATGGTTTTGAGTTAAGTAAATGTTTTCTAAGAAGTTATTAAAATCTTTATAATCATCTAATTCAGCTTTTGAACCATCTAACTTTCTATGTAACTCTCTTTCCCATCTAATAGGTTTCAATACATGAAAGTACATACTAACAGCACGACTAAATGGGTTACGAATGAAAGCAAACTTATAATAATCTTTTATGGTTTCGAACATTTCTGGTTCTCTGTTTAATAACTCTGTATAAGAACCATGCATACCAATATAGATCTTCCACTTTTCATGCTCTTCAGGTTTACGTCCTAATAAACTTGATACATCCCCAAAACCAGCATGTAAAGCATGTCCACCGGTTTTCATTACATGATAAAAACTAGCTTTCTTATCTACGTTAATGTGCATTAATTATAATTAATCGGAAGGTAGATTACTCAACTGTTCAACAACATATTGAACTAAAGATTTATTATCTCTTAATCGTTCCGGTATATAAGGTAATATAGATTCTGGTGTTGGGTTATCTAATACATCTCTAAACTGACTTGCACTTATAGCTTCACCGGTATCACCACCAATAACATCAGCAACTTCAATGTTAACATTGACTCCTTCTGGTACACTCTTAAGAATACCAGAATATCTTGCTTTATCATCACCTTTACCACCCACACCTACTATAATATTATCTCCAGGTTGAGCTTGTTCTCTAACAAAGTCGTAAACTTCACCAACAGCGTTTTTTGCAACCTTTACATTAACGTTTCTCAAACCTAATTCATTTACATAACGTTGTAATATATCAGCTGCTACTTGACCTGGTACATATTTACCAGAAGGTGTTCGTCTACGAGATTTAGGAGACGGATCGGTTACTATAACATTAACAAAACCTTTATCCCCAGCCATTTTTTTGAAGTTTTCAATTAACTGAAAATGACCTTTATGAGGTGGTTTAAAAGAACCAGGAAACAAAACAATATTTCTTCCTTCGGCTTGTTCTCTTAAAAAGTATTGTTTAAATGTGTTAATCATTTTTTATATTTAATGAATTATACCATTCATTGTAATATACTTTAAAGTTTTGATCAAAGTAATTTAACAATGAAGTTATGAAATTGGTAACCATTTTTTCTTTATTGTTTGTAGCAAGATGTTCTGGGTTTGCACAGGTAGCGAATATATCAAACTTAACATTTAACGGTAGTGTGGTTATGAACTCTTCTAACCTATGACCAAATAACATATCATAGATGAAAAAATGAATATTATTAAACTTTTGTAACAATGTTATAAAGTATTGAAATCTAACATTACGAAGAATTTTATCGTAATTATGAAATTCAGTATCCATATATTTTTCGTAACCTTCTTCTAATACTTTGACGGTTTTCATAACATCAAAATTGGTAAATATATCTGGTTGTACTTGAATTAAATCTCTATTACCGAACATATCTATATTGTTATGTTGTATTAGATAGTCATCAGCTCTCGTTACTTTAATACTAGGTAAAGCATTTAAACCAAACTCAGAATCTCTAATTGTATTAAAAACTAACCCATCCATTGATAACCCAATACCATTTTTACCTAAAACTAAATCAGATAAATTTTCATCACCATAATGCACATCAACAAACTTAAGTTTATTACTTTTATCTAAAGCCTCTTTTACATTATTTCTAATACTAGTAGAAAGATTACCATACCAGATTAATTTACCTGATTCAATGTTAGCTTTCTTTCTATCCTCAATTAGCTTTAAAGGGGTTGTATGTCTTAGGTAATATAACTTACGAAAAGTCTCACAAAGGAACCCTTGTTTACAAAATTTAAATTTTCTAAATTTGCTTTCATCTCCTGGGTCAGTAGGGGTGTTATAACCAATAGAATGATAAACAATGTTTGTATAATTTTGTTCATCAGTGTAGAACCAATCAGGTGTATCGTGTATCTCTTTATAATAGAAGTTTTGTTCTTTTTGAAGATAAACAATTAATCTATCACCATAGTAACCAAGTTCCTTTAAATCCCTTTCAACAAAAACCTTTTCATCTGGATGATAGTTATTAACTAAACATTCGGGTATGATTAAAACGGCTGGTTTATATTTTTTGAGTTCGTCTTTTAGAAAGAACCAATCTATTTTGTTAAAATTACCTCCAAGACTAGGTGGTATATAACCACCAATATTAAACTCATATATTACAGGACCATCTTCACATAAAAAGACAATCATATCATAATTGAATATAGTACAATCTGGAGCAGGTTTATGATCACCTAATCTTGCGTGATATTTTACAAATGGCATTTAATAATTTATCTACTAAATCCAGTACCACCAGGATCTTTGCTACTTCTAGGATTAGTAAAGTAAGATGAGAAGTCCATTTTACCACCACCGTAATTAACAGCTGGTGCTGATTGATCTTCTTCATCTGATGCAGGTGTTCTATTTGTTGCAAACTTACCACCCATACCACTTACAATAAACTCACCGGTGATCTTAATAGAGTTAGGATTACCAAATTCATCTTTACCGTAATCAACATCAGTTATAACGATACCTTCATGCTCACTTGTATCGCCGTATTTGTCAGTTGTATAATTACGTAAAATTTCATTACCTAATATTCTTGTTATATGATAAGTTAATGCACCGGCAACAGCATTTGGTATATCTTTTTCTTCAAATATATCACTTAATGGTTGTTCACCATTTAATACCGATAAATAAACATCTTTACTAATTGCACCTCTCATTTTACCGTCTTTTAAACGCACCCGGTCTGATAATGCAGGTATATTCTTAATTTTAGAAATCCATTTTTGTAAAGGTTGTTCTTTTACTTCATTACCATCAAAATTAACCCTAAAAGGTGTCATTAAAGCATTTTGTAAATTAGGTACTCCTTTTTTAGTTACATATATACCAGTAATAACATCAAATCCAAAATTTTTAGCAACAGGTTTAACTTTTTCTCTTAATGAGTCTAAAGCACCTTTATCATAGTTAATAGCTCTTGAAGTCTCTTTAACTTCTGGTTTTGGTTTTAAACCTGGTCTAGTTTGTACACCTTTTCTATCAACCTTTTGAACGAATTGATTGATACCATGAAAAGCTAATATTTTAGCATCACCGTAATTTACAACATTTTCCTGACCTTCGATGTATTCAGTGTTAATAAACTTAGTAGGATCGTTCCACATACCTAAGTCTTTTAATTCATCTACTATTTCAGGTAAAGCAGAATTCATAATAGAAAGAATAGTCTTACCTTTTTCCCTCATACCATGACCTTCAGGAAATCTATTATTAAGAGTGTCAATAGTTATACCTTGAACATCTTCAATCTTTTGTGAACCACGATCTAAAGCAAACTGTCTTTTAAACGTTTTATTTTTTTCGTCAGGTACAAGCTTGATACTTAAATTAACACCATCCAGTTTTACCGTGGACTGACCTTTATTCAGTTTATCTACGGCGTCGTAGAATACATTAACAAGATCACTAAATGTATTAACATTTGGTAAATCAAAAGGGTGTTTCATATGACCAGCAGCTCCGCCTTCGTTGAGCACTGACATATACTTCTCAAAAATTAATTCTTCTTCAAATTTCATGATTTTAGTTCAATACTAACACCTTTAGATCTACTATCTATACCAGCGTCATAACTTAAAATACCTTCTTTACCAAATTTACGAACCAACCTATATGTTTCTAAAAATCTTTCTTTAACATTATCTCCTTTAGGCATAAGTGGTAAAGCAATTAGATCATTATTCATAAACAATATTACTTTAAATCCTTCATGTTCCCTGTATTGTGCAATTTGTAAAGCAGCAATAATAGTCTTCATTTCAAAATAATTTCTATTTACTGCCAAATCTCTTAACAAATCAGGGGTTAAAATTTCATTTAACCCTTCTTTAAAAGCTTTTTCATCATAATTAGCTTCACTACTAATTTCAAGAAAACCTTGTATTATATCCTTTTTATCTAAACCCCAATCATGTAAAAAGAAGTTTGAAAATACTTCAGTAGATGATTGTTTTTTAGTACCTGCAATTTTATTATTTTTTGAATCAATATAATTAGATAATGTATTAAAAAACATTTCTAATCTACTATCAACAGATTTAATTTTACCTGCTGGTATGTAACCACGATTGATATCGTTTTGAAAATTTTTCTTTAATTGGGATAAGTTAGATATATCAGGTGTTTTGTCCAAGTTTTGTTCAAGTTGTTCGATATTATTAATAAATCGATTTATCTCTTCTGCTTGTCTATCGTTAACAACGGATATAACACTTTTAACAAGATAAGTTTTTAAATTATTTCTTGCTTTCCCTAGTAATGCATGTTTAGCCCTTACTTGTTCGGCAGTATTAATATTTTCGCCTTTTTTGTCTTTAAGTAGTTTAGGTAAAGCCTTTACTGCACCGAATGCATTACCCGTTTTACCAGGTCTACCACCAACACCTTTTACCTCTACCTCACCAAAACCTGGAAAATAAAGATCACCAACTTTACCTTTTCTACCATTGGAAAACATTGTAATAGCTATTTCGCCTTTACCTACACCAACATTAGCAATAGAAGGGTTAACATCGGCAATTTCAAAAACAGTATCTTCAGAGTTAGAAAATGCTTCATCTGATGCTTCCATTAACGGTTGTAAAGCAGAAAATGTTTGTTCTAATTCAGCTGCATTAATAAGGTCGTTTAAAAATGCAGTTTGTGATTTTTTATTAGTATGGAATTGTTTTAACGCTAGATTATTAACATCAGAAGTTTCTTCTATAGCAGTCATTACCGGTCCTAAAATTTTTCTAACATACTCTTTACTACCAGAACCTTCACAATTTTCCTTCCAGCCACAATCACATAAAATGTCGTCTACAATTTTAAATACACCACCTGATTTATTAGCAATTGTACGTTCAAGTTGATCAGCTATTTCATCATTAACATAACCGACTATTCTAGATTTTTCATCACCATCTGCTTTGAATAGTATTTGAACATCCTCGCCTATAATTTTTTGTCTTGGTGGTTTAGGCACGGGTTTATACGCGCTATTTGCGTATACATCTGCTAATGATTTGTAGGGTTTGCTCATATTAATAATCTATGTCTGGATCATCAGAAAATGTATTCATGAAAGCCTTTATTTTAGATAAAACTTCGCGACCATTTTCTTCATTAATTTCATCGTCTAAAATTTCGGGTGGAATAGAACCTTCGGTTGGTTCTAAAACTAATGCTTTACGAACAAGTCTAATTAACTCTACTTCACCTTCTGGTGTCATCTGCTTTACTTCAGGTTCAGGCGCTGGTTCAACCGGAGCTGCAGGGGGAGCTGCAGCAGGATCAGGAGCAGCCGGAGGCATAGACATTTGAGCAGTAGGGTCTTGATAAGCTACTTCTTCATCAAGCATTTTATACTTGTTATTAATAAGACCGAAAAATTTGCTTTTAGTTTTAATCTTCATGATGCGTTTCGTAATGCTTGTTCAATACCTTTTGTTTTTTTATTATATACATCGACAGCTTGAGCAATTAATTTAGACCTTGTATCTACTGCTTTTTTAGCTGCTTGATTAGTTTTATATTTTGCAGTACCAAACTTACCAAAAGCACCTATACCTTTATTTTGTTCAGCTTCTTTTTCTACCGCAGAATCAATATTGTATTTATAATCAGTTTCTTTAACACCACCACCACCGGCTCCAGCAGCTGTAATTTCTTCTTCGTCTTTAGCTGGTTTAAGTAAACCAGGTTTAAGTAAACCATCAATCGCAAAATAAAGCTTACTAATATTAGCATGAAGGCTAGGATTATCTTTATGTTTTTCGACTGCAAGAGCAATTACGTCATTATCACTAACTAATTCTTTAATAGCATTTAAAATATCACGTCCTATTGTGATCTTTTCTTCGTCTTCTGAAACATAATTATCAAACCCTTCTTTAAGTGCTTGGTCAAATTTCATATCTATATTTATTTAAAAGCAATCTGTTTAGTTTTTATATTATTGAAATAATCACCTGATAAAAAATTAAGACCATTCTTAGAAGCAAACTTTTTTACCTTTTCAAATGTAAAGTTTTCTACTTTGAATGAATTAACTGTATTAATTATTCTAATTAATGTACCTTTAGCTCTACCATCATCAATAGTTAACAGATGACTAAAGAACTCTAAGCTCTTACTTGAGATAACTATTTTAATAGGTAGTATATTACGAATCTTTAACATTATATTAGTTATTAAAGTCAAATATACAGTCTCATCTATGTAATTCAACACTTCGCTCTCATAAAACTGGGTATTGTTAAAGTAAAGTATGAGTTTATTGTTAGATTTAATAGAATTAAGATAATCAACCGTACTTTTAACAGTAAAGTGCGTAAGAATCTTATAGAAATCTTTATTTTTTTCTAAATTAGTAGTTATCTGAAAAAGATGTAATTGATCTAATAGATCTTTATCGAATGAAGAATGAATATCCTGAAAATCGATTAGGAGTAGATTATAATCATTTAATTCCAATCTCACAATTCAATTATAAGACTATAACCAATTAAGTTCAACTCTTTTTTATTTTACCTAACCGTAAATTAATTATCCCGTTGTAGAACTTATCTTCATGTAACAGGACGTCATTGTCAAACTGCATTTTAGCTTCATAGTAAGCTAACTCTGATTTAGAATTACAGAACCTAACTATTTCGAATACAAATTTATCTTTTCCATACTCAATTAGATCATGATTAACTTTATCAGAGGAAGATGTATAAGTTTTCCAATCTGTTTCTTTTATTACATGTCTGCGGCGAGTTTTACCTTTAAGAGGAGGAAGTTTTGCTACTTTTCTAGCCTGTTTCTTTCCGATATATTTTTTTCCAGTAACAGAATTAGTAATAACGTAGATAAAGCCGAAGAAGTCCTCGGGTATTTCATCTCTTTCTCCATTATAAGTCCAGTGCCCTAAGTTATCAACCATTATTCTGAAAATAAGTTTCTATATTTTTTGAAAATCCAATCTTCGGGGTGTATAAACTCTTTTGCTCTTTCAAAGTTATCTTTTATAGCTTCTTTTCTATCTGTGTAATCTTTTTCAGTTAAATTAGAAACTATATTCAATAATTCTTCTCTAGTATCAAAAGTAATAATACCGTCCAAATTAAAATAATCTTTAATATTAGTACATCCTTTGTAAATTGGAACAGTACCTGTAAGAAAACTATCTACAATTTTATCAGTAAAAAAATATTTTTCGAATACATTTTCTATCTGAATTGAAAACATATAATCTTTTAACGTCTTTATTTTTGTAACATAATTTTTGTATTTTAACGGACCGTAAACTTCTAAACCTTCAATATCTTTAGATTTCAAATAATTACCTGTTTGATATCTAAACATATGACCTTCCCACCAATTTTTATCTGAGAAGTATAATGAAGCTAATTTAGTTTTGTCATATATTTGAAATTCAGATTTATCATTTAATAATGTAGTACCAAATGGGTAAAAATATACATTATCAAATCCTTCATTTAGTAATTCTTCATTATGAGTGAAGATAGCTTTGAATTTTTTCCTAAATGGTTCACTTCGTTTTAAAAATACAATTGGTTCACCAAACCCTTCTGCGGGTTCCCTTAGTATGTAAAACAAATTTATATCTTCAGGAACCGGTCTGTTAAAATCATACAACGTATCATCTTCTTCCCATCTACATAATGGGTGAACACTATAATCACCGTCTTCTTTACGATTTAAAAGAATACCCGTTCTATCTAAAACAAATACATCTTTAATATGTTCATATTTTTCGGAGTCTTTATTGAAGTCTAATGTGTTAGGCACGTTTTCATGTACATCAATATCTCTTAACCTAACTAACTTGACAAGTTCTGGTAGAATACATGCGCTAAAACTATTAAGATTACAAATTTCAAAACCGTCTTCATTTATATTATCAGGATTACTACCTGATGATATCGTATCAACGCATCTAAACAGAATTTCTTTCATATTATTTTTTCTTACTCTTCTTTTTACGTTTTTTGGTCTTATTTCTTCTTTGAACTGCACCTAACGCAAAAGGTCTTCTATAATCCCCAGGAGCATAAGTGTCACCAGAAAATTGTGATGAGTCCCAACTACCTAAAGCCCCGCCTGAACCAGCAACATTACCATCTTCATCAAGTAACTTTAAAAATAATTTCTTGAACGTTGACATTAATAGTATTTATGCTACTATCTATTTAAATGTCTGATACATTAGATCAATATAATAACGAACTTAAAGAGCATTTAGTGTTGGATGAGTTTAATATTAAGGATGCTCAAATGAAGTTACCTGGTCGTAAACACTTATGGGTTGGTAGGTTAATGAGACATAAACAAGAAAAGAATAATCTAATTGCTAAAAAAAAGCAAATGGTAGAAAAACTCACTAAATCAATTCAAGAACAAAGTACTGTTAGACTTTCAGTTCCTGCTGCTGAAAAAGTAGCTTGGAACACCGAACCTATTAAAAAAATAAATTCAGAAATAGCTGAACATGAATTGTTAATTGAGTTCTTAGAAAAAGTTGAGAAAATTATGAGTGGTATAAGTTATGATATAAAAAATATCATAGAAATTCAAAAACTCGAAACAATGTAATGAATAAACCTAAACTAATTTTGTTTGATATTGACGGTGTA
>Ga0208019_1000938_pt1 | contig 15878 bp, 22 predicted proteins | sample CB_VirMetaG_5_FD_184540 | JGI IMG/M metagenome (GOLD analysis project Ga0208019, IMG submission 184540) | Freshwater to marine saline gradient viral communities from Chesapeake Bay - CB_1508_1D Viral MetaG (SPAdes) (version 4) | ecosystem: Environmental > Aquatic > Marine > Coastal | place: USA...
CTTGGCACGCCCTTTTGGCGAGGTTTTTCAAGTTAAGGACAAGTTTGCTAAATCCGAATCGGGACACAGTCAGGTTTACACTTTCCCCTTGAAGTTTGAGGAGAAGACAGATCTTGAGATGCGTTGTATCGGGGACAGTTCGGGGGCAGATATCGCCATCGCGGCTGCTTTTGATGTTGTTTACATACAAAACCGACCCTTTCCTGCCTAGGAGCCAGCCGTGGATCTTGCCGAAAAAGCCCTCGTTGAACTTGCTGGCCATGAACGGGAATGCACCCAGCGCTACGCCGCCATAGAACAACGGTTCATCGACATGGGTGACCGCATGGGCAGGCTTGAAGGCTGGATGAAGTGGGCCATTGGCCTGACCGTCGGCATGTATCCCTTCTTACTGGGCCTTTTTTGGATGGCAGGCAGATGAAGTTTGATGCGATTAAGAATCTGGTCGGCGCCATTGCCCCCACCATTGGTTCTGCCCTGGGTGGCCCTCTCGGTGGCGCAGCGGTGCAAGCCGTCGCTCAGGTGCTGGGTGTTGATGCAAAGAGCCCCAGGGACATTGAGCGCGCCCTCAGCGAAGCCACCCCAGAGCAGCTCGCGGAGATTAAGAAGGCAGAGCTGAACTTCCAAGCGCGCATGAAAGAGCTGGACGTGGATGTCTTTGAGCTTGAGACCAAGGACATCCAGCACGCCCGCGAAAGCCACCGAGGGGATTGGACCCCGAAGTTTATCGCTCTTGCTTGCATCCTCTTCTTTGGTGGTTACATTTTCAGCGTGACCTTCCTGCCACCGGAGGCGAACAGTGAGGCGGTCATCAACCTCGTTCTGGGCTACCTTGGCGGCGTGGTGTCGGCTATTGTCAGCTTCTATTTCGGCGCCTCGCAAAAGCAGGATTGACATGAAGATTGGCGCAGAAGGCATTGAATTAATTAAACATTTTGAAGGCTGCGAGCTTTCCAGTTACTACTGCGCAGCTGGGGTGGTCACCATTGGTTATGGCCACACGCTGACGGCAGAAGAAGGGCAGGAGATCACCCAGGAGGAAGCTGAAGAGCTGCTCTGCAAGGATCTTGAAGAATTTGAGCACTACATCAACCAACACGTTGAAGCGGAGCTGACCCAGAACCAATTTGATGCCTTGGTTGCATGGACCTTCAATTTGGGGCCGGGGAACCTCAAGGAAAGCACGCTGCTCAAGCGCCTGAACGAAGGCGACTTTGACGACGTGCCAAACCAGATCCGCCGCTGGACGAAAGCTGGCGGCAAAGAACTCCCCGGTCTTGTCCGCAGACGTGAAGCTGAGGCTTTGCTCTTCCAGGGCGAAGACTGGCGGCATGTCTAGCGCGGCTTCTCTCAAAGACTTCGACCTCCTTTCTGACACCGAAAAAGCGGAGGCCATGGCGCTGCTCAAGCGCTATGAGACCCTAGAGAAGCAAGAGTCTGCCCAGAAAGACTTCATCTCTTTTGTGAAGACTCAGTGGCCCGATTTCATTGAAGGGCGCCATCACCGCATCATTGCCGACAAGTTCAATCAAATTGCTGACGGCAAGCTCAAGCGTTTGATAGTGTGCCTGCCGCCCCGTCACTCCAAGTCTGAGTTCGCTTCGACGTTCTTTCCGGCTTGGATGATGGGGCGCCGACCTAATCTCAAAATCATTCAGGCGACTCACACCGCTGAGCTGGCGGTTCGCTTCGGTCGCCGGGTGCGAAACATCATTGACTCCGAGGATTATCAGGAGGTCTTCCCCGACCTAAAGCTGGAGGCTGACAACAAGTCAGCGGGGCGCTGGACCACCAACGGCGGTGGCGAAGCCTTCTACAGTGGTGTGGGTGGTGCGATCACCGGACGTGGTGCGGATCTGCTGGTTATCGACGACCCGGTGTCGGAGCAGGACGCCCTCTCGCCCACCGCCCTTGATGGCATCTATGAGTGGTACACTTCTGGCCCCCGGCAGCGTCTCCAACCGGGCGGGATCATCGTCATCGTCATGACCCGCTGGTCCACCAAGGATCTGGTTGGCCGGGTGCTAAAGAAGCAGGGTGAGGATTACGCTGACAAGTGGGACGTGGTGGAGTTCCCGGCGATTATGCCCGAGAGCGAAGAACCGCTTTGGCCCGAATACTGGAAGAAGGAAGAACTGCTCTCGGTTAAGGCGTCCCTGCCCGTCGCCAAGTGGAACGCGCAGTGGATGCAGAACCCCACCGCCGAGGAAGGATCCATCGTCAAACGGGAATGGTGGCGCAGATGGGAGGCGGACGACGTTCCTGCCTACTCCTATGTCATTCAGTCCTACGACACGGCGTTCAGCCGCAAGGAGACAGCGGACTATTCCGCCATCACCACCTGGGCGATCTTTCAGCCCGAGAATGACGACTGCGATCAGATCATCCTGCTGGATGCCAAGCGCGTGCGCATGGATTTCCCTGAGCTGAAACGCTTGGCCATGGAGGAGTACCGCTACTGGGAGCCTGATTGTGTGCTCATCGAAGCCAAGGCGTCAGGCACGCCCTTGACCCATGAACTTCGACGCATGGGGATCCCCGTCACTGCATATACGCCGAGTCGGGGTCAGGATAAGATTGCTCGCATGAACTCGGTTGCCCCGATTTTTGAATCTGGCATGGTGTGGGCACCGGAGACGATGTTTGCAGACGAAGTCATTGAGGAAATGGCATCATTTCCTTACGGCGATCACGATGATTATTGCGACTCAGCCACGATGGCGCTGATGCGGTTCCGACAAGGGGGGTTCCTGACCCTGGCGGAGGATTGGCGAGACGAGGAGTCGGGATATTCGCAGCATAGGGTGGAATACTACTGATGGCCATTGAGCGCGTAATCCGAGGCGAAGTCCCCGAGGTGGTTGATGAAACCACCATCATGGAGGTCACTCCTGAGCCGACGCGGGAAGATCAAGTGCGCGAAGCGGCCATGATCCTCATCAACGAGGAGGGGATCCTCGTTGACGATGAGATCGACCAAGAACCGGAAAGCCCTGACGTACCTTTCGACGCAAACTTGGTTGATTACCTAGACCGCTCCGAGCTGCGCGAGCTTGCTGGGGACGTGATCCAGTCCATTGACGCCGACAAAGAATCTCGCAGCGATTGGGAGCAAACCTACACCGAGGGCTTAAAGTATCTCGGGATGAAGTTTGACGAGACCCGCTCCCAGCCCTTTGAAGGGGCGACCGGCGTTCAGCACCCCATCCTTGCGGAGGCGGTGACCCAGTTCCAAGCGCAGGCTTACAAGGAGCTGCTCCCGGCCAAGGGTCCGGTCAAGACCGAGATCATTGGTGCCCGCACTGCGGATGTTGAGGCTCAGGCAGAGCGCGTTCAAGACTTCATGAACTTCTACATTATGAACGTCATGGAGGAGTTCGACCCAGAACTCGACATGATGCTGTTCTATCTGCCCCTCGCCGGTTCCACCTTCAAGAAAGTGTACTACGACACGGCTCTGGGCCGCGCAGTCTCCAAGTTCATCGCTCCGGAAGATTTGGTGGTGCCCTACGAGGCGTCAGATCTCTTCTCTGCCGAGCGCGTGACCCACGTCCTTTCCATGTCCCGCAACGAGATCCGCAAGCTGCAGCTTTCTGGCTTTTACGCCGACGTGGACATCAAGGATGGGGGCGCCTACCACAGCGACGACATTCAAGAGCAGATTGACGAGATTGAGGGCCAATCCCCCAGCTACCGCGAGCGCCGAGACCACACGGTCTTTGAGGTGCATACGATCTTGGATCTTCCCGGCTTCGAAGATAAGGGGGAGGACGGTGAGCCCACGGGGCTGAAGCTGCCCTACATCATCACCATTGATGAGGGATCGCAGCAGGTGCTTTCGATCCGCCGCAACTGGAACGAAGCCGATCCGGGCAAGCGCAAGATCAACTATTTTGTGCAGTTCAAGTTCCTTCCCGGCCTCGGCTTCTATGGCCTCGGCCTTTCGCACATGATTGGGAGCCTTGCCAAGGCATCGACTTCGATCCTCCGCCAGCTCATTGATGCCGGTACGCTTGCCAACCTGCCCTCTGGCTTCAAGGCCCGAGGCATGCGGATCTTGGACGACAAGACGCCCATCAAGCCCGGCGAGTTCCGCGACATCGACACCACTGGTGGTTCGCTGAAAGAGAACATGATCCCGCTCCCAATTAAGGAGCCGTCGAACGTTCTCATGCAACTCCTTGGTCTGCTTGTGGATTCTGGTAAGCGCTTTGCCAGCATTGCCGACACAAACATCGGCGACATGAACCAAGCGATGCCCGTGGGCACGACCGTTGCGCTTCTTGAGCGCGGCACCAAAGTGATGTCGGCAATCCACAAGCGCCTTCATTACAGCCAGCGCTTAGAGTTCCAAGCCCTGGCCCGCGTCTTTGCCGAGTACCTGCCGCCGGTTTACCCCTACCAGACGGGCAGCGGTCCCTCCGAGGTCATGCAAGCGGACTTTGATGGCCGAGTCGACGTGATCCCGGTTTCGGATCCCAACATCTTCTCCCAGAGCCAGCGGATCACCATGGCTCAGGAGCTGATGCAGCTGGTGCAATCGAATCCTCAGATCCATGGCCCCCAGGGCATTTATGAAGCCTATCGCCGGATGTACGCAGCCCTTGGGGTTGATGACATTGACTCCCTGCTTCAGCCCCCGCCCCAACCGCAGCCGCCCATGCCGGTGGACGCTGGTTTGGAGAACGCGGGGCTGCTGATTGGTCAGCCTGCCCAAGCCTTTGAGCAGCAGAACCACCGCGCTCACATTGAGGCGCACCGGAACCTGTTCCTCACCGAGGTTGTGAAGACCAATCCGCAGCTGCAGTCGCTCATCATCAGCCACATGATGCAGCACCTGCAGTTCTTGGCCGGTCAGATGGCGCAGGAGCAGCTGCCGCCTGAGATGCAGCAGCAGATCGATCAGCTCATGGCTCAGGCTGGACAGATCCCGCCCGATCAGATGATGCAGATGCAAAGCCAGATGCAGATGATGATTGAGCAGTTTTCTTCGCCGATCCTTGCCCAGATGACGCAGGAGCTGATGCTCAGCATTGGCCAGGGCTCGCAGGAAGATCCGCTGGTTCGGATCCGCGAGAAGGAAACCGAGCTGCGCGAGCGTGAGCTTGAGGCTGACAATGCGCAGTTTGTCGCCAAGCAAGATCAGCGCATGCAGGAGAAGCTGCTGGAGAACGAGCTGGCTCGCGAGCGGCTACGGCTCAATTCCGAGAATGCCGATGACAAGACGCAGATCTCCCGTGAACGACTGGAGCAGCAAGCCCGGTTGAAGCTGCTGGAGCTGCAAGCGAAATTTGGAGGTGACTTTGCCTAGCTCAATGCAACTGGAGCGTCGAGCGCTCCTTCGTAAAGAGAAAGCCTTGCTTCGGGAATCGGAGCAGAAAGAGTTTGCACGCGCCGCCGAAGAGAAAGCCAAGAAGCATCAGGCTTACCTAGAGCGCCTTGAAGCAAAGCTGGCCCGCATTGCAGGCGTTGAGCCTGAGCCCGCTGCAGTGGTGTTGACTGAACCGGAAAAGGAGGCGCTGGTCGAAGAGGCCGCGCCGGTTAAACCCAAGCGCCGCCGTCGCAAGGCGGCACCCAAGAAGGAGGCGGACTATGCCGCTGAAGAAAGGCAAGAGCCAAGAGACGATCTCGGAGAACATTTCGATGCTTCGTAAGGAAGGAAAGCCGCAGAAGCAAGCCGTGGCCATCGCCCTGGAAGAAGCCCGCAGCTACAAGAAGGGCGGCGAGGTGAAGGGTCGCGGTGCTGCCAAGACCAAGGTGTTGGTGGTTAAGACTCGCGGAACCGGCGCAGCTACGAAGGGCTTGGATCATCACGATCTGGAAATGTGATGGAGCACTTCGACTTAGCGGGGAAGTTGCGTCAGTTGATTGACGAGAGGCGTGCCTATATCTCCAACCTGCTTATGGCAGGCAACTTGAAAGATATGGAAACCTATAAATATTTGCAAGGTGAGCTGCGTGCGCTAGACTTGGTTGAAGAGGAGATCATCAACCACATGAAGGAGGCGCGGTGAGTGAGCTAACGGTTGAGAGTGCTTACGTTTCAGCAGAGGATAGGGTTTTAGATCCTACGCTGCTGAACAAAAGTGCTCTGGAAAGGATGCCCAGCCCTAGCGGCTGGCGCATGCTAGTGCTGCCCTACGCGGGGAAGGGAACCACCAAAGGCGGGATTCACCTGACCAAGGACACACTGGATCGCGAGGCGTTGGCCACGGTCGTGGCTTACGTCGTGAAGATGGGGCCTTTGTGCTACGCGGAGACGGCCAAGTTCGGACACAAGCCTTGGTGCAAGCAAGGAGATTGGGTCTTGATTGGCCGCTATTCCGGTGCCCGGTTCAAGCTGGAAGATGGAGCCGAGGTGCGAATCATCAATGATGATGAGGTCATTGGCACCATCCTAAACCCCGATGACATAGTGAGTTTCCGATGAGCGTTGAAAACCTAAATTCAGAACCTGAAGATTTTGAGATCAACGTCACCGACGATCCACCGGAGGGTGAAGAGTCTAAGGCGTCTTCTGAGGACGAGCTGGAGCGCTACACCAAGCAAGTCAGCCGTCGCATCAACAAGCTGAACGCAAAGAGCCGGGAGGCGGAGGAGCGGGCCGCTCGCCTTGAAGCCATTGCGATGCAGAAAGAGCAGGAGCTGGCCCAGTACCGGCAGCAGACGGTTCACTACCAGCGCGCCATGCTCGACAAGGAAGAGGAATCTCTTCAGGCCAAAGAGCAGCAGGTCGACGAGATTTATCGCAAGGCGGTGAAGTCTGGTGATGCGGATCTCATGAGCAAGGCTGACACGCTCAAGAATGAGATCGCGATCCAGAAGGAGAAGCTGCGCGTAGCCAAGTCGCGGCAGGCTCCCCCCGCAGCGGCGGCTCCCCAGGAGCAGTATCAGCAGGCTGCACCCCAGCAATATCAAGAGCAGGCTGCGCGGGAAGAGATCAAGCCCACCAATGAGGCGCTTTCTTGGCATGAGCGCAATCCCTGGTATGGGAATACCGAGGATCCGGACTCCTTGGCGGCAACTCAGCTGGCTTACTTCACCCACTTCAATTTGTTGAATGAGGGTTACGAAGCGGACTCAGACGAGTATTATCAAGAATTGGACAAGCGTGTTTATCGCGCCTATCCTAGTTTCCAATCGGAGGCGACTCCGGTTCGGAATGTCGAGCAAGGTGAGGATAAACCCAAGGTGCAAAGGGTTGCCTCCGCTGCCGTTGGCAGTCGACAAAAAACACCGAATAAGCGCGGCGTGACTTTCACAAAGTCGGAGTTGGAGCGTTTGCGGCGTTTGAAGCCCCACAATCTTTCCGAGGAGGCTTGGCTAAAGAGGGTGGCGCAGGAAAAACAACGAATCGCAGCTAGAGAGGCAATCTGACAATGACCACTGAAAAGAACGTTCGCGTATCGCGTGATTCCGAGACTCACGCTAAAAACGCTCGCAGACAACCGTGGCGCCCAGTGCGTAAGCTGGAAACCCCGCCTCCGCCCCCTGGTTATACCTACAGGTGGATTCGGGAGTCGATGCTGGGAAGCGAGGATCGGTCAAACGTTTCTCGCCGTGTGCGCGAAGGTTGGGAGTTGGTGCGTGGCACCGATCTTCCTCCGGAGTGGCAGCTTCCCACCATGGACAACGGCAGGCATGAAGGCGTGATCTACAACGAGGGTCTGCTGCTGGCAAAGATTCCTAACGAAACGGTCGAGGAGCGGCGTGCTTACTACGAGAACCGCAACCAACAAGCAAAGGAATCGTTGGATAACAACATTTTCAACGAAACCCGAGCTGATGGCCGTTACGTTAAGTATGACCCCCAGCGCGACACCCGAGTGACTTTTGGACGAAACTAAATCGTTTAGGAGGCCATAAACATGGCGAATAAAGACGCTGCTTTTGGACTGCGTCCTGCTCGCATGATGGGTGGCGCCCCCTTCTCTGGGGGTCAAAGCCGTTACCGGATTGCAAGCGGGTACTCAGGTAAGATCTTCCAAGGTGACCTCGTCAAGCAAGTGACGGGCGGTGGTGTGGAGCGCGCAGCCGCTTCCAGCACGGTTCCCGTTGTTGGCGTGTTCAATGGTTGCCAGTACACCGACCCGACGACCGGCGAGACGGTTTTCAAGAACTACTATCCCGGTTCGATTGCTGCTTCCGACATCATTGCGTTCGTCATTGACGATCCCAATGTGGTGTTCGAAGTCCAAGCCGACGCTGCCTTCCCGGTGGCTGACCTCTTTGGGAACTTCGACATCGTCGATAACGCCACCACTGGTGACGTTAAGAGTGGCCGCTCCAACATGGAGTTGGACGTGACGACTGGTGCAACCACCACGACTCTCCCGCTCAAGGCAATCGACATCTCGCAGGATCCCGACAACGACGACGTAGCAAGCGCTAACACTAATGTGATGGTGGTCATTCAAAACCACATCGCAGGTGTTAAGTCTGCCGGTCTAGCATAAGGAGGCTTAGTCAATGGCTATCTCACGCGCCCAACTGGCTAAAGAGCTGGAGCCTGGACTCAACAGCCTCTTTGGTCTCAGCTACGACTCTTACTCCCGCGAGTATGAAGAGATCTTCGCAATGGAAGATTCTCAGCGTGCTTTCGAAGAGGAAGTCCTGATCACCGGCTTTGGCACCGCTCCGGTCAAGAGCGAAGGTCAGTCGGTCACCTACGACAACGCTTCTGAGAGCTATACCGCTCGGTATACGCACCAGACGATTGCCCTCGCCTTCGCCCTCACCTCCGAGGCGATTGAGGATAATCTCTACGACTCTCTCGGCAAGCGTTACACCAAGGCCCTGGCTCGCTCCATGGCCAACACCAAGGAAGTGCTTGGCGCTGACATTCTGAACAACGCCTTTAGCTCCTCCTATACCGGCGGCGACGGTGTGTCTCTGATCAACACCTCTCACCCGCTGGCTGGTGGCGGCACGCTGGCCAACCGTGCAACGACGATGGCGGATCTCAACGAGACCTCCCTTGAGGATGCTCTCATTGACATCTCCACCTTCACCGACGACCGTGGTCTCACGATCTCTGTCCAAGCAACCAAGCTGGTGGTTCCGCCGCAGCTGACCTTCGTTGCTGACCGGATCCTTGAGTCCACCCTGCGTTCGGGCACGGCTGACAACGACATCAACGCGCTGCGGAACACGGGTGTGCTTCCCGGTGGTTACACCGTGAACCATTACCTCACGGATCCCGATGCGTTCTTCATCCTGACCAGCGTGACTGAGATGGGTGAAGGTCTGAAGATGTTCCAGCGCACCCCGATGGAAACCAGCATGGACGCCGACTTCAACACCGGCAACATGCGTTTCCGCGCCCGCGAGCGCTACAGCTTCGGTTGGTCCGACTTCCGAGGCATTTACGGCTCTGAGGGTGCGTAAGCACCTCCTCTCTCTGAGAGATCAAGGGCGCCTTAGGGCGCCCTTTTTATTTGGGGAGAATAAGCGTATAAAAGAGCTTGATCCCTGACGGCTCCAGACCGGAGCCGACCTTAGCCACGACAGGAGATTCCCCATGGCTACCACGACCTTCTCTGGCCCCATCAAGGCTGGCACGATCAAGCACACCACCGGCACCACCGTTGGTGAAGACAAGGCGAACGTTGGTTTCGTCCTCATGGCCCAAAGCGGCAACGTCGTTTTTGGCGCAGACGGCAGCACCACTGTGGTTGCAACGCTGCCTGCTAACAGCCAGATCTTTCAGATCACCGTCGACGTGACCACCGCTTTCGACGCTGGCACGACCAACACCCTCGACATTGGCGATGGCTCCACAGCCGATTTGTACGCCGACGCCTTGGCTGCTGGCGCCCAGGCTCGCGTCTTGGCGACCTCGGACGTATCCCAGATCGGCAACCTGATCGACATCGGCACCTCTGATGTCGACGTGACGGTGACCTACAACCAGACTGGCACGGCTGCAACTGCCGGTGCTGCCACGGTGACGGTGGTGTATTTGCAAAACCGGAATCTCTCCTAAGGGGGGTGACCCATGGCTGATGCGGTCACTACGCAGACCATCCAAGACGGTGAACGTCGAGCGGTAATGAAGTTCACCAACATTTCGGATGGGACTGGCGAAAGCGCCGTGACCAAGGTCGATGTCTCCGCCCTGACTGCGAACAGTCGGGGCGAGGCATGCACTGAGGTTGCGATTCACCAGATCTGGTGGCAGTGCGTCGGCATGGGCGTCGAGATCCTTTTCGATGCCACCGTCGATACGCCAGCCATCATTCTGAGCGAGAACTCAAACGGTCATCACGACTATTCGTCCTTCACGGCGATCCCTAACAATTCTGCGACGGGCAAGACGGGGGACATCAAGTTCACCACTCTCAACGCCGCAACCGGGGATGCTTACACCGTCATTCTTGATCTCATCAAAACGTACTGATGGCAACGAGCAAGGACGTGAAGAAGACCGAAGGCGGGCGTCTCTCCTACCGAGGGGAGACGTTCGCTGGCTTTAACAAGCCAAAACGCACGCCCGATGCAAACAAGAAGTTTGCGGTACTGGCTAGGCAGGGTGACCAAGTCAAGCTGGTTCGCTTTGGGGATCCGGACATGCGGATCAAAAAGAATATTCCAGAACGAAGAGCCAACTTCCGAGCCCGCCACTCCTGTGACACGGCGAAGGACAAGCTGACTCCTCGGTACTGGTCATGCAAGCAGTGGTGATGCGATGAGCCAGTTATTTGATCCAAGAATCAATGACATGATGACGCAGCCCCTTGACCAATTTGCTGCGCCAACAAATGGCTTGTCAGATCTTTTCACCCGCATAACGAAAAGCCCGCAAATGCCGTCATTCCCTTCTGGGGGGATGATTCGGACGGCGGACTTCATTGACAACAATCGAAACGGCATCGACGACCGTGACGAGCCGCCGCCCTTCGGCGGCATTCCTCCTTCCCCCCCGGTTCGACTGCCGCCCCGCCCAGTTTCCTCAATCCCCGCGCCCGGTGCTGGCGGGGTTGGCAGTCTCCTTCGTCCCTATGATCCAGCAAGCACCTATGCTGGTTTAGTTGAGCGCGCCCGCACGATTGCTCCTCAACCAGCTGCTAGCCCCTACGCCGGGATCATGGACTACCTGATGACCCGCCCGGTCTATGCCCGAGGTGATCGCCCAGAAAGCAGCATCCTGCCGTCTGGCGGGTTTGCTCCAAAGCCGGTGGATCTCGTCTCCCCGGTTGAGCAGATGCGCAGCCAGTATGGCGCTCTGCAGGATCGTTATCGCGGGATCAATGAGCAGGTGCAGACTCAGGTTCAGGATCTGCTGACCCAGCTACAAGAGCGCATGCGCCCGCAGTTTGATCCGGACGAGTTCCGCAAGCAGCTGGTTGAAGAGCTGCGGCCTCAAGAGCAGATCGACGCATTCCAGAAGCAGATCGCTGATCTGCAGAGCCAGCTTACGGCTGCGCAAGAATCTCGGATTGATCCGGACGCCTTGCGCGCCCAGCTCATGGAAGAGTTAAACCCGGCAGAGCGCATCAGCGGTTTTGAAAAGCAGATCGCCGATCTACAGAGCCAACTAGAGACTGAGCGATCTCAGCGGGTGGATCCTGCAGCCATTCGGGAACAGCTCATGGCGGAGCTGAATCCTCAAGAGCAGCTCAGTGCTTTTGAGCAACGCATCGCCGATCTTCAGGGTCAGTTGACGCAAGCGAACCAACGCGAGCCGGTGGATGTTGATGCAATTCGCCGCCAGATCATGAGTGAGCTGCAATCCAACCAAGGGCAACAGTTCCTTGAGCGAGAAGCTCAGAAGGTGGTTGGCACCCCTAGCGGAATGACTGACGCAACCCGCGAGCAAGCTCGCCTTGATGCCATTGAAGAAGCTCTGCGCCCGACTCGGCCATCAGCGCCTCAGCGACCCACGTCGCCGATGGGTGGCATGACTGATGCTGCCCGAGAAGAAGCGCGGATCGAAGCCATGGCTCGTCAGCCTGCAGCTCCTGCACCGGCCCCTGCGCCTGAACCGAGGGCTTCGATCCCAAGGGGCGAAGAATCGATCCCAATCCCGCAGGACGTGATTGATCGTCTGAAGGCGGTGCAAGAGAGCAGAGGCGCTGCTGTGCAGCCTCCCGGTTTTGGGGTGCTACCGGGCATGGGTCAACAGTACGTCCCGCCCGGAGCCGGTGGTTCCGATGCCGAGCGAGAGCAAGCTCGCATCGAGGCGGAGCAAGAAGCTCAGCGCCAAGCCCAGGCGCAAGCAGAAGCTCAAAAAAGAGTTCAAGCAGAAGCAGCTGCTCGCGCAAGAGAAGCTCAGCTGGCTCAACAGCGAGCTGCCCAAGAAGCTGCTCAAAGAGCAGCACAAGAACGTGCTCGCCAAATTGAAGAAGCGCGCAGGGCAGCAGATGAGCGCCGCCAAGCCGCAATCCTTGAACAGCAACGTGCGGCTCAAGAGCGTGCTCGCCAAGTAGCAGCTCAGCAAGCCGCAGCACAGGCGGCAAGGGAGCAGGCTGCACGGCAAGAAGCGGCTCGTCGCGAACAAATGGCAGCGCTAGCGGCTCGTCAAGAACAGCAGCGCCAAGCAGCAGCTCAGGCTAGGGCAGCAGCGCAAGCCGAGCAGCAGCGTAAAGCAGCAGAAGCTGCGGCACGACTCAAGGCTTCTCAGGATGCAGCACGGCGCGCAGCAGCAGAGCGTGCTCAGCAGATTGCTCAAGCCCGTGCTGCTCAACAACGCAGAACGGCAGCGCCAACAGCACGGACAACCCCGGCAGCACGGCCAGCCCCAGCGGTTACGCCTACGGCAGTGCAAACGGCTCAGAGCATCCGCAATTCTCTCAACCAAGGAGAGTTAAGCCGGTTCCTTGGAAGAGGGGTCAGGGTATGAGCAAGGACGTACCTGCCAACGTTCGCAACCCGGATCTCTACCGGAAAGCTCGCTCCGAAGCCAAGAAGAAGTTTGATGTTTGGCCGAGCGCCTACGCCAGTGGTTACATGGTGAAGCGCTACAAGGATCTTGGCGGCACCTACAGCAACAACAAGGCAAAGGGTGGCGAGATCAACGCCAACACTATGATGGTTCAGGGTCGCGGCTGCGGAGCCATGATGAACAGCAAGCGTAAGCAAACTCGGGTGCCCCGTGGCTAAGCCAAAGAAGGGACTGACGAAATGGTTCAAGAAAGAGAAGTGGGTGGACATCTCGCAGCCAAAGGATGGCGGTGGCTTCGAAAAATGTGGGAGAAGCTCCGCGAGCGACTCAGATCGTGGTTATCCCAAATGCGTGCCTTCGGCAAAAGCATCAAGGATGACTGAGAAAGAAATCGCCTCTGCCGTTACGCGGAAGCGAGCAAAACCGCAAGGCGTGGGCGGCAAGCCCACTAACGTTTCAACTTTTGCCGCACAAGGGGGCGAAATCATGAAGATGAAAGCAAAAGGCATGGCCAAGGGCGGAATGATGAAAGCCAAAGGCATGGCCAAAGGTGGCGCAGCCATGAAGACCAAGGGCTACGCGAAAGGCGGTGCAGCAATGGCCACCAAGGGCGCAGCGAAGGGCGGTGCAAACAACCGCAAGCCTGCTGGTCCTATGCGGTCACCGTCGAGCAAGAAGAGCGGTCTCTACGGGCGATAGATGGCATATCTACAGAGCAACGTTCCGCATTTCAAAGCATGGGTAAGGCGCGAGTACACGCATAATCACACGGCTTATCATGGCGAATTTCTTCATGCCATGGTTATCGCAGTGACGACGATGCCGAGTCGTTGCCTCAGCTTTCAGGTGATCTTCACCGGAGCCGAGACATACGACACTGACGAACCTAATGTGCATGGCGGAGCAATGTGGGCGCGGATGCCTATCACGGCGCTGGTTGGGGACACGCCTTTGGAAGAGTGGCCTGAACCGATGCCGGTTTGGGCTGCTCAGCCTTGGGACTGCAGCAGCCACCACCACGCGGTCTATTTGCTTGACCGTTGCCAGCCTTGCCCTTGGTTGGCCAAGATTGACGGGAAATTTTACCCGGCAAAATATCTCTTTACCGTGGACTATGCGGAAAGCGAGATCGCCGACGATCCTGCGCAACATAAGCAGAGCCACGTTTTAGAATTGCTGGATGCCGGGAAGTGGACGGGCAACATAGTTGCACTTCCCAACAATCGGGTTCGCGTCACCCACCCCGCATGGTTCGAAACCGGGGAGGGCGCTCCCGACTTCCGCCCGTCGCAGCATGTCCATTACAGCAAGAGCGATCTGGATTACACTCTCGACGTGAACCAGATTTTCGATAACCTCTACGCAGAGGGTGAGGACGATGGCGCTGAGCGGAACGAAAGCATTTGAGCTGGATGTCGCGGAATATGTCGAAGAGGCGTTTGAGCGGTGCGGTTTGGAACTGCGCACCGCTTACGACCTACGGACGGCTACCCGAAGCCTGAACCTGCTGCTCGCTGACTGGGCCAACCGGGGGATCAATGCTTGGACCATCAAGCAATACCAGATCCCCATGGTGCAGGGCACGGCAAGCTACTACGTCAACTCGACGGTTCCCAGCTCAGTCATTGACGTGCTGGATGTCTATGTTCGGGAAACCACTGGGGGCACCACCACCGACGTGCCCCTGACGCGCATGAGCCGTGCTGAATACGCGCTCATGGCGACCAAGTCCCAGACCGGCAAACCGAATCAGTTCTGGCTCGACAAGCAAGCGTCCCCGCTCATGTATATCTGGCCAGTGCCTGACAAGAGCAGCACCTACACGGTCTTCGCCGATGCGCTTACCCGCATGGATGATGCCGGTTCTGGTGCTAACACGGTGGATCTCCCCTTTGAGTTCTACCCCTCCCTTGCCAGCGGTTTGGCCTACTACATCAGCATGAAGCGGGCGCCTGAACGCATGCCTATGCTGAAAGCGGTCTACGACGAAGAGTTTCTTCGGGCCATGTCGCAGAACGAAGAGCGTGCGCCTTACAGCGTTGCTCCTGATCTGCGCAGCTACAACACGGCCTGACGCCATGGGCTTCGCGAACAATAAGCACGCCTGGGGAATCTGTGACATCACAGGTTTCCGCTATCGTTTGCGCGACATGAAGAAGACTTGGGACGGTTTGCTTGTGGGGCCAGACCAGTGGTCTCCCAAGCACCCCCAGCTGATGAAGAAACCGACGCCCCTAGATCCTCAAGCGCTGCAGGATCCTCGCCCAGACACGGCGGCGGACGGGAAGGACAATACCGTTTTCTTGGTGTACACAAACCGAGGCGATGGTATCTTGGGCGCCCAGTTGCAAACTTTTGCAGTCACCACAGCAGTTGGTAGCGTGGAGGTCACAACATCATGAGCTACACCCTGGCTTCCCTAAAGACTGCGGTGCAAGAGTGGATGCAGGTGGATGAGACCACCTTCAACGACAACCTTGACGAGATGATCCGCAACGCTGAAGCGCGGATCTTCAAGCTGGTTCAGCTGCCCGAGCAGCGGAAGAACGTGACGGCGAATGTCAGCACCAACAATCGGTTTCTGGCAACGCCGACAGACTTCTTTGCGCCCTTCTCGCTTGCAGTAATTGATAGCAATCAATACTACTACCTGCTCTTCAAGCACCCGTCCTTCATCAAGGAATACGCGCCTGATTCAACGACCCGTGGTCGACCGAAATATTACAGTCAGTTTGACGACACGGCCTTTGAGCTTGCGCCGGTTCCTGATGCGGACTACAGCATCGAATTGCATTACCTATACAAGCCAGCTTCCCTGACCTCTGGCGGGGATGCCGGTACCACCTTGCTTTCAACCGAGTACCCCGAGGCTATGCTCTACGGGACGTTGGTTGAGGCAGCAATCTTCCTGAAAGAGCCCGGTGATGTCGTTGGACAGATGGAGGCTCGTTTCAAGGAAGCGGTGGCTCGCATGAAGAATCTCAGCGAGGGCCGG
>Ga0208019_1000940_pt1 | contig 15862 bp, 17 predicted proteins | sample CB_VirMetaG_5_FD_184540 | JGI IMG/M metagenome (GOLD analysis project Ga0208019, IMG submission 184540) | Freshwater to marine saline gradient viral communities from Chesapeake Bay - CB_1508_1D Viral MetaG (SPAdes) (version 4) | ecosystem: Environmental > Aquatic > Marine > Coastal | place: USA...
AGCCATTAAAGTCAAAAGCGTTCGCTCGTCCAAACCTTTGCCTGCTGTCTTCTCTCAGCAACAACTCGAAGATTTGCGCCAGCATTTAGAACAAGGCTGGCAGGAAACCAAACGAAGACGGTTTCTTGTGCTGCTTCGTGCCTGGTGGTTTTTGCGATTCACTGGAATGCGTGGTGGTGAGCTGCTGGCCTTGCGTTGGGACAATGTTTACCCAGATCGAATCGAACTGCGCTCAACGCGAGATTGGAAAGTCAAAGGTCGAAAAGACGCAATCATTCCAATTGCTGAAGATTTAAAAGAATTTATTCAGGCGCAGGATATTCAAGACGAGAAGTTTGTTTTGGACAACGGCAGAGGTAACCCTCTTTATAGTTCGCTTGGGGATTTGACCAAGAGTATGCGAAAGGCTTTGCAGAAGTGTGGGATTGAGAATGCGAAACCGCTGCACTCGTTTCGTTCTACGGTTGCGACTGAACTGCTTTTCGGTGAGTCTGCGAATCCGGTGCATGTTCAAATGCTACTTCGTCACGAATCAATTCAAACAACCATGTCTTATTTAAATAGTGACCACTTGCAGCAAGTGGACTTGGTAAATAAGTTGGGAACTGGCGGAAACACTGGCAAGAAAAAATTGAAAGAATCCAGCAATCCCAGTATTCGTCTAGCCTATAGCCGAAAGAACTAAGGTGACTGTTAATCATTGGGTCGCTGGTTCGAGTCCAGCTTGGGGAGCCACCTTCAGAGGAATCTTGACACCTCCGTTAAGTGGCGGTTTCCCCTATCCGCCAGTGATTGCCTCTTTCAGCTTCTTTGCCTTCCTGACTTTTCGATAAATTCCCACTCCAGCCGCTGCCATTGGCAACCCTACTGCTGTCAAGATTAGCTCAACGCCACCGGATTCTACAGCAGAATTGAAATATTCAAAAAAGATTTCCATTTAATAACTCCAGATCATTAAACCGTCTTCTCTATCGTCTACATGCAGAAATCTTTGACTGCCTGTGAAACTGAAGCCATACCCACCGAACAAGCCCATCTGAATTCCAATTTCTAAGAGTCTTGCCCCATCGGCATTCCAGCAGGCTATGTCCACGGCTCGACCTAATACATGATAACCTGTTGATTTTGGTTTGCCGTCTTTCCATTTAGCTTTTTCAACCGGATGGTCAACTGAGCGATACGCTGAAGTCAGTCTGATGGGTTTGCCGTAATGCTGCCGCAATGTCTCTAGCTTCGTCAGAAATGCACTGGAAACCTTGCACTCGCCTGTGAATTTGCACTTCAGCTCGTCCCTCGAAAAATGCTCTGAGTGGTCAATAAATTCCATCAAGTCTCCTTTTCTGGGTAATCAATACACTCTTGAGAATACATCTCACCAAAAGCTTCTCGTTGAGGCAAAGGCATTAACTGAAGGTCTACATATCTATGGTTCTCTCGGTAGTGGTCAATCACACAACTGCAAAGCTGAATGGCGGACTGCATGGCTAGATTGCTCGTCATTCCTTGCATTTGATAAGTCGGTGCTAGTCGAAGAGAACACTGATAGGCCCAAGAAACCAAGTGAAGTGTTTTGTACTCAACAGGAAGAGCAAATGCTGACGTTGATAGCAGCAAAGCCAAGCCTGCCAGTAGCGTTTTCATTTTTGTAACTTGTCCATTTTCTGACTTAGCTCACTGATCGCAACGGTCATATTAGTAAGCGTTGTGTTGAGCTTTTCATGAACTGCTAAAAGTTGCTGAGACTGCGCGGCTTGCAAATTGGCTAGTTTTTCTGTGGTGGCTTGTTGAAGTTGTGAATTCTCACGTAAAAGCTCACTGACGCGAATATCGCTTTCGGAGTCCTTAGTTAGCCAAATATTTCGCTCCTTTTCAAAACCTCTTAAAAGAAACACGATCAACCAACCGCTGAAGGTAAGTGAAGCCATGCCAAAACCTAAATCTTGGACTAATTGAATCATTGTGTTCGGTTCTGCTGGCATATGGTGCCTTTTTAACTTGTTCTGTCGGCTATGTGCGCTTGATAAGCGTCAACAACATCTGAGGTGTGAAGTGCAGCAATAACAGCAGCGACTTTAGGATCTGTACTCGTCGTGCCTGGTGCTACTACATAACGATGATAGCTTTGTGAAATCATGTTACCATCTTCAAAAACGTTAATCGCTTGACGCACTTGAAGAATATTGTGCTGTCCTACAATTTCAATTTTATCAATGATGGTTTCCTTTGTAAGTGCCATAATCTAACCTGTAATTAAGTTGAAGACCTGTATGTTGCGGTAAAGCGCACGGAAAAAGGTGAAGCAAAATTAGAACTATTCATATCAGCCCGCGAAAGTCCAGATTTATTGTCTTCAAAAAATGCTTCTGTGGTGTTTTCAATGCATTCCAACGTAACATATCCAGTAAATGTTATTCCCGACTGACAACAGACGGGATCTGCTCCAGAACGTGCGCTGTTATTAAAAACAGTAAACGGTAGGTTGTTTATCTTAAAAGAACCTATAGGACTTGAGTAAGTTGCGCTTATAGATGCATGAACTGTTACTAAAGTTCCTACTTTAACGTAGACGCCAACAGAACTAGTGGAAAATGTAGCACCTGAAAATGCTGGTGTCCAAGTTCCTTCTTCAAAATCTGACAAAGAACTGCCTGTTAGTGTACCACTTCCTCCGTTATAACTGCCAAAGTTCAAATTTAAATAACTTGCTGCCGTGTTATCGGTCCCAATGGTAATTGCCGTGTTGCCGTCTTCATCCTTAATTGTCAGGCTTTGTCCAGTTGCAGGTTGAACCGTGTTAATAGTTCCTCCTGTGATTGCAACAGAATTAGCATTTTGCGTTGCCATTGAACCCAGACCAAGATTTGTTCTTGTCGTTGAATCATCAGAAACATTTAAAGAACCAGTAACCGAAATATTTCCGCCCGTGTTTAACTGTGCAGAAGTGGAAACGGTGCTGGCGGTTAACGTTAGGCTCGAACCGTTGTAATTCTGGATTTCGTTTGTTTTGAGTAATGACATTAAATTAGCTCAACAAATTCAAAGTTGTAGTCATAGAGTTGACTGCCAGGATAAGAATAAGCAATACTGGCAGGCTCAAAAAAACCGCCGAATACAGCGGTGTTTGTTTGATAGCCTAGAATCTGAGCAGCCACAGGTTGCATTCTTAGGCCAGCAAAGACTTTGGTTGCGGTGTCTCTCTCGGATTCTAAGACTTGCACTGAACCGCTGAATCTTCTGCGAATTTCACCCAATCGGTAAACCAAACCTGAATCACGTTCTTGTTTGATTCCTAGCGAGTCTCGGCTTATCGACATACCTACGTTTGGATTGTAGGTTTCCAGCACTTTTCCGGCTCGAATCGTGTTGACGATGAGCGGCAACTTCATGCTTGATACTGTGAAGTTTGAGCCACCATTTCCGGTCAGTTGTAAGTCTTCGCTTTCGGTTCCAGCGCCTGTGATCCGGTTGATTTGCTCGGTAAAAACACCATCAGAGACAAAGGTTCCAAGCCGAATTTGTGGGTAATCTTCAAAATAAATGTTTGCAGCACTCGCTTGTAATCTGCCTAGATTCCCATTGCTTGCTGTCACCCATCCGTCTAAACTGCCTTTGACGTCTGTCGAATTGGTTAAAGCAATCTCAACGGTGTTTGTTGTCGCTGGACAAGCTACAAAAACCGAATCATTCCAATGGGTTTTCTCGTTGAGTAGGTACTGCTCGCTCAAAGTGTAAGTGTTCGAGTACGTTTCAGTTGATAAAGTGCTTGCGCCTGAATCCTTGAATGTGACTGTTACCGATTCTGCCAAGTAAGAGAAAAAAATGGCTTCTGCACCTGGACAAGTCACGGTAATTGTTGCGGTTGCTGCGTCTGAAATATAAGGCTGCTTCGGATAATTGTTCTCGACTTTGGCGATTGCATAATCGCTCGACAATTGAGTCGCTGAACTGCTGACGCCTGTGATTGAATTCGTGTAAATGATTTTCACTCAAACCTTACAAAGTCGATTTCTGTTGGTCCGCTGATGGTTGTCTCTTCAGAATCAAAACTATAAATGATTGAAGTTATGGTAATTGTGGCTTTGATTGATTGTTTTTCGTCAATGCAGATGATGCGATAGCCTAAAAGGTAATTGTCTTTGATTCCAAAAATTCGAGCCGTGCAGATTGGCGCGGATTCGCTTTGCAAAATGGCTCTTAAATATTCAATGACTTTCTCTTCAATTGTTGACAAAGCGTTATAGCTTTGCTCTTCCCCATAGCCTAGATTGGGAACTTCCACATATTTTGTTTCTTGAGCAAGCGTTACACTATCTGGATAAGGTGTGGCGAATTCATACTCGCTGAAAACCTTTTTAATTGGAAAGGCTGGCGCTAATTGCAATTGAAGCAATTCTGGCGTTCTCACCGTTGCGGCTGCCACACCAGTTTGAATCCGGTTAATGACTCGTAAAGTAGAGCCGCTGATTTGCAGCAAAAGATTCGCAGCCTTGGCAGTATCTGCCGCGAAGTCAATCAGTGGCTCGTTTCTAGTGGTTGCTTGTGCCATTTATGGGCTATAGATTTCAACTTCTGAAGCTGTCGTGGCTACCGTTAAAGAGCGGACTGTCAGCGTTCCATTCGTGTCGATTTCAACGGTTACGGAAAGCCGGACTTCAACTGGTGAGTCGTTTACTTGCTCGTCGCTGATCGTGGTATCGGTGTTGTAATTGACTCCTGCCATTAGGCATAGCTCGTGTCTAGGGTTAGCCCAAGCTCAGTAGCGACGTGACTATAAAAACTAGCCAGCGTCGAGCCTCGGTTGCTGATGCCTGAAATCGACAAAACACCTCCAGTGGTAGCACTATTCAGCTTAATCACGCTTGAGGTTGGGGCAACGCCTGAACCACCTGAACCATTCCAGAATTCTGAACTGGTGTTATCCGTTGAATAAATCAAAACGCCATCCTCGCGGATTTCGATTGGGTAGCTGCTGTTGTTCGTTTGCAAGTCTGGGTTAGCAACTTCATCGTTGCGTTTCTTAATCACAGGCGTGACGTTTTTGACAATGCCCCAAGAGAATGGGATTCTCAGTGGCACACCCACTCGGTGCGTTTCTCCGTCACTGGTAAAGGTTCCGGTTGTGCCATAGCCACTCGTCACCGGAATAAAATCCTTATCTTGTAGTGTGAAGGTATTTGAACCAGTGCGGACAACATAATAATAGTTATCGACTGCAACTGATTGATATTCGAGCAGCTCACCGTACGAATCCATTTGCTCAAAAATCACAACAGTGCCTGTGACAAAGCCATGATTGAGTGCCGTGATTGAAACCGGAGTTCCTGCGCCTGAACTAATGACAGCTTCCACAAAAGCGAAATTTTCAGTCAAGGTGAATGGCCTCGCGCCTTTCGTAAATTCGGTGTCTGTGAGCGCAAAGGTGAGTTCTGTATCAGTGACGGATTGAAGAAAAATGTTTCCAGAAAACAAGTCACTTCCGGCCTCGCCCCACTTTAAAGACGTCGAGTAAAGCCCAGGTGCGGTGAGTAAATCTTCATATCTCTGCAAGGCGAACGGATGGCTTGCGTTTAGATAATCGTTGGTAAGTGTGATATTACCGAACTTTACGCCAACCTTGCCAGAGTCCTCAACTTGCCCCAATTCCAAACTCGGCATTCTTTTGACAAAAGGCTGGTAAAAGTTCTGACCAGCAAAGCCACGAAGCGAACCTCGGTAATCCGTACCATCAACCGTGATCGTGGCAAGTAACTGGCTCATCAGATATACCTCGCTGGGATATACTGGTCGCCTTGCCTTCTCGTTCTTTCTCTAAGTTCGCTTCTGAATTCTTCAATGCCTGCTTTTGTCTGGCCTTGCATATCTGTATAAACATTTACCTCGGTGTCATTCTCACGAACTGCCACAATCAATTCAGCCAGTAAGCGTTTGACCTCTGGGTCTGAAGTGGCGTTCAGTGCTGCGGTGTCGCCAGAGTTCAAGCGGTTTAAATTACTGACGCCATATCTACGAACGGTTTCAGGCGAGAGGATATATTCGCCAGGACTCAGCATGGCTGGAATGGTGTCGAGTGGGTCAACGATTCCACCTCGTCGAAAGCCGATTTTTTGTACATCAAATCCGCTGCTTAATCTTCCAAATGAATATCTCTTTGCAGCCTCTAACTCGTCAAATCCAGATATTTCAGTCTGAGTACCGTAGTCTGTAAAAACATAATAGTTTCGCTCTATTAAGCCGCTTGCTAAGTACGTTGCAGCTAAATCAGAAACTGACAAATTTCTATTTTCCCTATCACTTAGACTTGAATCAGCGTAAGTGGTGACTCCAGCATTCCCATCATAGTAGTAAACTGTTGGATTATCTGATTTATACAATCCGCTCGTCACAACGTTTCCACCTTGACCCAATGCCGCAAGTGTTGAGAGGCTTTCACCTTCAACCGCTGCTGCACTTTGATTCATGTCAATGACTAAAGCTGTGACTGCGCTTTGCAAGGTGCTGCCAAGATTCTCAACAGCCAACGTGATTGAGTCCGTATTGATGTCAACGTCAATCTGTGCCTGAATTACCGGAATATTTGCGGCAATGGCATCGACAACAGCCTGAATGATAGGCGTATTTGAAGCGGTTGCACTGACTACGGCTTCAATATTGGTGTCTGAACCGTTTGCAGCCACTGCCGTGACAATCGCTTCAATGTCCGTGTCTGATAAATGAGATTGAACAGCAGTTACGATTGAAACGATTTCCGTATCGGAAAGGTTCTGGTCTTCAATTGCCGTGACTACTGCTTCAACAACCAGGTCACTGTTTGCTTCGTCAATCACGGTTTCAATTGGAACGTCCACAACCAAGGCGCGGAACGTTAACGCCAGCACCAGTCTGTCCAAGCCCTCGACGACTTCTTCCATGCTCAATCCAAACTCTTCTGCTACATCGACCAGTTGCTTTCGCACCTCTTCAATCTCATTTTGTGGCATGGTGAGCTGAACAAATTCCGCAACCTCTTCAATGTCTGCCAAAACTGAATTGAAAATATTTTGGTATCGGCTCGAAGATTTGAATACGTCTTGTGCGCTTTTGAGGTAGGTGTCAACGAAAGCTTGAAACTCTTTGACGTTTTCTTCTGTTGCGTCTGGGTCAAGTGCTGCCGCAAGCAGTTCTTGGTATTGAGTAGTTGCAGAAGTGAAACGGTCTGAAGCAGAGGCGGTTGAATATTGAGAGAATACCAGGCTTTCGGCTTGGTCGCGTAGGTCTTGGACAAGCTCAATGATATTGTCGAAGGTTTTTTCTAAATCACTGAGTAGTTTGTCCACCTGTGCTTGGCCTTGCTGTTGAAGAACTAAAGCGGCTTCTCGCTCTCGTTCTTCGTTGAGTTTTTGAAGTTCTTCTTGTTGCTTTTCGAGCAGGTTATTTTGTGCTTGGGTCGCTCGATTCACCGAATCCAAAAGCTGACTTCTCAGTTCTTCATCATTGATTAGGTCCGTCAAGGCTTTTTGCTGTTCAATCGTCGCTATTGCCTCGTCATACCTAAACTGGATTTGTTCTTCTGCGCTTAGTTTTTGAAATTCAATTGCCGCAATCTGGTCTTCTGCGGATTTGGTTAACTCGTCTAACTCAGATACACTTTGATTAACAACTGAACCAATCAAGCCTTGTATCACTTGTGCAGCTTTTTCTTCAATTTCTTCAATTGCTGCATCCGTTTTTTCAAATTCTTTCATGAACTCATTGTAAATCCTGTCAAAAGCTTTTTGATGAAATCCATAACCCGCCTCATTCATTTTAGCTTCGGCTTCTAGGAACTGTTCAAACGTCAGCATGTATTCTTGTACAGAATTTCCATATCCAAGATTTACAGCAACCTTTACATCAGATTTTGAAGACTCTAACTCTGCAATTGCTGTGTTTAGTTTCTCTTGATAACTGCTTAAAACTACACCAAGATTTGTCTGTTCTGATGATTGAATTAGCTCATCGACTTTTCCTTGTAATTCTGCTGGCGTTTGGTTTGGGTTAATTGTTTCTTCAAACAATGTTTGTGAGGCTTGCGCTGCGATTTCACTTGATGGATTGTAATTAGGTGTTTGCTGAAATCCTCCTAAACCCTGCATATCTCTAGCAAACCCACCTCCAAAAAGATAACCATTTGGTCCCAATCCAACGGCATCAAGTCCTTTTTCAATTCCGCTTGTTATTCCTTCAATCAATGCTTTAACTAAGCGATTAATCGCACTCTGCAAATCTGCCAGAACGTCAAGCAGTGGGTCGATTGTGTCAAAGAGAATGGTGAACTGCTCTTCAATCGCAGCAGCAACTTTTTCGTTGCTTAGAGCAGCAGAAGCGGCAGCATTGATTAAACCAGGGATTACACCACCTGCCGCGCCATAAGCTTGTGCGGCTTGTCCTGCTCTGGTTGCATTTTCTCCAGCACTAAAAACCCCATCAACAACAGTGTCACCAACCGCATTGACGTATTGCTCCCTGGCTTTTGCTTGCTTTTCAGCATTGCTTAACTGCTTTTCTGTTTCGTCGGTAATGTCTTGCTGAATGCCAAGAAACCGCTTAAGAGCATTTAGAATGCCGTCATAAATGCTAATATTTTGCAGTCGATTGAGTTCTTCTTGCGCTTTGTTGATGGCGAATTTTGCGTCCAAAATTTTTTGGTCGAGTGCTGCACCTTCTTCAGTAATTTGTGCGTCTTTTGTTTTTAATTCGTTGTAGTCTCTCTGGGCTTTGATTGCGGCTTCAACAATCTCAACAATCTTTGAAAGTTCCGTAATGTATTGTTGTATGGGTAACAATTCATCTGAACCAAAAATGGTTTGACTAACGAATTCTGGATCTTCATCCAAAAGACGATTGACATCAAAAAGAATTTTATTAATCTCTTCAGTTAGTTGAGGTCCATACTTTTCAATATCTGTCAAATAGCCTTCAAGACTTTTGATTGTCTCCTGAAAAAATGCTGATTCATATGTTTTCGACTGACTTGCTCCGGCCCCACCTCCACCTTTCGTCAAATCAACAATTGCTCCTGAAGTTTCACCCGCTTGGTCTTTGGTTAAACCCAACTTCTCAATTAGCAAATCTAGTCCGCCAGTGACATCAGCGATGTAAAACCCCAACGCTGCTAACGCTCCAATGACATTGGTTTTTGAAGCGGCTCCCAACACCTTCATTGCGGTTGCGGTGTCATAAATCGCACGAATGACTTTTGGAGCAAAAGCAACAGCAAACCCGACAGCAGCGGCTTTTAATACTCGCGCCAACTCGTCAATGTTCTCAGCCAGAGTAGAGATAACACTAGCAATCGTGTTAAAAAATCCGGTGCTTTTCTCAAAATTTCCAACTAGCAAAATGAATGCGTTATTCAGTCGAGTGAATGAGGTTGAAATGGTGTCTTGTGCTGCGCCAAACTGTTCGTTAATGGCTTCAGCAGACCCAAGGATTGCGTCTTTAAATTCTTGATTTGAAAGGTTGCCTTCCTTTACGAATTTGATAAGGCTTCCAGCCGTAAGTCCAAGCTGCTTCTCGACTTGCTTGAGCAAGTTGGGCATTCCGTCAATTAACGAGTTGAATTCCTCGGCCTGAACGATTGGCGAGTTTAAGGCTTGCGCTAACTGAAGCAATGCACCGGAAGCTTCAGTGCTGCTTTTTCCGGCTGCGGCTAAAGACTTGGTGACGATTTCGGTGATGCGGATGGTTTCAGCTTGGGATGATCCTAGCTGGTCAGCGGCAATGCGAAGCAGAGAGTAAAGTTCTGTAGTGTCCTTGATAGCTGTTCCAGTGGTCTGCGCCACTCGGTACAACTCTTTTTGAACAGCAGCAGCTTCAGCGGCTGAATTCGTTGCAATGCGGATTTGATTGGCAAAATTCGTAAAAGTGTCTGCGGCTTGTGCAATCTGTTGGATACTGATCGCAGCAAACAGAGCAGAAGCAGCATTCTTCGCAGACTTGAAAGCCGATTCCATTTTATTGGTTGAGTTTGCCACTCGGTCCATTGCAGAAGACGATTTTTTCAGTTCGCCTTCAAGCTTGCCCAAACGATTGATGGCGTCACGAATTTCTAGTTCTATCTCAATCGTGGATGCAGCGTTTGCCATTTATCGCTTTCTTCGTGGTCTTGGGGTAGGTCGAGCGGTTGAAGACTTTTTCTTCTGAAGGTCGCGCTTTCGCTCGTTCTCTTGCTTTCTGTGGCTAGTGACTTCTCGGTCAATCGTCACCAGTGCGGTGTAAACTTCAACCGTGTTGATTTCTGCTCTTCTCAAGTAGCAATCAATCGCTTCTTCTCGCAGAAAACCAATGTCAAAACTCAAATCTCGTCCGGTGGTGTCCAAGTCTCTGAACGCCTGAACCGCTGCCAGGTTTCGCTCGGTCAGCGTCAGATTGTTCGGGCAAACCTGACAAGGTGGTTCTTCGTCATCTTGCCAGACGTTGTCAGCAGTTTTACAGCACCAAACCGCTTGGTATCGGTCGCCTTCCTGAATGCCATGCTCTTGCGAGTCACCTAGATAAGTTGCTCTTTCAAGAACCAGATCTAGGTAACTTTTTAATTTCCCTCTTCGTCATCAACTTTCGCCTGGGCCAAACGCATCAGCTTCAAGCTGACATGCGTTGCCATCTTGTTGAGCGCAGCGTCCTCACCTACAAACAGGCTTTTATTCTCAACACTACAATCTTCATCAAATGACCAGGAGGTCACGCAAGGCACAAAAAGCTTTCGAGCAAACATAAGAGAATCAATCGTTTGCTTGCCTTTTTGCGTCTTCGTGGCTGCGTTCAATGCCTCAGTCAAAAGCTTTTGGTGAGGCAGAACACAATTGAAGTTAGCTTCTAGGTCCAGTTCTGCGTCATTGAAGTCGATTGTTACTTCGTTTGCTCGCTGGACATCAAAAATTGACGGCATAAATTAATTATTTATAAATAAGTGAAAATGCGGCTGCGTCTGTTGCAGAAGAGCCTTGAGTTAAGGCAAAGTCCACGGAAGCGGCTGCGGCTCCGTCTTGCTCTGTCCCTGAAATGGAAACGCGAGCAGATGGGATGACGATTTGAACAATGCTGCCTGCGGTGTCGCCTACTTGAACGCCAATTGCGATTTGCTCCAAGCGAGCAAACTGCTCAAATCGGTAGGCTTGTGCTGGTCGCATAACGAAATCAAAAGAGCCTGTCACGGTAATATCGTTACTCACATAATTGGCTGACGGATACTTGTCACCTGTCATTTCTGCAATCGAAGGATCACCGAGGTTTTTGCTGACGCTCATTGAAAAGCCAGTTGCCAAGAACTCGTTAGCTGAAGCGATTAGGCTTCCGGCTGCGGTGTTTTGTGCTGCTAAGTAAACTTGAGCGGCACTGGTGGCGATTGGCTCATAAGTGCTGAGAGTCGCGGCTGGCAAGTGAGGCACTAAGTAGTCAGTCGCGGATACTGTGAAAGAGTCACCTGAAGCGGCTTGCACTCCAACCGTCGCGGCTGTTGTGCTTGGTGAGCTGATGGTTGCAGCTCCGCCAGTGTTCACCTGTGAATCGCTTGAATCGTAAATGTCTACCAATTGCCCAGCGAAAAAGTAATCGGCAGCTACTGCGTTTGAGGCAGGATCTAAGGTCACGGTTGCAGGCGAGGAATCAGTCACAGAAACGTCTGTTCCTGTCGCGTTGACTGGTCCAGAGTAGCGGATTCGAGAGGCTCGGCAATTGGCGGACATGGTGAAGACGCCATCTCTGGTAATGTCTACAGAGAAGCCTTCAACAACGGTCCCGTTGCTCACATAGAGTTTGTAGGTATCAACCAACTGCGCGACTTGGAAGGTGTCGCTGACTCGGCTGAAACTGTAAGTGTTTGATACTCCAGCAGAAGTGGTCAGTGTCCCAAACACCTTTTGCAGTAAAGTGTCTTCGGCTGGGACGGTTCCGGCTGAACCAGAAGGTTTGACAAGAAAAGGAATGTCAAAGGTTGCTCGCTCGGCATAATTCACAAAACTTCTGTTCTGTAAAAGCCTTGTGCCGACTTCAGAAATATCTGAAGTGTTGAACGTCTGGCTCAGTGCCAAAGGTTCGGTTGTCGTGAATCCGTCACCAGCAGAAACGGCAACATAACTGCCAGCAGTGGTTTCGGTTGTAATATACGGTTGAGAACTTCTTAACCGTAAGTAACGATCTGGAATTGCCATTTTGTCTCCTTATTATTCGACATCGTTTTCAGTTGTACGGTAAAGCACTTCATACCGTAGCGTGGCTATGAAAAATTCACTTTCAGCAGACGCTTGCCGGATCTGCGTGTCAGTGATGCGAGAATCTATCGCTAACCCGTTCAGCGTTTGGTCGTTCGCCATTGCTTCTTCAACTTCAACCGTGATTGTGTCCAGTGTGCTTTCTGCGGTGTTGCCTTTGGCTACTGCTTCAATGGACAAATCAAGTGTTCGTTGTTGCCTGTTCTGAATGCCAATCTCTAAGCGTTCAATGCTTTCTGAATTTGCGTAAATCAGAAGCCCAGGCAAATCACTGGTTGCGATTGGATAAGTTCTTGAGAGAAAGACATTGCTTCCTGTTGTCGCTAGTCCTGTCAGAACCGTTTGGATTCTTGCTTTGATTTGCGCTCGCTTGTGTGCCATTACACACTCAACATGATTTGCGTCATGCCAGTGCCATCGGGCTGAATCCCTCGAACCGTGTAACTTGTTGAGCTGATTGTGAGCGAATCGCCATGAGCCAAGCCGGAAACGTCAGCGGTTCTTGCCAACAGTGTTGGCTCTGAGCTTTCCACTTCTGACTCGTCCAAATCGACTGCAAGAAAGTCGTTGTCAAAAATGCCAGTGAAGGTTGAAGTGTCCGCCTTCGTCACAGTTGTGCCATAATCTGCGAGCATGGCAGTTCTATCGGCTGCGGTTTCAACGCTCATTTAGCTTTAGGCTTTCGTGCGGTTTTTGTGGTTCGAGTGGTCACTGGTGGCGCTTCTGCTTCGTCCAAGCCTTTGGCTCTGTTTTCGTAAACAACAGCCTTGCCCATGTTCACCAGTTGCTGTGCTTCTTTTGGGTCAACGCTAATCACTTGGCCCACTCTGACAGGTCCACCGTTTGCCACCGTGCCTCTGATGATTTGAATCTTCATTGGAATATCCTTTGAAGCCTTTCGTTATAAACAATCACTCTTGCTGGATTCTGCATTAAATCTCTTGCCTCAATCCACTTGCCTTGTTGATCTTCCTGAACTCTTGTTGGCTTTTTATCTAAATCCCACTGATGCCAGTAGCGCCTTGGTCCGGTGTAGAAATCGACGCCACAGACATGAATTTCTGAGTAGTCAAAAAAGTCTGCCGTCCAAAGTGCTTCTGGTCCGCTGAGTCGTATGAATGGGACAATCCCGCCATGAATATCTTTGTCTCTCAGGTTCTTGGGATCGTGGTGAACAATCGCTGGTGTGTCATACTCTTTAAGGTGTTTGACCATCCGAACGTCATGCGCGTAAGCCCAAGCCATCTCGCCAAGAAAAAGTAAGCCGTGATTATTAACACTCGCTAAGTCGTAAGCTTTTGAACCAATCTGCGCCTTGGCTTTCGCTAGGTCTGAAGGCGCAGACGGTCCACCACACAAGAGAATACAAGGTCGAGCAGCACCCCAACCTTGCAACTCATCAAGCTGATACACTCAGCTTACGGTAACGTCCTGAGCTGCCGCGAAGCTTTCAGCGTGAGCAACGGCAATATCGCAATCTTGATAGAAGTAAAGATTGGTCGTTGCTGTTCCTGCACTTCCATACGGATCTACGAGAACGTCCAAGGCGCTGAAGAAGCCAACGTAAAGGTCAGCAAAGTTCCCGAAAATCAGCGAGTACGGTGAACTTGAAGGCGCTTGAGTGGTCTGAACAACCGGATAGCCAAGCATGGAATCCGGTGTTGGCATGACCATCCGCGAGTCAGTGCTGGAAGCAACCAGCGTCTGCATGAGCTTTCCAACTACTGCCGGATGAGTTACCCATCGCAGGTTCCCAAGCAGAGCGTTGTCTTGGCTAACTTCGGTCATAATATCGACCACGTTTCCGTAGGTCAGATTGGCGTTGCCAGAGGTTCCACCGGAAGAAACGTCACCGATTCCGCTTGTGCCTAGAATTCCGGTTGGCTCATTACTTCCGCCACCTTTGAGCGCAACGTTGTCGATTTTTGCCGCGAAAATTCGGACCATGTTGTTTCTGATGAGCTGCTCTACACTTGGGTCAGACTGAATCATCAGTTCGCGAGTTACGGCTATTTTGTTTGCCAGCAGCTTTGGGGTCATGGTGACTTGCGCGAAGTCTGGCTCACTGTTTCCAACGCTTCCGCCTTCCGCAATGAATGCCGCTGCGGTGCTGGTGGAAATCTTGGGAATCGCGACATTCCCAGACAAACCATTCAACACGGTTGCGCCTACTTGTCCAAGGATTGAGGTTGAAATCAGCGCATCGATAAAGCGATCACCTCGGTAGTCCTCTGGAACAATGTTTGAGCCTGCCCCAAAAGTTGCGCCTGCTGCGGTTGATACCGTTCGGGTCTGCCATCCAAAGTCAGGAACAAAGAAGCCTTTTGGTTGTCGGCTTTGCTTCTTTGCCAGTTCTTTAGAAACTTCGAGTTCAAATCCAGCCTTGCTCCAATCCTTTGCATCTGCGGCTTGAATGGCTCTTACCAAGCTGTAGTTGCGCTTCTCTTTTGGTGAGGCGTCAACGCTGAAGTCGATTGGCTTGGACGTCTTCTTCTCTAAAAGCATGGCTTGGAATTCAGCTAGGCTTTTTTCTTCCTGCAATGCTCGGAAAGCCAAGTCGTATTCGTTGTGCCGCTTGCCAAGTTCAAGAATCTGGCTGGATTGGTTGCGGTACTCTTTCAACTGGTCTTCTGGTTGCCGTGTGTTTACCGGCTCTTGAACTACTTCTGCGCTCATTGTTTTCTCCTGAATTGCAGAATTGTCATTACCGGAAATTTCCGGCTTGGATCTGCCTACCCCAACAGAGGAGTCAGCAGGAATGGAAACCATGCTCACTTCGAGCGGTTTAAACATATTGACTCTGTAGAGAGGCTTGTCTTTATAGCCGTTCTCGTCTTTCGTCATTCCTTGAATCTGGTATCCGATTGAGACGTTGCCACGGATGCCATCGACTACGTCACGGTAGACTTCTTCCGCCATTGCGTTTTTGCTGAACCTTACTTGTGCGCGAAGCTTGTCGTTGTCCATGTAGGCTCGCTCAACAACCCCAATCTGCTGTCTGGCGTCATGGTCCAAAAGCAGTGGCGCTTTGCCGCTGGACATGAATTCCATGTCTACGCTTCCGGCATTGTGTTCGAGAACTTCATAGCCAAATTCTCTTTCAACCGGATTCGTTGACGAAATGCTCATCATCACTCGACGGTCGTGTTCTTCGTCCATCATCCGCACTGAACCCATTCGGTACTGAGTTGGCAGAATCGGAAGTTGTCGAACTTCTTCCGCTTCTCGCTCTTCCGGCTCTTCTGCGACTTGTTCCGCTTTGGCAAAAGCCACAATGAACTCGTCATTCGTTTCTTCGACGTCAATGACGTGTCGCTCGGTCATGCTTGTTAGGTCCATGTTTCTCTCGCTTTGATTCACGATTTTTTCACTCCAGCTTTTGCCAGCATCCCCACCCCACATAGCCCAAGCGATTCTGCCATTACTTGGATAACCTTTTTCGCCAGGACTAAAACCTTCTGCTTTTTTGTCTACTTCATGCCTCGCAAAAAAGGATTTCATCCGCTTGACGGTTGCCAGTGGCAGGCTCTTGCCGTTTGAAATGTCTCTGGCGCGAGCGATTCCGACACTGGTTCCGCCTCTGCCAAATTCTCGTCTCCACTCTAGGCCACGGTTTGCCTCGGCAATCATGCCCT
>Ga0208019_1000941_pt1 | contig 15840 bp, 21 predicted proteins | sample CB_VirMetaG_5_FD_184540 | JGI IMG/M metagenome (GOLD analysis project Ga0208019, IMG submission 184540) | Freshwater to marine saline gradient viral communities from Chesapeake Bay - CB_1508_1D Viral MetaG (SPAdes) (version 4) | ecosystem: Environmental > Aquatic > Marine > Coastal | place: USA...
ACATTGTTGATATTCCAATATCTCTTATAACATTCAGAAATTTTTGGTTTAAGAAAGTGGTTAAACCAAGAAGGGAAAAATATCCTCTATTGCAGTTTATAAGAGATGTTATGAGGGATCTCGTATTTGGTGCAGTTAACTCTGTTTATTATACTGGTAGAGGAAACACAACCAAGAATAAGTTTCAATTAAGAACGGCTTTTATAAGCCTACCCGAGGTAGAAGACGGCAAAGATCCAATCGCTAGATTTTCATTTGATGGAACATCGAACTCCGTGCCAATTCGTTTGGATAAATTTAACGAAAAAAGTCCGCTAAGCTTTATTTCATACAAACAATCCTCAAGCAATAGCTATCATTATCTGGTAGTATTTGCTGAAACAGGCGACAAAGGTCAGTTTACTAGAACAGAGATGGAAAACGCAGGTTATAATTCAAGAAAAGCCTATAACCGAGAAATTTTAAATATTCATACTTTTGGCTTTGGAGAAGATAGAGGGATTTTAAAGAGAGCTAATTTTAGTAAAACAGACCAACCTTATCTAAGGGAGGCGAGATATTTAGAAAGAGGAAATGATCCTTGGATACAATTATCTAATGTATATAACGTAAGCTTAGAGTTATTTGGCGCTCCGTTTTTTTATCCCGGTCATTATATTTACATTAATCCATTTGGTCTTAGTAAGTCTAAGACACCTGCTCTAAGACTTGGAGATCCAGATGCTGGCTATGCCAACAAAAAAGGCGAGCCAACAAATGCTAGTTATGCAAATATTATGGGGATAGGTGGCTACCATATAATTATCGATGTGACTGGATTTCTAGAAGATGGTAAGTATGAAGTACAATTAACTACTAGATACGATAATAGTGGAGACGACACAGTAGAAAGAAGAGGGTTTGGTACTAACGAAGTGAGCAAGTGTCCAACTGATGGTGCAAGTGATGGCTGATAAATTTTTAGCAACCAATAAAATGAACTCTCGTGAACTGTTTCAGAATAGAACAGTTTACATGCAAGAGGCCTTTGTCCCTTCCCCAGCCTCGGTTGTTTCTAATGATATGATTAGAGATTTCTGGTTAGGAGACAGCCTTTACTATGGTAGGCTTGATTTGAACCAAAACTTTGTGTCTCCTAAATCCCAAAAGCTTAAGACTATTCCGAGCACCAAAAATAAAACCATTTATGTTCTTGATTTTGTGGCAGACGCATTCGCAGGTTTAAAAAGAGTAGCTAAGAATAAAATCAATGATGGCTGTCTGCCTTTAGAAAACATGGACGGGACTCCAGAAGCTTACATTGGACCTTTTGAGCCAGAGCGTGGATTCGCCGATTTGTTACAAAACTATAATGCAAATCTAAAAAGTTACTATAAAGTATATAAGGACTCTTTTCTTGCGGAAAAAGGTAACTTTAAGAATGTTTTAGATTTTAATGATTTTATAAATACTTTCTTTAGTTTTATGCTAAACTTACCTAAAAATGGTTATCCTCTCCTTCCCTCTGATCTTTTGGCTTCCCAGTACAGTTCTGTTCTTAATACCGGGCTAGCCATAGATATTTCTCCACTAGATGCCGGGAATGACACTATCAAAGAAGATGACTTCATCAACAACCCAAGAATGAACTTCTATAGAAATGTTGCAAGTGAATATGGTTTTTATATCGATAAGAATGTACCGTGGAGATTAGTAGCGAATTTAGGATCTCCATTGATGAAAGAATACATCCTTCAGAGATTTCCGGGTTACACTGATATACAATCTCTTTTTGATGAATACTACATTCCCTCAACCTCTATAGACTTAGAGACTCTAAAGAATGCTATGTTAGTTTTTTATAATAGATTGGCCGCACAGAGAAGGGGAGAGGTTATTACTAGTTTTGTTAACGGGTGTAGAATTACGAACGTAATAATGCGACCATCAATAACTAGAGAGCAGATGGAACAGGAATATGGAAATGATTTTTGGTTGGAGAAATATGTAATGTTTAGGAATAACAGCAGTTCCCTAGATTATAGTAAAGCTTCGCTGGCCAAAATCATAAAGAACTCGATAGAGCTTGAAAAAGCATTTGACCTGATGAGAGCAACAGAGTATATAGATTATAAGTTTAGGGGCTTGACCTCAGCGCCACGTTCTGTAGCGTATGAGAATCTTGCCTCGTCACTAGAAGATAGTGGGCTTGCTTCGGACGAGAAAAAAGCAGCCATACAGCTGGCGGCTAAATCCGAAAACTTTATTGCTTATTGAGGTAGCATTGTTTTTTCAGACTCTAGACAGCAAGCTCCAGTGTGTTGGAGTTTATAATAATGGAACACTTCTCTTTGGAGAGAATGGGCTTGAGAACGTCGGAGAAGGATCAAAAACTTGGTCCTACGCTTCCTACTTGGAGGGAACTGGTGTTGAATATGCTCATTTTATTTGCGGGTCTGACCTTGATTCTGTTTGCCCCGACCATCTACGGGGTGATTGGGACTACGTAAACAAGAAGTTTCAAGCCTTCTTGCGCTCCCTCATCACAGCGAAGGTCTCTCTTGATGACAATTGCTTTTTTGATTTGGTTCCAGAAAAGTTCCTTATGGATTATTGCTACGTGAAGGACCAAATTTGTCAGTATGTTTTTGAAAATTATGAAAAGCCAGATAACTATGATCACCTCGTGCAATCTGCAGCATTGTTGCACGAGATTGGTTCACAAAAACTAAACCTTAGGTGGTCAAATGTTCGAAACCTTATGCACAAGAAAGACATTCGCGACCAAGTAAACAGGTTGAAGAAGGTGAATCCGTACTGCAGGTACAATCTGTTTGGTACTAAGACAGGAAGGCTAACGACAAGGAAGAACAGCTTTCCGATCCTGACGATGAAGAAGGAGTTGCGTACTATTATCGAGCCAACAAATGACTTTTTTGTTAGCCTTGACTTCAATGGTGCGGAGCTAAGGACTCTATTGGCCCTGAGGGGCTCTGAGCAGCCTCTGGAAGACATTCACGAGTGGAATAAGGTGAATGTGTACCGAAATATTGGAACGCGAGAAGAGGCAAAAAAGCGTCTTTTTTCTTGGCTCTACAATCCTGAATCTGTTGATTATCTATCCGAGCGCTTTTATAATAGAGACGAGCTTGTTAAGAAACATTGGGACGGTTCAGTAGTAAAAACACCTTATGGAAGAGAAATTGAGGTTGACAAGCGTCGTGCGTTGAACTATCTTATCCAAAGTACGACTTCTGACATGGTTCTTGAGCAAGCTTCAAAGTTGAGAGCCATGCTAGCAGGCAAAAAGACAAAGATAGCTTTTATTATTCATGATGAAGTCGTTTTAGATGTTGCCAAGGAAGAGGAGAACATGTTAATCTCTCTCAAGAATAAATTCCAAGCAACGAGATTCGGAAACTTCTTAGTCAACTCAAAAATGTCTTGACATACTCCACCAAAAGAGGTAAATTGCTTAATGAACATTGTTGGTCTAGGGAAAGCTGGGTGTGCTATTGCTTCTTCACTAGAGAAGTATCCACAATACACAGTTTACAAGATTGATGATGAAATTTCTGGAGAAAGATGTTATAGTCTGGGAAGTAAAGATCACCCGGAAGCATATGAAAGTAGTACTCCAGACTTGAAAGAGTTTTTCAAGAATATTGAAGGAGAAGTAACTTTTATTGTTTGTGGAGCGGGCAAAGTTGCTGGTTCAACGCTCGCAATTCTAGAGCAGTTAAAGCATTGTAAGATTACTGTACTGTATATTAAGCCAAATTTGGACTCACTTGAAGATATACAACGTAAAATGCACAGAGTTTGCTTTGGCGTCTTGCAAGAATACGCAAGGTCTGCTGTTCTAGAAAGAATTTATCTTGTTGATAACAATGTTATTGAGAATTTTCTTGACAACCTTCCCATAATCGGATACTTTGAGAAGATAAATGAGCCAATTGTCTGGATCATGCACATGATTAACGTTCTTAGAAACACTGAGCCTGTCATGGGTAAAGTCTTCCAGACCAAAGACACTCATAGAATTAGCACTTTTGGAACTGTTGATTTTCTTGGAGATAAAAAACAAAATCTTTTTTTGCTTGACAATGTGAGAGAGGCAAGTTACTTGTATCTCATCAATGAAAGTGAGCTTAAGTCGAACAATGGCTTACTAAAAAAGATTACTGAACAAGTAAACAGTTTACGTTTTGACAATTGTAGGTCGTCTTATGCGATCTACCCCTCGCAATATGAAGAGAACTATGTTTTCTGCTTATTGCACACACCATACATACAAAAGGAGAAGTGATGACTATTGGATATCTAGCAACCTACACCAAGAAGGATGGCTCTACGCGAAACATTCGTTTCGTTCGGGCATCTGATCTACCAGAGCAGATTGTCACTGCTAACACTAAGGGAAACTTCAGTTCGAAGCGCACTCTTTCTGAAGGCATGGAGCTTGTTTGGGACATTGATAATCGAGGATATCGTACTTTTAATTGGAACACCGTGCAGGGTGACGTAAAGAAGTTCGATTATACGTTTGACATTGGCTGAGTAAAGAAATAAATAGTCTTGGCAGCACGGTAAATCCGTGCTGCCCTAACCCAGCAACATGGAGTATTGGCCATGTTGACTTTAACCAAAACAAATAGGAGAATTAAAAAATGGGTATCAATCTTGACAAGATGCGTTCGCGTCTCTCGGACCTCCAGAACCGAGGTGGTAGTAAGAAGAATGTTTTCTGGAAGCCTCAGGATGGGGAGCAGACAATTCGTATTGTTCCAACAGCTGATGGCGATCCTTTCAAGGATTACTGGTTCCACTATAACTTGGGGAATAACAATGGTTTCCTGAGCCCAAAGAAGAACTTTGGGGAAGCAGATCCTCTTGATGATTTTATTCGTAATCTGTTCAATGAGGGAACAGAAGACTCGATTAAGATGGCAAAGAACCTAATGGCTCGTCAGCGCTTTTTCGCACCAGTATTGGTTCGTGGAGAAGAGAGCATGGGAGTTCGTATCTGGGGCTTTGGTAAGCTGGCTTACCAGCAGCTTCTAGAGCTTTGCCTTAACCCAGAGTATGGAGATATTACTGATATTGAGGACGGAACAGACCTCACGATCAAGTACGGCAAGACTGGTGGAAAGCTCTTCCCAGAGACCACAATCACCCCTCGCCGACGCACATCTCCTCTATGCAATGATGCAATTGGTGGCAGTTCTCGATGCCGTGAGCTTCTTGATAGCATCCCTGATTTTGGCAGTCTTTTCGAGCGTAAGTCTCCTGAAGAAGTTGGCCGTATGCTCGATGAGTGGCTTGAGGGAGAGGCTGATGGCTCTGGTGAGCCAGAGACTGTTAAGTACAATAACAGCGATGAGGTACAGGATTCTGTTTCTAAGTCGTTTGATGAGCTAACTCAAATGAGCGCATAGCTCCCCCCACGCGCAGGGGGGCATGGCGTAAAAGATGCCCCACACATTAAAAAGGAATTTAAATACATGAGTAATATTAGTAATTTTATTATTTTGGCATTATTTGTCGCATTGCCAATTTTCGCTTGTACCCCTGATAAGGATAAGGAGACAGGGGATACCGCAGATACTGAGACGACCACTACCGAGGATAGTGCAGCTGAATTGCCAGTCGAGACAGGCGATACGGGTGACACTGGCTCTACTGACACTGGCTCAACCTCAAGCGAAAGCTAAAGTGACAACCACAGGGGGGCATGGGTAATGGATGCCCCATCAACATAAAGGAAACAAAATAAATGAATATTTCTGATCTAAAGAACAACACCTATTTTCGAATGGGTATGACAGCGCTACTTTCTTTTGCTGTTACCATCTTCCTTATTCAGTACGGAGGTATTGGTATTAGTTCTCAAACACAGCCAGATTCCAGCACAGCTGCTACAGCAAGCACACCTGAGCAGACTGTTGAAGCCGAGGTCACAACAAGCCATGGCGATGAGTTGGAGATCACAGTTGTTGGCGAAAGTAACAATAACTAATTAAAATCAATATACCGCAGGGAGGCACGGGTTTACAGGTGCCTCTTTTTTTTTGGAGGGTAGTATGTCAAAGAAAGCGTCTGCAAAAGCAGGCAAGATTTCAATTAGTAGCATGAGAGAGCTTATTAATAAAAAGGCCGGAATGTCTGTAGCTCACAACTTAACTGAAGACAATCCAACAGAAGTCAAAGAATGGATCCCAACAGGCTCACGTTGGCTAGACTCAATTATCTGCAAAGGCAAGCTAGCTGGTATTCCAGTTGGCAAGGTTGTAGAAATTGCTGGTCTTGAAGCTACTGGCAAGAGCTACATGGCCGCTCAAATTGCAGCAAATGCTCAAAAAATGGGCATTGATGTTGTCTACTTTGATTCAGAATCAGCAATTGACCCTAGCTTTCTTGAACGTACAGGCTGTAACTTAGACAACCTATTGTATATTCAAGCTACGTCAGTTGAGTTTGTACTAGAAACAATTGAGGAACTTTTAGGTTCTGGTGAGAATAAGTGGCTCTTTATTTGGGATTCGCTGGCACTTACACCAGCTATTTCTGATATTGAGGGCGACTTCAATCCTCAGTCAAGCATGGCCGTTAAAGCAAGAATTCTCGCAAAGGCAATGTCAAAGATCACTGTTCCTATTGCGAACAGTCAATCAACTTTTCTCGTACTAAATCAGCTTAAGGCTAACATTACTCGAAATCCAACAGAGGCATTGACAACACCGCTAGTTACTCCCGGTGGTAAGGCGATGATCTATGCTTATTCTCTTAGAATTTGGCTCACTGGAAGAAAGGCAAAGGCTAGCTTTGTAGTAGACGAAAAGGGCTTTAGGATTGGCTCCGAGGTAAAAGTTAAGCTTGAAAAGTCAAGGTTTGGCACTCAGGGTCGCCAGTGTACTTTTAAGATTCTTTGGGGCGATGAAATCGGAGTCCAAGATGAAGAGTCTTGGTTTGAGGCTATCAAGGATCATCTAGATAGGTCTGGTTCGTGGTACACTCTTGTCTACGAAGATGGAACAGAGGAGAAGTTTCAACCTTCGCGCTGGACGGAAGCTCTTGAAAATGATAAGTTCAAGAACCGAGTATTGGAGATTATGGATCGAGAAGTTATCCAGAAATTTGATACTCGTGAAGGAGATGCAAAGTCTTTCTACAGCGTAGACGAGGACGGCGATGACAGCCAAGAAAGCTAAAAGACTACTAGTTATAGATGCCCTAAATATGTATTTTAGGGCATACATAGTAGATCCTTCTTTATCCACCAATGGCCATCCCATCGGTGGAGTTAAAGGCTTTCTTAAAATCTTGCAAAAACTTATAAGAGAAATGTCTCCTGATCAAGTTGTTATTTGTTGGGACGGAGCAGGTGGTTCTCGCAGGAGGAAGTCTAAAAATAAGAACTATAAAGAAGGTCGTTCACCAATTAGATTGAATAGAGATATTCGCTTCATGTCAGAGAGCGAAGAGCATCAAAATAAACTTTGGCAACAAGAAAGGTTGATCGAATACCTAAACAATATGCCCGTTATTCAGCTTGTTTTAGAAGCTGTTGAAGCAGATGATATTATTTCTTATGTTGTTCAAGATCATAAGTATAAAGGCTGGCAAAAAATAATTGTATCAAGTGATAAAGACTTTTTTCAACTTTGTGACTCGGAAACTATTATTTATCGTCCAATCCAAAAACAGCTTATAAATCGTAAAACGCTTTTGGATGAGTATAGGATTCACCCAAACAACTTTGCTCTTGCTAGAGCTATGGTTGGCGACAAGTCAGACAATCTGTCAGGAATTAAGGGTGTAGGTCTTGCGACTGTAGCTAAAAGATTCGAGTTTTTGTCAGAAGAAAAGTCTTATCTCGTTAAAGATATTATTGATTTTTGCGAGTCTACAGAAAGTAGTTTAAAGTTTTTTGAAAGTATTCTGGAAGGCCACAGCTTGATAGCTGAAAATTATCGCTTGATGCAGCTTTATTCTCCTTCAATTTCTCCGCAAGGGAAGATGAAGATACGTTATGCTCTTGATAATTTTGTTCCAGAATTTAACCAGACTGGCACGAAAACTATGATGATTCATGATGGTTTTGGTGTTTGGGATTGTAGTGAACTCTTCGCTTTCTTTAAGCGCGTCGTTACAGATAAAATCGTTTGACGCAGCCAGTCTAGGGCGATATAATTGCTACACTTAAAATGGGGGGATAATCATGTCAGATAAAGCTGACTTTGGGCGCTTTGGCAAGACATTTCAAGAGAGCTTGTGTCAGCTTATCTTGCTTGACAGACCTTTTGCCGATCAAATTTCAGAAGTTCTGGACTTAAATTTTCTAGAACTCAAGTACCTTCAAGTTTTTGTTAAGAAAATTTATGAATATCGTGAAAAGTTTGGAGTTCATCCGACTGCGAAGATCATGATGACAATCTTGAGAACAGAACTTGATAATGAAAATGAAGCTGTTCAAAAGCAAATCAGGGATTTTTTCGCAAGAATCTTTGATGCGGAAGCAGAGGGCACTGAATACGTTAAGTCAACTTCTCTTGATTTTTGCAGGAAGCAAAAGCTTAAGGAAGCAATGCTACATTCTGTTGGCTTACTTCAGACAGCTTCATTTGATGAAATCTCTAAGGTAATTAACGACGCTTTGAAGCTCGGCGCTTCTAATGATTTCGGTTATGATTATCTTAAGGATTTCGAAAAGCGCTTTCAAATTAGAGCAAGAAACCCAATTTCTACAGGCTGGAAGGAAATCGATGCTATTTGTAAGAATGGCCTAGGTAAAGGAGAGCTTGGGGTTGTTATCGCTCCCACTGGAGCAGGTAAATCGATGGTACTCGTGCATCTTGGTACACAAGCTGTTAAGTCAGGTAAAACTGTCTTGCATTATACGCTAGAGCTTTCGGAGACTGTTATCGGCACACGATATGATAGTTGCCTCACAGGTGTTTCCTTGAATGATATTTTCTCCTTTAAGGAGATGATCTATGAAAAGGTAACTGATTTGGATGGAACCCTTATTATCAAAGAATACCCAACAAAGTCAGCCTCCACAAATACACTAAGGGCGCATGTTGAGAAGCTTCGTAATAGGGGCATCCAGCCTGATATGATTATTGTTGATTATGCTGATTTGTTGAGGCCTATTTCTGGTTTGAGGGAGAAAAGACATGAGCTAGAGACTATTTACGAACAGCTGAGAGGTCTTGCCCAAGAGTTTGAGTGCCCTATTTGGACGGCATCTCAAACAAACCGAAGCGGCCTTAATGCTGAAGTGATTACGATGGAGGCCATCTCAGAGGCGTTTAACAAATGTTTTGTTTCCGATTTTATTTTCTCTGTTTCTAGGACAGCTGAAGATAAGGTAGCGAATACGGGACGTATGTTTATTGCCAAAAATAGAAATGGTCCTGATGGCTTGATCTATCCAGTCTTTATGGATACTAGCAACGTAAAGATTAAAGTTCTACCTCAAGTTTCAAGAGAAGAACTAGAGCTTAATATGAAAACACAAGCAGAAAGCTTGAAAGAGAAGTATAAAAAGTACAAGGGGAAGCAACAATGAATTTAGCAGCAGAAATTTTGTCAGATATCACTGTACACATGAAGTATGGTAAGTATAGAGACGATCTTTATCGTCGTGAGACCTTTTCGGAGATCGTAGATCGAAACAAGGCTATGCATGTAAAGAAATATCCTGCGCTTGAAGAAGAAATAAACGCAGCTTATGAGTTTGTCTATGACAAGAAGGTTCTACCTTCTATGCGTTCTATGCAGTTTGGTGGAAAGCCCATTGAGGTTGCTCCAAACCGTGTTTTCAACTGCGCATACATGCCAATTGACGATGTTCGTGCTTTTTCAGAGGCTATGTTCCTTCTTCTTGGCGGTACAGGTGTTGGGTTTTCTGTACAAACTCACCATGTAGAGAAGCTTCCAGAGATTAATAAGCCTAATCTAGGTAGAACCCGACGCTATCTTATTGGTGATTCTATTGAGGGCTGGGCCGATGCTGTAAAGATTCTTATTCTTTCTTATTTTAACGGCACATCCAAGATCCGTTTCGATTTCTCGGACATTAGGCCCAAAGGAAGCAGACTAGTAACATCTGGAGGAAAGGCACCGGGTCCACAGCCTCTCCGTGAGTGTCTTGTTAAGGTTGAGGGCATTCTTGATAGAAAGCAGAATGGTGAAAAGCTAACCCCTATTGAAGTTCATGATATTGTTTGCCACATTGCAGATGCAGTATTGGCAGGTGGTATTCGTCGTGCTGCTCTTATCTCCCTTTTCTCTGCAGACGACGACGAAATGATTGCCGCTAAGTCTGGTAACTGGTGGGAGACAAACCCACAGCGAGGCCGAGCCAATAACTCCGTCGTTCTTATGCGCCACAAGGTCACAAAGGAATTCTTTATGGATCTGTGGGATCGAGTCAAAGCATCTGGTGCTGGCGAGCCGGGCTTTTACTTTACTTACGATAAGGATTGGGGAACTAACCCTTGCTGCGAGATCGCACTTCGTCCCTACCAGTTCTGTAATCTAACCGAGGTCAATGTCTCTAATGTAGAGGACCAACAGGACTATGAGGATCGTGTAAGAGCAGCCGCGTTTATTGGAACGTTGCAGGCTAGTTATACAGATTTCCACTATCTTCGTCCAGTTTGGCAGCGAAACACCGAAAAGGACGCCCTTATTGGCGTCTCAATGACTGGCATTGCTTCAGGCAAAGTCCTAGAGCTAGACATGGAAGCTGCAGCAGAAGTTGTAAAGCAGGAGAATGCTCGTGTTGCAGAGCTTCTTGGTATCAAGCCAGCAGCACGCACAACTTGCGTCAAGCCAGCAGGCACAACCTCTCTAACTCTTGGAACTTCCTCTGGTATCCATGCTTGGCATAACGACTATTATATCCGACGTATTAGAGTTGGCAAGAACGAGGCAATTTATAACTATCTTGCGGAGTTTCACCCAGAGCTAGTAGAAGATGAATATTTCCGTCCACATGACACAGCGGTTATCTCAGCGCCACAGAAGGCACCAGAAGGTGCCATCACACGCTCTGAGAGCGCCCTAGAGATGCTTGAGCGAGTCAAGAGGGTAAGTAGTGAGTGGGTTCGCACGGGCCACAGGAAGGGCCAAAACACGCACAACGTGAGTGCTACTGTAACCATCCGTGATGAAGAGTGGGCTCCGGTTGGAGAGTGGATGTGGGAGAACCGCAAGCACTATAATGGTCTTTCTGTCTTGCCTCACTCTGACCATAGCTATAAGCAGGCTCCATTTGAAGATTGCGATGAGGAAACCTATAATGCACTTATGAATAGTCTTGTCGGGGTTGATCTTACCAATGTTATAGAAGTAGAAGACAATACTGACCTATCAGGAGAGGTTGCTTGTTCGGGCGGATCCTGCGACCTCGTTTGATAAAAAATAACACTTGACTCCTCACCTCACTTGGACTATATTAAAAGAGTGAGGTGAGGAATGAAGTTTAACCACCTTCTCCCCCGCTGGGAGCAGAAACATAAGTGCTCAGAGGGTGGAGAGCATTATTATGTGCCAACCAGCCATGTTGAGGCAACATTTCAACATGTGGCAGTTCGTTTTCGCTGCAGAAAGTGTAGTCGTTTATGCTCTGCCTTTCTGGAGAAGGAAGAGTATGAATTGAACGAAAAGATTATTTATAAATATATTGGAGATTAGAATGAATGCACTTGGCTTAAACGGACACATCGTTGTAGAAATGCTAGAAAAAGATGCAATTGAAGAGCAGACTTTCAAGGTTCTCTTACCAGATGATTTTCAAGAAGTAAGAAGTGAGTTCACTTTTGCAAAGGTTAAGGAACCATCAACAACAACTTTTTCAAAAGGACAAATTATTGTTTTTCCTACTTCTGTGATGCAAGAATTTGTATTTAAGGAGGAAACTTACTATTTAGTGAAAGAAAACTTTATAGTTTGTACGCTACTAGAAGGAGAATAAAGTTATGAACTTTGAGAAGATGTTAAGAAACCTTATCCAAGAGCAACTTGAGGAGAAAACTAGATTTCCTTTGCTGGAATCTCCACAAAGGAATATTACAGAAAATGGTCAGAGTTTTTTGAACGAGTCAGGGTTTTCTCGTGTTAGGCAGATGATGTTGGGCTTAGTCCCTACAATTGAAATGATGGCAATATTAACAGCAGAAAACCCTAATGGACAACAGGCCCCCCCAGAGTTCAATAGAGAGGCGAACGCAAAGCTTGCCCAGAAGCTTCAGTCTCTAAACTATGGTTTTATTCCTATCCAAGGCAAGTTTGGTGGACCAGAAAACTCATTTATTATCCCAAACATGACTCGCCAAGATGCTGTTGACATTGGGAAAGAGTTCGACCAAGAATCAGTGATTTGGGGCAAGAAAATGTCAGAAGACGTTGGAGAGCCATTTTTCCGATTTGAATATATTGAGACCAGTGATCCGTCACCGAGAGATAGCGGCGAGCGAGTACGAGACGTAAGCCTTGGAGGAGCAAAGGCTCAAGAGAGAGAAGACTATTATTCCTTGGTCAAGGGACGAAAGTTTTATATTCCGTTTTTTGATGATGAATATGAGGGAGCGAAGCCCGCAGATGGCGGAAGAAGAATCAGTCTTGCGAAAGATGAGCTACCAGACGATGAGAGAGTCGATGAGCTTGTCAAGAAAATAAATTACCACGTTGGAAAGTCCCTGCAGGAGAGTCGGACACCAAAATCTAGATGGCACCACAGGGGACTTGCAAAAGATTACAGAAGAAGGCTTGATGAGTTGTTAGTTGAAGATTCGAAAGGAGAGTAAGGAACTCCTTGACAGTGGCTGACGGTGTGTTATATTGTTTAAATGAAGAATACAATAACCACCAATAAAGGCCACACTGTCAACCACCCAAACTATTACGGTGGCGAGGACAACGACTTCTTGAAAGAGAATTTTAGTAAAATCATTGGAGACCGTTATGAAAGAGAAAGTTGACCATTTTATCGTGGCAACTAACAAACTATAAGTGCTCTTTAGTTTCTTTGGAACTATTTAGTATAGGAGAGTAAAATGATTGGTGAAACAATAGGTTACTGGACTGTACTAGAGAAAGGAACTAGGCCGTCATACTACGAGTGTGAGTGTGCTTGTGGCACAAGAAAAGAAGTAAGAAAAGACCATCTCAAAAAGAAGGCTTCTAAATCTTGTGGGTGTAAGAAGGATTCTTTTGTGTCTAAAAGCAGGCGCATAAACATAGAAGGGCAAAAGTTTGGTCGCTTGACCGCTGTTTCGTTGAGAGAAGATAATAAGTGGGAATGTCTTTGTGAATGTGGCAACACAGCATATGTGATGGCAGGAACCCTCCGAGCAGGAAAACAAAAGTCCTGTGGGTGTTTGGCCGCAGAGCCTAGGCCACATCGCTCTGGCCCAGCCCACCATAACTGGAACGGCGGGAAAAGACTGATAAATGGTTATGTTTTGGTTTTTGACCCAGAACATCCAAACTCCGACAAGAATGGCTATGTCAGAGAGCATAGAAAAGTAATGAGCGAACATATTGGCCGACCCCTAGTGGATGGAGAAAACGTTCACCACATCAATGGAAATCGCCAAGATAATAGGATAGGCAACCTTGAACTTTGGAATACCTCACAGCCATCTGGCCAGAGGGTAGAAGATAAGGTAGAGTACGCACTGAATATATTAAAGTTATATAAGCCAGAGGTTTTAAAACAATGAAAGAAGTAGTAAATCACCCAAGCCATTATCAGAGTGGCGTATTAGATGAGGACGGAAGTTCAAAATACGAAGCCATCAAAATCATCGAGGCTTATGACCTAAACTTTTCTCTTGGAAACGTCATCAAGTATGTCCTCCGAGCAGGAAAGAAGAGCGACAGCGCCATTGAAGATCTTGAGAAGGCAGCACGCTACATCCAGTTTCAGATCGACTATTTGAGGAGGCAGGAGTGAACAAACAACTCGCAGAAAGAGCAGTAGCCTGTCCCCGGTGGCGATGGCTGCCGGGGATGCGATCAGTCTCGCACGGTGGCCACAGTCGCCGCCTTGACCCGCCGTCCAATGCTAGGGGGCTGCACCCGTGGTGGACGTGGAGTCAAGGCGAGTGCGGGGAAGGGCTGCCCGACCTCTCCGACCCTGCGACCGTCGGCTGCCTTCTGGCGCTGGTGCGGGAGGCTTGGGGCGACCGCTACGTCTACGCCATGCGACTCAATGTCAGGCGTCAAATCTGGGTAGTGCATGTGCCCAGCGACCGGCACAACATCCACGGTGAAGGCGAAACCGAAGCCGAGGCCCTCGTGGCCGCGCTGGAGGCGGCGCCATGAGTGAACCAACATATTTTACCAAATTTGAAATGGAACTTCTTTACGGATCTCTTGATTTCACGCTAAATAATTGGAACTCTTGGCTCACAAAAGATGATCTACCTGACGGGTGGAGCCCCAGAGACGCAGAAGTCGTGATCGAAACACTAGAAGGGCTTAGAGATAAGTTCTACACAGTCTCAGCGCCCTTTTGGGACGAAGAAGAGATCGAAGACGAAGAACTGCCTAACAATGTGCTACATTTTCCGTTTGGAGGGGAAGAATGAAGAAGAATCTATGGAAGTCTATTAAAATTTATGGAGATGGAATTGGACGGGTTGAATTGGTTGATCATATGGGTTCTGACCTCACTATTGTTAATAGTGCCCGCGTTTCTTTCGGAAAACACAAGGAGGAGTTAGATGGGAAAGATAAAAGACTGGTTAACTATTTGGTTAGACACAGGCACACCAGTACGTTCGAGCACAATGTTGCTACTTTCCGTTTTGTGGTTCCACTTTTTGTTAGGTCTCAGCATCACCGTCATCGGACTTGGAGTTATAACGAAATTTCTCGTAGATATACTGATGTGAACATCCAGTTCTACGAGCCCCACGCTTTTAGAACACAACACAAGTCCAACCGACAGGCATCAAACGCCGAAGAGTTGATTAATCCGCAAATTATAACAACCTTTGAAGCCCTACCTGTTTCAAAAATAGTAAAAGATCACCATCAAGCAAGCCTTTCTCTGTATGAAATGCTGATCCATGCAGGCGTTTGCCGGGAACAAGCCCGTGGAGTTCTACCACAGAACCTCTACACCGAGTATTACGGCACAGTCAACCTGAACAATCTTCTAAAGTTCATTGACCTCCGCACGCACGAAGGGGCGCAATGGGAAATTCAAAAGGTCGCCGAGGCTTGCTTGGAGATCGCAGAGCACTTATGGCCTGTTGCGGTTGGCGCTTATCGGAGAGCGAAGAATGAGTGCTCCTAGATATTATCTTGAAGTTGGCTTGACAGGAACTGATTTCAAGTATAGAATGAAGCTGAAGACCAGAGTGGGAGATCACAAAGGCTTGCAACAAGAACTGGACAGATTTTCTGAAGTTGAGACTTGGGAGAAGTATTCAGAAAACTTTGTGAATAACTCTGGAGGTCTAGCAAAGATGGAAAGAGAGTGGAATAGGAACTATGCTAAACTTGTTGGTCACGACCATCACAACGTTAGAGCAGAAGGCTATTGGGAATTAGTGGAGAGCGAAGAATGAAAAGATACTTTGCTAAACCCGACACTTGGTTTAAGGAAGGAACCGAAGCATTCTACGAAGAAGAAATGGTTCCAGTTGGAACTCTATTTGATGAAGACGGCATTTCACATGGGTCAGCAATCTACCGAGGAACTTATGTTATTGGCCCAAATGAGGGTTGCGACACCTATTGGCACAGCAAAGGCTATAAAGAAGGCGACGAAGTTGAGATAAGAGAGCACTGCTGTAATAGCGAGTTCTATGTTGTGGAGAGCGAAGAATGAAAGTC